>VTLG01008463.1_pt1 | contig 11783 bp, 14 predicted proteins | sample 4694571 | NCBI WGS metagenome assembly VTLG01 (sample SAMN12604809, study PRJNA352737) | marine metagenome | biome: ENVO:00000447; feature: ENVO:00000209|ENVO:00000569|ENVO:01000036; material: ENVO:00002151; isolation source: viral sequences binned using virsorter ... | reverse complement strand
CTTATGAAAATTTACCTTCATGGATGCAACAAGGTATAATCTCTTGGAATAAAGGTAGTTTAGAATTAGAGAATGGTTCTAAAATATCCTCAAACTCTACTTCATCATCTGCTGTTCGTGGTGGATCTTATAACGTTATATTCCTTGATGAGTTTGCATTCATTCCAAATCACATTGCTGATGATTTCTTTGCATCAGTTTATCCTACAATTACATCTGGTCAATCTACTAAGGTTATTATAGTTTCTACCCCACGGGGTATGAATCATTTCTATCGTATGTGGCACGATAGTGAAAAAGGTAAGAGTGAATATGTTCCTACTGATGTTCATTGGAGCGAAGTTCCTGGTAGAGATGCTGTATGGAAAGAGCAAACTATTGCCAATACTTCTGAGGAACAATTTAAGATTGAGTTTGAGTGTGAGTTCTTAGGATCTGTTAATACTCTTATTAATGCAAGTAAGTTAAAAACTCTTGTATATGAGGAACCTAAGAAGAAAAATGCAGGTCTTGATATTTACTTAGATCCAATACCAGAACATAATTATATAATTACGGTTGATGTTGCCAGAGGATTAGGTAATGATTATTCTGCTTTCTTAGTATTTGATATAACGGAATTTCCTTATAAGGTTGTTGCCAAATATAGAAATAATGAAATTAAACCAATGTTATTTCCTAATGTTATTTTTGATGTAGCTAAAGGGTATAATGAAGCTTACTTATTGATAGAAGTTAATGATATTGGAGATCAGGTAGCAAGTATTCTCCAGTATGATTTGGAATATGAGAATTTATTAATGGCTACAATGAGAGGAAGAAATGGTCAGATTGTAGGTCAAGGATTTTCGGGTAAGAAAACTCAATTAGGAGTTAGAACAACATCTGCAGTCAAAAAATTAGGATGCTCTAATTTGAAGACTATGCTTGAGGATGATAAAATACTTTTATGGGATTATGATATCATTTCCGAATTAACTACATTTGCTCAGAAACATAATTCGTTTGAGGCAGAAGAAGGTTCTAATGATGATTTAGCTATGTGTCTGGTTATATTCTCATGGTTATGTGCACAAGATTATTTTAAGGAGATGACTGATAATGATGTACGTAAAAGAATTTATGAAGAACAAAAAAATCAAATAGAACAAGATATGGCTCCATTTGGATTTGTTGCTACAGGATTAGAAGATGAAAGTTTTGTAGATAAGGATGGGGATACTTGGCATGTAGATGAATATGGGGATAGATCTTACATGTGGGATTATATGTGATAAAAAAATACATGTAAAAAAGATATTTTAATAAATATTTCTAGAATAAATTTGGACTGCGAGGGGAAAACAAGATGCCACTAAATTTAGCATCTCCTGGAATTTTAGTTAAAGAAATTGATTTAACTCTTGGGAGAATTGATCCAACATCAGATAAAATAGGTGGAATTGTAGGACCTTTTGCAAAAGGCCCAGTGGGAACACCAGTTTTAATAGGTAATGAGAATGACTTATTAAATACATTTGGAAAACCATATAATACCGATAAGCAATATGAAACTTGGTTAACTGCATCCTCATATCTTGCGTATGGCGGATCATTGAATATTATTAGAGCAGATAGTAATAAACTTAGAAATGCCTTTATAGGTACTGCTACTAGTGTAAGAATTAAGAGTGCTGAAAATTATGAGGAATTGAGTTATGATGAAAATATTATTCCTTCAGTAACCGTTGCTGCAAGAAACCCTGGAAGTTGGGCAAATAATATTAAAATCGGAATTATTGATGGTAGAGCCGATCAAACCATTGGTATAGGTTCAACTGCAGGTTTAGGAGTCGGAGTAGGAGTTACTCAATCCGTTCCTGCAGGAACTGTTGTTTCTAAAACAGGAGTTGGTGCTGGTACTACTGAACTTCTTGAGGGATATTTCAAGGGTATTATTACAGGACTCAGTACCTCTACCATAGACGTTAAGGTTTTAAGTCATGTTAATGCCTTCTCTACGGAAACTTCTCAAACCTATAATAGCATTTATAAGTTTAGGGCAGGAGTTTCAACTGCTGCAAACCCAATAGATTGGTTAAGGTTCCATAGTATAGGCAGTGAAGGCGGTGACGCACCATTCAGTACCGCTAAGTCTAATACTGCAATAGATTGGTTTGATAATCAGGAACTTGAGATTTCAACTGCAACAGTTGGTGGTGCAACAACTACTAATACAATTAAGTGGAATACTCTTGCAGATCGCCCCACAACTTCAGAATTTGCATCTGCTAGAGGTGCAAGATTTGATGAAGTTCATGTTGTTGTAGTTGATGGTGATGGAACTATTAGTGGAAATGTCGGAACAATTCTTGAAAAGCATTTGAATCTTTCAAAGGCAAAAGATGCTGAGTTTTCTGTAGGTTCACCTTCATACTGGAGATCATACTTAGAGAATAATTCAACATTAATTTTTGGTGGTGGAGAACCTACAGGAGTTGTAACTACGGGATATAGTTCAGGATTTAAGCTTGCTGCGGATACTGGTTGGGATCAAAATGCCGAAGGTATTATTTTTGCTGGTGTTGGTAATTTAAATGGTGTACTGGCAGGAGGTAAGAATTATGGCGGTATTTCTACCATTACTTCAACTGGAGCACTTAATTCAGAGTTGGGTGACTTAGTTTCTGGTTATACATTGTTTGAGAATGATACTAATGTTGATGTAGATTTCCTATTGATGGGATCTGCAAAACAAGGTCAAGATGAGGCACGAGCACTTGCTACTAAATTGATTGCTGTAGCAGATACAAGAAAGGATGCAATCGCATTCATTTCTCCTCATAGATCAACTATGATAACTGACAATCCTGATCAGGAAACTGTAGATGTTGTTTTAAGTGATGCAACTATTACTGATAATGTAATTAATTTCTTTAATCCAATAACTTCATCATCATATGCAGTATTCGATAGTGGATACAAGTATATGTTTGATAGATTTAATAATGTTTTCCGTTATGTTCCTTTGAATGGTGATATTGCTGGATTATGTGCCAGAACAGATATTAATGCATTCCCTTGGTTCTCACCTGCTGGTACAGCAAGAGGTGCTATTCTTAATGCAGTTAAGTTAGCATACAATCCCTCTAAGACTCAAAGAGATCGTCTTTATTCTGCACGAGTCAATCCTGTTATTTTCTCACCTGGTGCTGGAATTGTCTTATTTGGTGATAAGACTGCATTTGCTAAAGCATCAGCATTTGATAGAATTAACGTTCGTAGATTATTCCTCTTCTTAGAAGATGCAATTTCTGCTGCAGCGAAAGATCAACTCTTTGAGTTTAACGATGAAATTACAAGAACTAATTTTGTAAATATTGTTGAACCTTTCCTACGTGATGTTCAGGCTAAACGAGGAATTACAGATTATGTTGTTATTTGTGATGAGACTAATAACACTGCCGCAATTATTGATGCGAATGAGTTTGTGGCTGATATATACATTAAGCCTGCAAGATCAATTAACTTCGTTGGTCTTAACTTCATCGCCACTCGAACTGGCGTTGCATTTGAAGAAGTAATCGGTAACGTTTAATAGAGGTTTAAAAAAATGCCAAGCCGTGTTCAACAAAATAGCATTCCTTTAAGGAAGATAAGCGATTTTAAAAGTAAGTTAACTGGTGGTGGTGCTAGGCCGAATCTTTTTGAGGTTGAGTTAGCGTTTCCAAATGCAGTTCAAATAGAAAATGATGTCTTACAGAAATCAAGATTTTTAGTTAAGGCAGCAGCACTTCCTGCATCTACAATTTCACCAATTGAAGTTCCTTTCCGAGGAAGGATACTTAAAATTGCAGGAGATAGAACATTCGAAACATGGACAATTACTGTTCTCAACGATGTTGATTTTGTTATTCGTTCTGCTTTTGAGAAGTGGATGAATATCATTAACAGTATGGAAGATGCTACAGGAGTTCAGAACCCTGATGATTATCAAAAAGATGCTATGGTTCATCAATTGGATCGTGATGGTGGTATCTTAAGATCTTATAAGTTCTGGGATATTTTCCCAACTAATATTTCCACAATTGACCTCAGTTATGAGACTACCGATACTCTAGAAGAGTTTACTGTAGAGATGCAAGTTCAGTGGTGGGAAGCATATAAAGGTACTTCTACTGCAGCTGGCGGTGAAGATATCAGATAAATAGTGCTATAATAGGTAAAAAGATTATACAATGGCAAGACTTTTTGGCTTTTCTATTGAAAAAGAAAAGAAATCCCCTGGAGTAATATCCCCCGTTCCTCAGAATAATGAGGACGGGGTTGATAATTATATTTCCAGTGGATTTTATGGTTCCTATGTGGATATTGAAGGTGTCTACAGAACTGAATATGATTTGATAAGAAGATATCGTGAGATGGCATTACATCCAGAATGTGATGGTGCCATTGAAGATATTATAAATGAAGCAATTGTTAGTGACTTATATGACACTCCAATTGAAATTGAACTATCAAATTTAAATGCAAGTGATAAATTAAAAAGAGCAATTAGAGATGAGTTTAGAAATATAAAAGATATATTAGATTTTGATAAAAAATCACATGAAATACTTAGAAATTGGTATGTTGATGGAAGATTATATTATTTAAAAGTAATTGATGTTAAAAATCCAGAAGAAGGAATAAAAGAATTAAGATATATTGATCCCATGAAAATGAGATTTGTTCGTCAAGAAAAGAAGATGAGCAAAGGGGATGCAATGAGTATTAAGATGAATGGGGAGAAGGATGATACAAAAATTGTAGCTCCTGAAATTGAAGAATATTTTGTATATACACCAAAGTCTAATTATCCATCAGGAATGGTCAGTGGTAGTGGAGCATCTAAGGGTGTAAAAATTGCAAAAGATTCTATCACTTATGTAACATCTGGTTTAGTAGATAGAAATAAAGGAATTGTTCTTTCATATTTACAAAAAGCAATCAAGGCACTTAATCAACTTCGTATGATTGAAGATAGTCTTGTAATTTACAGATTATCAAGAGCACCAGAAAGAAGAATATTCTACATTGATGTTGGTAATCTTCCCAAAATAAAAGCAGAACAATATCTTCGTGATGTTATGATGCGTTATCGTAATAAGTTAGTATATGATGCTAACACTGGTGAAGTTAGAGATGATCGTAAGTTCATGTCTATGATGGAAGATTTCTGGCTTCCTAGAAGAGAAGGTGGTAGAGGAACTGAAATCACAACACTTCCTGGTGGACAAAACTTAGGAGAACTTGCTGACATTGAATATTTCCAAAAGAAACTCTATAGAGCATTAGCAGTTCCCGAATCAAGAATTGCATCAGATGGTGGATTTAATTTAGGTCGTTCATCAGAAATTTTAAGAGATGAACTTAAGTTCTCTAAATTTGTAGGACGTTTAAGAAAGCGTTTTGCTCATATGTTTACAGATATGCTTAAGACTCAATTGATTCTTAAAAATATTGTAACTCCTGAAGATTGGGAAGATTTGAGTGAGCATATTCAATATGATTTCATTTATGATAATCAGTTTGCTGAACTTAAAGAAACTGAGATGATGAATGAGAGATTGGGAACTCTTGCTACTATCGAACCTTATATCGGAAGATTCTATTCACAAGAATGGGTTCGTAAGAATATTTTACGTCAGACTGATGGAGAAATAATCGAACAGGATGAGCAGATAGAAAAGGAAATTAAGGATGGTATTATTCCTGATCCTGCTTCTATGGATCCTATAACTGGTGAACCCTTACCAGCAGAAGGTGAAATGGATGCATTAGGAGATATGCCATTAGAAGCAGATGGTGCAATCACTAATGGTCAGTTAGGAAAAGACATCAAGAAAGCAGAGATATAAATAAAGAATAGGATTATATTAATTTTCATGGAAGAAATTGTCAATTTGATTGCTACTGATTCTTCAGCAGCCGATATTAGTGATAAAATGAAAGACGTGTTGTTTACAAAAGCAGCAGAAAAAATAGATGCTCGTAAACCAGAAATAGCACTTTCTATGTTTGATACTAGTACACCTGAAACTGCAGAAAACACTGAGGATCAAGAATAATGTCTCAACTCGTAAAATTAATGGCGACAGCCGAAACAACGGGAATTACTGCTGGTGCTGCTACTAGTATTATGACTAGTAGTGATGTGGGAGCAACTTGTGTAAGACTTGTTAATACTGATAGTGGTACAGTTACTGTGGGAGTATCAACTAGGGTTGGAGCTGCCACGACACAATACTTTAAAATGCCTACTTTATCAGTAGAATTTTTACAGAAGAAGCATACAGATGTTATTTGGACAAGTGCTGCAATTGAAGCAAATAATGTAGGATTTACCAATTAAGAAAATGAAACTCATTACCGAAGAAATTTCAAGCGTTAAATTTATCACCGAAGGAAAAGGTGCTAAAAAGAGACTGTATATTGAGGGAGTTTTCCTACAAGGGAATCTCAAAAATCGTAATGGGAGAATGTATCCTGTAGATACTCTTGCAAAAGAGGTTGGGAGATATACTGAGTCATTTATTAAAAAAGGTCGTGCACTTGGTGAACTTGGTCATCCAGATGGCCCTACTGTAAATCTTGATCGTGTATCACATAAAATTACAGAACTTCGTAGAGAAGGAAATAACTTTGTGGGTAAGGCACAACTACTTGAGACACCTATGGGTAAGATTGCAAAATCTCTTATTGCAGAAGGTGTAACTCTTGGAGTTTCTTCCCGTGGTATAGGAACATTAAAAGAAGACAAGGATGGTCTTAAGGTTGTTGGTGAAGATTTTCAGTTAGCAACTGCTGCTGATATAGTCGCTGATCCTTCTGCACCTGATGCTTTTGTTAATGGAATTATGGAAGGAAAAGAGTGGGTTTGGGAAGGTGGAATCCTTCGTGAACAGTTTGTTGATGAGACTAAAAAGAGAATCAATACCCTAGTTGATCAAAAAGCACTTGAAGAACATAAGATAAATCTTTTTAACGATTTTTTATCAAATCTTTAAGTTCTATAAATAAATACAGATTAATTTAAAAATATCTAAAAAATGTCCGTTGGTAACAATTTACAAGAAATGGAAAACGTAGTAAACAAAAACGCTGCACCTGCTGAACCAATGCACAAGGGCCCTCAAGAGAACACTCCTGGTAGTGCTACTCCTGGCCAAGGTGCTATTGAAGATTTAGGTGGCCCAACTCCAGAGAACTATAAGGTTGATAACGATTCAGCTAAGTTAAAGACTCCTGGAAAAACTCTCAAGCAAGTCAGAGATGTTGTTAATAAGAACGCAACACCTGGTGACCAAGCAATGCCTACCCTGAAAAAGGAGGAAGAGGAAAAGCCTGAAGATCAGGTTGTATCTGAAGAGGAGACTACGGAAGAAGAGGTTGTTGCAGAAGAAGAAACAACTGAAGAAGAAGTTGTTGCTGAAGATTCAACAGAAGAAGTAGAAATTAATGTTGAAGATGACATTAATGCTCTTATTGCTGGTGAAGAACTTTCTGAGGAATTCCAAGAAAGAGCACGGACAATTTTTGAGACAGCAATTAAAACAAAAGTTGCTGAATTAAAAGAAGAACTTGCTAAAGAGTACGAAACTACTTTAACAGAAGAAATTACGTCCATTAAAGAAGAACTCGAAGATAGAACTGATGCTTATCTTGAGTATGTCGCTGACGAGTGGTTGGAGGAAAATGCCCTCGCTGTCGAGCATGGACTTAAAACAGAAATGACTGAATCCTTCTTAGGAGGTATGAAGTCACTATTTGAAGATCATTATGTAACTATCCCTGAAGAGAAATATGATGTCCTTAATAGTATGGTAGAAAAACTTGATGAAATGGAGTCAAAACTCAACGAGCAAATAGAAAAGAATGTTGCTCTTAATAAGAGATTGGCCGAATCGGTTGCTGATGTAATTCAATCAGATGTATCCGAGGGTCTAGCACTTTCCCAAAAGGAAAAACTCGCTTCTCTTGCCCAAAATGTTGAGTTTGTTAGTGAAGAAGCCTATCGTGAAAAGCTAGTAACCTTGAGAGAGTCATACTTTCCAAGCAATCCTGGCCAAAGAGACCACTCAGAAACAATTTCAGAAGGAACAGCTGAGGCACCTCAAGTTAATTCAACCTTGATGGAAAGCTATCTTCAGACAATGAATAGAGTCTCTAAAAAATGATTTCTATATTATAGAACAAACTAACTTAAAAATTTTAAAAAGGTAAAATCAAATGCAAGCGTTCAATGCTGAACATCTGCAGGAGAAGTGGGCACCACTCCTAGACCATGATGGTATGGGGGAAATAAAAGATTCTCATCGTAGAATGGTAACCGCAGTTCTCTTGGAGAACCAAGAAAAAATTCTTAAAGAGGAGCAAGAGTTCCTTGGAGAGGCAGCACCGACTAACTCTACAGGTGCTAACATAGCAAACTTCGATCCAGTGCTTATTAGCCTGATTCGTCGTGCAATGCCTAACCTAGTCGCATATGACTTGGCTGGCGTTCAACCAATGAATGGTCCTACTGGCCTTATCTTTGCAATGCGTTCTCGTTACAAGTCTCAGACTGGAAACGAAGCATTCTATGATGAAGCAGATTCTGCATTCTCTGGTATCGGTACAGATTTCGCTGGTGCTTCTGGAGCAGATGGATACGTCGCCAACTCTGGTAGCGTAAGTGTTGGTTTAGGTACAACTGCTCAAAGAGGTGGAGATCCTGGTCTTCTTAACAGTGCTGGTGCTGATAGTCAAACATACAACGTTGGTGAAGGTAACACAACTGCTTGGGCAGAAGCTCTAGGTAGTGATGGTTCACCTCAATTCAACGAGATGGCATTCTCAATCGAGAAAGTCACCGTTACTGCTAAGTCACGTGCTTTAAAGGCAGAGTACAGTCTAGAACTTGCTCAAGACTTAAAGGCAATCCACGGATTGAATGCAGAGGCAGAACTTGCCAACATTCTTTCGACTGAAATCCTTGCTGAAATTAACAGGGAAGTCATTCGTACAATCTATAACGTTGCTAAGTCTGGTGCTCAGTCAAACGTTGCTAATGCTGGTACATTCGACCTCGACATTGACTCTAATGGTAGATGGTCTGTTGAGAAGTTTAAGGGTCTTATTTTCCAGATGGAAAGAGACGCTAACGCTATTGCACAGCAAACTCGTCGTGGAAAGGGCAATATGATCCTTTGCTCCGCAGACGTTGCTTCTGCTCTAACAATGGCTGGTGTATTGGATTACACACCTGCTCTCAACGCTAACCTTAACGTTGATGATACTGGTAATACATTTGCTGGTACTCTACAAGGTAAGTATAAAGTATACATTGACCCATATGCTGGTGGTCAGAACCAAGGTCAATTTGGTGCACCTGCAACACTTGGTGGTCAATACTACGTTGTTGGTTACAAAGGTACTTCACCTTACGATGCAGGATTGTTCTATTGCCCATACGTTCCACTACAGATGGTTCGTGCAGTTGGTGAGAACACCTTCCAGCCAAAAATCGGGTTTAAGACTCGTTACGGCATCGTCGCTAACCCATTCTCACAAGGTGGTACTACTAGTGATCCTGGCTCGATTAAGAAGAACAGCAATGTTTACTATCGTCGTGTTAGAGTTACTAACCTCATGTAATTCGGATATTACTACTTCATTTCAAGACTCTTCTTCGGAAGGGTCTTTTTTTTGTCATAAATAAATTATAAAGTTATATTAAGACCCATGTTCTGTAAGGTAAGAAAGTCTATTAAAGAATATCGTGAGTGGCAAATGAAGATTTATACTCGTGTTCAGGATACACTTGAGCAGAGATTGGCAGGAGTAATTGCAGCTAAACAGAAATTATCAGAACAAATTGAAAGGGATGCCATGGATAATTTGCATGATGATATACGCAAAGATGCGGATAAATAAGAACAGGAGACCTGCAAACTGAACTAATGCCTTATCATATTAAAAAAACAAGTATTTTAGGATCTGCTGTTCCTGATGGGGGACTGGAATATTATACTGAAGATGATGCTTGGAGTAATGATTATTCTAAAAGAAAAGTATATGCTAATCAAGCAGATGCAGACGCACAAAAAAATACAACCATAACAACAAGTTTAGGAATTACTTATCAACCCTCATGGTGGAAGAATGCTACAGTTGTAAGTGAATAAATACAAATAAAAGTAGTATTACAATGAAACCAACCCCCAAGGAGCATAGAGAGGCTATTGACCGTCATGCTATAATAGTAGAACATCTCATAAGTGAAGGTTATGCGGAGGATGCAGCATCTGCAGATAAAATCATTATGGGTATGAGTGAAGAATGGTTTAACCTTATTATTGACTAATGAAAGAATTTGATAGGTTTATTGAAGAGGCAGCTGCTAAAAGATGCCCTTCAGGTCAATATTGGTGTTATACTGATAAAAAATGTAAAAAGATTCCACGTGGATACCATGTAGGTGGTAGAGGGTATCTTGAACCTGATGAGGATAGTGAAAATGGAAATGGTAAAAAGAACGGTTCTACTGCTAATGGGCATAGTAATGGTGGCAGTGGGAACGGAAATGGTGGTAACGGCAACGGTGGAAATGGTGGAGGAGGCAACGGAGGTTAGAAATGGTACGTAATCCATTAGAAAATCAAATACCTAATAGAAATTTCTTATCTCCTATAGGATTTAAGTTTACTCTTGCCAAAACTCCAAAGGTTGATTTTTTCTGCAATTCAGCTAGAATACCTGAAATTACTTTAGGAACTGCTATACAACCTAGTTACTTAAAGGATATTGATGTACCTGGTGATAAATTACAATATGGTGATTTATCATTAAGATTTCTTGTTGATGAAGAAATGGAAAATTATATGTCTATTCATAATTGGTTAGTAGGTCTTGGATTTCCTGAAACTACACAGCAATATAAAGATTTAGTAACAGAGAGTAATGAAAATTCTAATAGATTTGGCGATGAAGATAGGGAATTAGCATTTAGTGATGCATCTCTTTATATTTTAAATAGTAATTATAGAACTACGGGAATTGTAAAATTTGAAGGTCTATTTCCAGTTTCTTTGACTTCTTTAGACTTTGAGGCGACTGATACTGATATTAACTACTTTACAGCAGAGGCTACTTTCAAGTATACTATATACAATATTTTAGGACCAGATAATAGAACTCCTTTATGAACCTTGATCAAATTCAGGAAATGTGGGAGCGTGATGCTGTCATTGACCCTGATAACCTACATGATGAATCACTAAAAATTCCTCAATTACATTCCAAGTATTATACTGTCTATAATACTATTACTTTATTGCGTGAAAAAGCAAGAGAACAATATAGTAAAATAAGATTAGAAAGATATAATTATTATACTGGGAAAGCAGAACCAGAAGTTTATGCAGAAGATCCATTTCCATATAAGGTTAGGGAAAAGGATGCTATACAAAGACATTTAGATGCTGATGAAAAATTAACTAAGATAGATCTTAAAATAAGATACTATGATACTACTCTTAAATTTTTAGAAGAGATTATAAAAAATATATCTAATAGAACTTTTCAGATTAAAAATTCTATAGAATGGCATAAATTCCAGTCTGGATTTAGTTGATAAATATTTCCAAATGAACATTATGTTATGTCACATTTGGTTATATCAAAGAAAAGTGAAGTCTATCTTCACATAGAAGCTGAGGTGCATGTTTATTATGAATTAGCAGATCAGTTTACTTTTGAAGTACCTGGTGCAAAATTTTCAC
>VTLG01017130.1_pt1 | contig 11785 bp, 12 predicted proteins | sample 4694571 | NCBI WGS metagenome assembly VTLG01 (sample SAMN12604809, study PRJNA352737) | marine metagenome | biome: ENVO:00000447; feature: ENVO:00000209|ENVO:00000569|ENVO:01000036; material: ENVO:00002151; isolation source: viral sequences binned using virsorter ... | reverse complement strand
GTACTTATAACTAACTCACCAGTGTTGTTTCTTATAAGACTAGAAGAGCCATCATGTTTTAGTGATAAATCATTACCAGTTCCTAAAAATATACTGACATTATCGGGTACGGAAATACTAGAAGTAGATGTAATAGTTCCTGTTACAGAAAGACCATCATTACAACTAACTACTCCACTTGAATTGATATTTAACCTATTTTCGCCAGCAGTTGTATCTTGAATGTTTAAATCGTTACCATCAACAATAATTGCAAAATCATTGTTGTTGCCGTCAGTAAAATTAATTCTAGGACTATTGTTTGATATTGTTAAATTTCCAGTTAACGTACCACCAGCAAGAGGTAGTTTGGTTGCTATTGAGTTGGTTACTGTTGTCGCAAAATTCGGATCCGAACCAAGTGCATCACTAAGTTCTTTCAACGTATCTAAAGTACTCGGTGCTGAATTAACTAAGTTAGATATTGCTGTGTCTGTATAAGCTGTTGTCGCAACTTTTGTAGAATTATCACTTGCTGATTGGGTCGTTGCTGTTATTCCGTTTGCTAATGCTCCTGTATAAGCAGAATCTATAACTGTGTTGCCATCATAAGTCAAAGCTGCTGAAGCACCATCAACACCTAGTTTTTTTGTCTGCTGGCCGAAAGCTATAAACCCTTTGTTGGTATCTTGATTTCCTTTTATTCTTACACTATTTGCTGCATTGTAATCTTCTATAAAAGCATCATCACCTATTCTTATGCTGTCCGATAAAAGAAGTGTTGCATTTACAGTTAATGTTGATCCAGAAAAAGTAGCATTTGTATCTGACCTTAAAAAACTAGCCGAACTAATACCATCTAAAGTGTCAGCATCTAGCCCTGACCCTGCTCCATCTACAGTTTTAATAAGTGTGAGTATCTCTGCTGCGGTTTGATCTGCGGTAGCTGCTGTTTCTATCCCATCTAATTTAGTTCCATCTGTTGCTACGTCACGACCATCAACCGTTCCTGATACGGATATATCACCAGTAAACTCATGTCCGCTTCTACTTAACTTGTACCATCTTGTAAATGTTCCACCTTTATCTATACTGCTATAATCTCCAAACTCAATATACTCTGGACTAGCAGAGCCTGAATCATCGGAAATTGAGATTCTTAAATAACCAGCATTACCTCCCCCTAACCATTCGATGTGTGCATCATCATTAATAGCATCACCAGGGCCAAATTTAATTCCATCTCCTGTTGTTGGTAAAACAATTCCATCTGAAAAAGTAATCTTGCCAGAACAAGTATCTGCTGCATCTGACCTGACAAAACTTGCTGAAGATATGCCATCTAGAGTGTCAGCATTAAGTCCACTACCTGCTCCATCTACGGTTTTAAGTAATGTGAGGATTTCTGAAGCTGTCTGATCTGCTGTCGCACCTGTCTCAATACCATCTAATTTAATTCCATCTGCTGCTACATCTCTGCCGTCTACAGTTCCCGATACGGATATATTTCCCGAAACACCAATTCCCGAAGCCTGTGTCTCAATTTTTCCAGTGCCATTATGGAAAAGCTCAACTTTTCCATCTGCATTGGCGACAATCATGTTTTCAGATGTTCCTTTATTAAGCTGAATAGAGTTACCATCTGTTTCTAGTAATAAAGCACCACTACCTGTATCTTTAATTCTAGAGTGTCCATCATGAACAATAATTAAATCATCGCTAGTTCCAAGTCTAATTTCTTCATTATCTTCCATGTCAATAATGGAAGGAGCAATGGTTTGATCTGCTATCAATGCAACTATTTCACTTGCAGTTTGATCTGCTGTCGCACCTGTCTCAATACCATCAAGTTTTGTACCATCTGCTGCTACATCTCTGCCGTCTACAGTTCCCGATACAGCAATATTACCAGCAACATCTAAAAGTTCTGTCGGAGCAACAGAGTTACCACCAATTTTAACTTTACCGCCATACCCCTGTAAACAAATATTTCTATCATTAGTAACCCCTGATTCGGTTGCCTGTATAAAATATGTTCCACTACTTGATGGGAAATCATCAACTATAAGATGATTTGCCCTTAAGTTTGAATTTGTAGCATGAGTAAGAGTTAGTGCTGCATTACCTTGCGTAACTTGATTACCGTCTAATGATGATACGATACTTCCTGTGACATCAAGTCCAGAACTTGCATTTAAATTTCCAGAAATAGTTGTTGTTCCATCAGATTGAATATTTAATCTACCAGCGTTATTAGTTACATCTTTAATATCAAAATGACCACCATCAACTTTTATCTGAAAATCACTATTTGCGTTGGAATCTGTTAAAGATATAATCGGTGAATCATTTGTAATTGTTATATTTGACGTAAAAGAAGAAGTATCAATTTTTGAACCAGCAATAGCAGCATTACTAGCTATCTTTGCGTTATTAATTGCTCCATTATCTATAGTAGCTACCGTTCCACCGCCACTAATAACAATATCGCCTATATCACCATCAGCAAAAGCTGGCCCTTGTGGGCCTGCCGTAGTAACAGTAACAACTGTTGTGTCACCCTCGTTGACTGTAACAGTATTCTTTAATTCAGTAACATTTACAGAAGTCATGCTGTGTAACCTTCACTTACATTTATATTACCTTCTAAATAATACTCTTTAAGACCGCTAGGATTGGTTAGCAATACATCATAATACAAAACTGAATCTCTAATAAAACTAGCAGTTTGCACATCTGTTAAGGCTATATCTACTGTTCCAGTTGCTCTGTTTGTATATGTTACATTCCAATCAGCAAATTTTACTTTTCTATCCTTATCCCATACTTGAGCAGCAACAGTATATCCTGTTAAATTTATTGCACTATTAGTACTATCTTTAAACACAAGCTGAATATCATGATCTGCTCTTCTTTGAACAGTTATATTATAAGTACCCGGAGTGATTGCCATTAGCTATAAGGTGAAGTACCGAGAATGTCTGTTTTCCATTGTGCTTTTAAAGCATTTGCATCACTGGCAGCAGCGATTCCAGAGTCAGCAGGTGCATCTCTTAGTGCTTGTTTCTTAGCAACAATATCTGTAGTACTCGCACCAGTTTCTAATGCTTTTTGAAATTCAATATCAAGCTCTGCAAGTTTTGGGGTTCTTGCATTTCTTATATTCGTTTTATGAATTTCTCTGGCTTTCGCCATGTCTACACCAAATCCCATAGTTTACTCCGAATAAGTCCAAGCATCTCTGAAACTCCTATCTGTAGGAACAACAGACTTATCTACAATATACGATGTTTTTCCAGTTGGCACATCTTTATCTCTAATTTGTTCTACAGATAAATTAGTTTTATCTGCTGGAATAACTATGGCAACTGTACCATCATCTTGTGTATAAATAATTCGTTTATCTGAATTTGCCATAAGTTTTTACCTATTATATCTAAGGTTAGATTAATCGCTAAAAAAAGCAAGAAACAATCTACCTACTTCATCTAATGTACCACCAGAACTCCAAGAGTTAGTTGTTCTAAATTTACAAGCACTTACAGTCATCTCAGGGTCATCACTATTATCATCTACATAAACAATCATATTGCTGTCTGATCTTGCAAAACCAAACACAGGACAATAATTTGCATTTCCTAGTGCATTAGTAAAAGTAACTGTATATTTACCTTCACCATTATCAGTAACAGAATCAACATTAAAACTATTATTAATACTTAAATTGCTACCTGCAGGTACGCCAACACCGCCAGTAACATTTACCCATGCTTTTGCCCTACCTTGTGCTACTTCTTCTGGTGTTGAGTTATTAGCACCGTTTATATCCTGTAAATTGTTGACTTTTAGTGTTGACATAATTAAATATTTAGTTTGTAACCAAAAAAAGTACTGTAAGTTGCCTCTACAGCTTCATTACCTGATGTTACCGCAGTATAAATGTCACAATCAACGTAGTCACCAACTGCTAATGTAAAAACATTTACTAAGTTTGCACTTGTGATTTCTGCACTATTACTATTAAATTCATTTGCAACTAATTGAACAACACCATTTACTCTTATTCTAAAAACAATATAATTACCTTCATTCAAATCATCTATACCAATATTTGCCCCAATTAAATATTGCCCTGCCTCACCCGAAGGAACTGTAAATCTATAATTACTTGTACTGTATGCACTATTAGTATCTAAAGTTTCTGTTTCATAAGGAACAACTGTAAAACTTTGTTGTGGAATAGGATAAGCTGGATTAACAACTTTTGCTGCAAAAGCAGGTCTATTAGGTGTATAACCTGTTATTGTTCCATCACCGTCAACTGAAATTGGCATAATTAATCTCCAAAAACTGCACTAAAAACATTTTCAGCATCTTGAGTATTCGTTCCATTATAACTAATAGTTAATTGATAACTGCCAGTAGCCAACACGTTTGCTCCAGCTATTCTAGAATTACCTGACACTATTGTTTCATAAAAATGACTAGAAGAAATTACACAATAATTAGAATTAGACATTGCTGTAGTTAAAGATACTGTATATTTACCTGTAGCATCGTCAGTAATTGAACTTACATTGAAACTGTCTCTAATAGCTATAGTTCCAGTTCCATCAAAATTAATCCATGCTTTTGCAAGCTGCCCCTTTTCTACACCTGATGAATTTTGAAAAACAGGTGGAGATGAACCTAAACTTTTTATTGTACCTACATTAAGAGTACTCATTTAAACAACACTCCAAGTCTCACCAGAACCAACAGTAACAACTACACCTGAGTTTATCGTAATTGGGCCAAAACTTCCAGCATTTTTACCGTTTGTTATTGCATAACTTGTTGTTATTGTCTGATCGTTTTCCCAAAAAACTTGGTTAGTTCCTCCACCAGTTGCACCACCAGCAACACCCCAACTTAATGTTCCAGAAGTGTCTGTAGAAATTAAAGCATAACCAGCAACAGCAGGGTTGGCTGTAGGTAACGTAAGAGTTAAATTAGCTGCAAGAGTACTAGGTGCTTTGATGCCAACATATTGAACGGAACCTCCTGTTGCAGCAGATGTTGGTTCTGAAAATCTAATTTCTTTTTGATTATTAACTGTCAGACCATTTTGATCTACAAAGGCAATTTCAGCTTGGTTTGCAACCAAACCTATTTGGTTTGTTCCTTTTTTATAAAATCCTGTGCCACTATCACCAAAATTAAAAGATGGTGCAGAATCAGTACCAGCAGATGAAGTTAATACACCTGTCATCACTCCACCAGCTTTAAGAAGTAATCCAAGATTTGTTTGTGCAACATCTCCTATTATTGTAAAACCATTATTTGCTTTATTTCTGATCTTTAATATCTGTGATGTATTACTTACTTCATTAACGTGTAACTGATATGAATTAAGGCCAGAAGTTGGATCACCACTACCAGATTGCAAGGTTCTTAAAGCATCAATTACTTTCTGTAGTTTTGTTCGCACTTGCAAACCTGTACCGTTATCAACGGTAAAGGCAACTCCTCCTTGATCGTCAAGATGATCTCTAGCCATTTAATTAAGCACCTTTACCATATCCTAACGCTTGAAAGGAAAATTTCACATCAATAGGTGAATTTGATGAATTTTTAAATACTATTGTAAATCCTGTACCTGATACATTGCTTAGTACAAAAAATGCCCCAGAAGGTAAGTCATAAGGTGAAATACCAATTACAGGTGTAAAAGCGGTAGTTGATCCACCTATATCACTTGTTCCTGTAAAAAATCTTTTAGCAAATACAATATCAACACCACTAGCTGACGTACCAGATTGAATTGGTGTACTTATAACATTACCTGATGAAATATATTTATTTTCTACTCTTGATGGTAAAGAAGCATCAAATCCTAATTCTTGAAATTTTAAATTTTCATTTATATCTACAGAGATTATATTTGATCTAAATTTAAAATATCTACCAACAAATGTGCCATTTCTTAAACTTACAAAACTTGTATAAGTAGAATTATCATTTGATGTTTTTACAGTAAGTCTAGCTTTGAGTCTATCAACAGCAGCCCCGTCAAAATTTACTCTTGCATCTAAATTAGGAATTGAATCAAATTGATCTGATATATTAAAACCTTCACTTTTTATATGCCTTTTTAATCTTAAGTTTTGATAAGCAGCCCCTAAATCTAAAGTATTTGCGAAATCATATGTACCAGTTAAATTATTAGCTGGATTTGTAAGTTGTAATGCACCAGATACAACACTTACATTTGTTTTTGTACCACTAAATGCAGTTTGTTCTCTAAAATCATTACCACTTGCATTTTTTAGTTGTAATTCATCTTCTGTTTCTGGCAATGCAAACTCTACCTTTGCTTCGTTTGCTGATAAATTACTTGCTAAATCTTCAAACTTAATGCTGTAAGTGCCTTGCAAAGCTGGTACAACAACCTCTGTTGTATTACCATTACTTGTATCAAGATCAATAGAATTACTAAAAGTAGTATTCGCTAATGATGTCGTAGAGTGTCTTATCAAACATCTACCGCCAAATATCACATCTTTCGCTAAAGCTAAATCCCAACTTAGTCGTACCTGATAATTATTTATAGGTTCTATTTCTAAATTAGTAGGTTGTTCTGGTAATGCAGATAAAGCATTCACAGCAATATTAGCTTCTGTTGGTGTGTTTGACCTTTGGCCTAAAGCGTTAACAGTAAAAAGCCGTATATCATATGATCCAGCTTCAAAATTTGTTTGTCTAATTTCAAATGATGTTTCTTGTGTATTTTCAAGGGTAAAGTTATCTCCATCTCTTCTATATTGCAATATGTAACTTGAAGCACCATCAACAGCTTGCCAATCAATATATACTACTGGAACTGCCCTGTTATTAATAACGATTATTTTCTCTTCAAGAGTTAAACCTGATGGTGGGGCTAATATTGCGGTTAGTAAATTTACATTTCGTGATGGTAATTGCTCACCATCTTCTACTGCTGCATATTTACCTTGATTATGACTTAAAGCAGTAATTACATAAGTTTTCTTGTCTGTTTCTTTAATATTTATTACTTTCCAATTAGTAACAGATAAACTAGCTGATTCAAAAATATATGGGCTATTAAGAACAGGTGCAGATGAAAAATGATTTGTGCTACCAGCAAAACTGGAAACATTAACAATATTTCCAGAATAACCAGTTATAGTTCTAGTTTCTACAGTTCCATCACTAAGCAAACAACTAATAGTTGGTGAATCACTAATATCAGGTTGATTCGTGTCATTTACATTATCAATAGTTATTTGATCTATATTTGAATTTCCTTGACTAGAGCTAACTGCTTTTATAAGACCTCCTCTTCTTGTTGCTTGCTTGACTCTATCTGCAATACCAATAATACTACCTATTTGAATAACAGAACCAGCAGCAATATTAGTTTCAAAAGCACAAGTTTCAGAAGCAGTTTGTTGTGTATTTAAAAACCATTTTCCAACTCTTTGTGCCTGACCTCTTGATGTCGTTGCAAATGTTCTAATAGTATTTATATGTTCGCCATATTTTACTATCGCTGTTGTATCTTTTACAGTTACATAATCTAATTGTTGAGTTTCTAAATCAAAATAACTAATATTTATAATTGTAAATCTTGTTTTTAAAGAACTACCACTATAAACAAAACTACCGTCTACGACATTTGCATTGTTAAATACATAATCAAAAGAAACTGTACTAGGATTAGCAAAATCTTTTGGTGCGTCTTGTGATATTTTTATTTTGCCTTCTGAATAAAACGGCATTGCTCTCATTACAGAACATATATCATTGATAAGTTTTAAAGCCTCCTTTTGTGTTCTTATGTTTGTATTTAGTGAAAATCTAGGTTCTTGACCACCTTGCCCATCATCTACTAATTCTCCACAATATTCACTTGCCTTGCGAAAAACAAATTTATCTATTGAAGCTTCTGGTAAATTACACCCATATTGTTGTTCTGATGTTCTTTCACTATTTGTAACTAACAAATCATATAAAATCCAAGCTGGATCGCTTGTCCATTCTTTATTAGCTTTAAAAGAACCATTAAAAGAACCAGTGTAGGTTATTCTTCCTGTTGCAAGATCAACTGTTGCATTATGTGGAATTTTTACTTTTTTTCCTCTTACACGAAAAACTCTTGAAGGCAGTGATGGAAATTCCTCTGCACTAAAACGTAATGAACTATAAGCAACGTGTGGGTAGTTATTTGATTCTTCAATAATTTCAGTAACACCACTTAATCTCATTGCATTAAAAGTATTATTATCACCTTCATCATTAGTTCTAGATACAGTAATAGTTATTGGAAAAAATGCACCTGATTGACCGATAGGGGTTGTATTGTAACCAGTAACTTCAGAAAGCCTAATTCCATAATCACGACTATAAGCTGAAACGCTTTTACCTCGTACTAAATTACTATGAATTTGTACTTCAGAACCATTGTTAGGATTTAATAGAACTAAGACTCTAACTTCAGTTGCTAATCTATTTCCAGATGAAGTATCTATTCTGAAAAATTGGTCAAATTTTACTCTAACCCTTACTTTATCTATATTTACATTTGTAATTTGAACAGATCGTGTTGTAACAGATCCACCTTGAGGAAAACTTACAAGCTGACCAATGTCACCTCCTGTTCTTTCTGTAGTTTGTACTTCTGCTGCTGGTAATACTGCATTATTGGCAATACCTTCTTGAAATTTTAGTTCAACACTATCATAATTAAAATCTGAAGCTGCTGGATTGTTTACATCAGCATCACTAGCTAAAACTGGTTGATTGTTTAAAAATAAATCTTTTAAAAAAGAGTTTTTATATGCTGTAGATGTTTTATCAGTGATACTGTTTTTATGTGCAGTAGCACTAAGCTCTATTTCGCCTTCACTTAAAATATCAACAAGAGTAATAAAATCTATTGATTTTAAAGCCTCATTAGGTAGTGGTGCAGTTTGTTGAAAAACTAATTCACCACTACTGGAAGTAATAATGTTATTAATTTGACTCATTAACCATTCACCACCTGTAAAGTATCTATATTTGCACTAATAGTATTTGTTCCAATCACAGTTTCTCCATATACAATATTTATTGGAACGCCCTGTTTTGCAATATTAGTAGTTCCATTAAACGTAAAACTAGGATCTTGCTCATCACCCCCAAAGGTAGGCGGTGTAGGCGGTGGGAATAATAAATCTTGAACTCCTGATAAAACCATTGATAATCCAACAACATTAATAACTGACAATGCTGCGCTTCCAATTTTAAGACCTGCAATAAAACTTAATGATGAACTTTTCATAAGAGCAAGTGCGCCACCAACAATAAAATTTAAAAATTCTCCATGAACAACAGGTATTATTTTTATATCGCTTTCTGTCTGCAAGTCTAATAAATCCTCTGTAATTCTTACTTTACCTGCCATTACACAATATTCTTGTTCTTTAATATGATCTGCCACTCCCTCAAAATTATTTATTAAAAAACTAAAGGCTTGCCTAGGACTCTCTACATCTATTTCAAATGTAGATTGACCTATAAATTTTCTTAATCGACCATAAATAGTTAATTTAATCATCTACCTCTGCTGGATCTAATTTAATAATAGATTCTGTCTTTGGATCTACAAGATAAAAAGGCAAATCATTATACTTACAACTAATTTTATCAGTATGACTAAATTCAAACAATCCATCAGGATGGCTATGAACAATACCTAAAACTTCACCTTGATCTTCACCATCTGCCCAATCTATGGGATCTATTACAAAAGATTCTTCTTTATATGCTTTTGATATGTTTTTACATTTCCAATATGTTTGTTTACCATCTATATCTAAAACAAGACCACAACATTCCTCTGGATAACACTCTGTAGCGTGTTTATAAGCATCTATAGCCCATTCATTACAAGTCATTAGAAGAAAGTACCAGCAGCAGGGAATAAATCTCTTGTTACTATTCTTGCAGGTATTTTTTTATTTTGCATATCTAGTACGCTTACTAATTCAAACTGTACCACTTGTCTATTCTCTGTAACCTTTCTATCTATATAATAAATTCTATCCTGCAATCTATCTGTACTAGGAGTACCGAATGGGTTATCTCCAACGAAATTATGGTTATCTAAAGCTGAAGCTAACGGTAAAAGTCTTGTTACTTTTGCATTTAACAAGTCATTTCCAGCAGTAACTTGGTTGACGATATTCAAAAAATCACTCATAGTCATAACTGTTGTATCTTTTGTTATACCGCCTAAATTACTAAAGGTAAGAGTAGGTCTAGGTATTGTACCTTTACTTGTATCTTCAAACCCTTCAACTTTTACAGCTACTCTTTGATAATCATTATTATTAAATCTTATCTGACCAAAATTGTTTAAGTTTGCACCAGCATGAAATCTAAAAACAGTATCTAAATTATTAGGATTGCCAGTTGGTATATGTAAACCGACAGTAAGTTCAAGTTCAAATAGTTCAATAACAGAACTTGGATTAATTTTATTTAATTCAATAAAAGGAATTGCCATTATGGTTCAAATACTTCTCTAAAAGTTACTGAAACATCTGCAAGATCAGCAAAATTAATAGTTTTTTTGTAATTACCATCAATAACAAATTTACCAGCATCATCATTTGGAGGCAAAAAATCAAAACTATCTGCATTGGTAATTCTGTCATTTAAAAAATTTATTAAAGTGTCACTTTGAGCTTCAGTAATGTTTTTAAAACTTAAAGATATTTTTCTTGGATTTTGATTTAACCCTTCGGTTAACCGTTGTTCCATTCCATCTCCAAAAGTTACGGTGGTAATTTTTGGAGTTCGTTCAATCGTAATACCGTAATCTGGACTAAGATTTACATCAGTATTAAAATTTGCCATTAACTTAATAAACCTCCAACTCTTTTTTCATTGATTATTACAGCTTGTACTGCTGATGCAATCTCTTGACCAAATTGATTTGCATCTTTGTTATTACCTTGAACAGAAGAACCAGTAGCATCTACGTTGACAACAATATTTCCAATACCTCCACCTTGAGATATAACCCCAAGTTTTCCATCTCTTCCACGCTTCAATGGGAGGATTCCTTCTGGCCCAGCTTCTCCTAAGATGCCTGCTCCGTTCTTCATGGGGAAAATATGGGGAGAATTTACTATGCCCCCCATCTTATAAGGAACAATTTTGTTTCTAGCAAAGACATTACCTTTAGCACTTGGTACGACCTCTCCTCCTTCTATAACATTTCCGTCTGCTGATTTAAGCTTTAAAGCACCTAGTATAGGATCTGCAATAAATTTCATAAACGCAGCTTTTATAATAATTTTATTTAATTCTTTAATTGCTGATCGTGCTAATTCAGCAAAACCTCTCTTACCCTCCACAAAGAAATCAGCAAACGCATCTCCAAGTTTATCAGTAACATCTAATGCAAGTTCTCCAATTTTTGTTTTCATATCTGAAGCATCCTCAATAAGTTTTTTAAATTTTTCTGATAGACTTTCTGCTTCTGGATTTGCATTTCTTAATTTCTCAGTTATACCTTCAATAGTCAAACCTAAAGTATTAGCATCTCCTCCTATTTCTTTATATATTTCTGCTGCTCTTTTTTCTATCTCTAAATTTTCTACTTCTTGTTTCCCTATCAAACCAAGCTCTTCTTTGATTTTTGCAAGGTTTAATTTTTTCTCTATATCACTTGTAGGATCTTCAAACTTACTGGTCGCACCTTCCTCATCTTTGTTTAAAAAATCTAACCTTTGACCTTCTATAAATTCAAACTGAT
>VTLG01014311.1_pt1 | contig 11785 bp, 2 predicted proteins | sample 4694571 | NCBI WGS metagenome assembly VTLG01 (sample SAMN12604809, study PRJNA352737) | marine metagenome | biome: ENVO:00000447; feature: ENVO:00000209|ENVO:00000569|ENVO:01000036; material: ENVO:00002151; isolation source: viral sequences binned using virsorter ... | reverse complement strand
ACATATTTAACTGCTGTTCCACTAACTAATCCATGATCTGTTATCTTAATTGTTTCAGCTGTTAAATCAATATTAGATGTAGATGCAGATACATCAGAAATTGTCTGTGGGTTTTGGAGTGATCCAGCATCACCAGCACCACCTTGGAAATCCCATACATCATAGGTTGCAACACCACCAGAAGGATTCGGTCTTCTTAATAAACCATGAGTATGTGATAATCTTTGATCACCTACGTTTGAGAAACGTTGAACCTTTCCAGTTCCTGCTCTATAATCAACTAAGTATCTATCACCACTAGTATCAGAAATTCCCTGATCTGTGTTGGGTATTGTATGAAATGCAATGTGAGTATGCTGTGGAGGACCATTTATATCCTCATCTTCCATACGAAGTCTGATAGTATGTTCACCAATAATATCACACGAAGTTGTTTCTGATACCTTCTCATATCCAGTAGTTGTTATCTGACCTAGAGAGAAATAATCATCTTGAAGAGTTTGATCTAAGTACCACTTACCACCAACAGTTCCTACACCAAGTTGTCCACCACCAGCATTAGGAGAGTTCTGTCCAAATACTGAGTTGTTGCCAACTACCTTCTTGGCAACCATATCAGGAACTTTAAATGTACCCATATACTGATCACCCCACCAATCAAACACATTTGATGTGCTTATGGCTTGTATTGACCCTAATGAATTTAATCTAATTGAAAATGTAGCACCTGTTCCTGCACCACCACTAACTGCTGTAATGGTAATAACAATATTTGGTGCGCCACCACCACCAAGCTGAGCATCTGTAATGGTTAGAGTATCATTAGCAGCATAAGTATGTCCTTTATCTACTAAAGTGAAAGTTGGTAATCCAGTAGCATCAACAGAAACATTAAATTTTGCACCAGTACCAGACCCACTAGTAGTAGGAGTAATATTATTATACGTTCCAGATGTCCTACTACCACTTGCAACACCATTATGTGTATACGTACTAACACCGTTACCTTTAGCTTGAACAGTTATAGACGAACTTACATATCCTTGACCAGGATTAAGAACCTTAATATGTGTTATACCACCAGTACCATTAACTGATCCAACTTGTGCTGTTGCTTGAGTTTGTGTGGTTCCTGTAGTTGGTGCAGAAATAATTACCGTAGAAGCAGTTGAATAACCAGATCCAGCAGCAGTTACATCAATACCACTACTAACTACTCCTCCATATTCATTCCCAATAACCTCATATAAACCTGGAAAATCTTTAATATAATACTCTTCTCCATTACAATATAGATATCCCTCGTGTGTATAAGCAGGGTCATTATCTAAATCTGACGTGGAACTGTATGCATTTCCACTAGCTTCAATATGTCTATGTGGTTCTGTATTTTTATTAGTAAAAGAATGGTCAAATGAATTGGCATTATTGTCCACCTTTAAATTAGGAACAATACTACCAATTGGCGTAGGATCTACAGCTAAGTCTGTATAAAATCCTGTTCTTGGATTTCTATATGATTGTGACGATACGGTCATGATCTAAATCTTAATTAAATATTCCATTACAATGAAAGGAGCACAAGCACTGTCTATAGCTGGTGATGCATTAGCACCTATATTCATACTTGTTGTTAGATTCTCTGGATCTATATTAATTGCTCTTGTTTTGACTTTATATGTATGTACACCAGTTACATCCTTATCTAGTCTAATCCTATGATTATGTATAGTAGGATCAGTAGTTTGTGTTAGATCAGCAGTCTCTGTTGTCATGTGTTCTAATGAAGGATTACATCTTCGTGTCTCTGCTACATCATTACTTTGTAATGGTAAAACATCAGCAAGTGATACTCCTTTCCAATCAACTGGCACACCAGTAGCTCCTGCTATGTATGTTGCTGGTTGTGTTACACATGCATTAGCACTAGCACCACCAGTTATCATCATACCCAATACAGGGTTACATCCAAGTGGAATTGGTGGAAGGAAAGAAAATGTATTACCATACATCGCTGTATTAGAACCATCTGCTGAACCCCAAGTAGATCCACCACAAAATTCTGTGTTAGCTTTCAATATACAACCATCTCTTGCCCATGAATTTGGGTTTGCAGCATCAAATGATCCACCCTCAATACATCCATTCCAATAGATAGTATTCTGAAATGAAATACCACCATAAAAAGCAGAACCTGGGTGCAATCCAGAACCTGGATTCCAATACACCATTGCTTTACATTTCTCTTGACCACCACCAGCAGGATTAGTTCCACTAGGAGATGATACAGTTCCAGTCATAGATCCACTATTATTAAATAGCGTTTTACTTAACCAATCATCAATATTAATAGTTGATGCGGTATATCTACCAGTATTTCCTTCTGCTACAGGAGTATTATTTGTTTCAGTGGGAGTTGACCCATCTGCCTGAGTGGTCATGATTCTTCCCCTAACTGCACTATGAAAGTGAGTATGTGGATGTATCATATCCTCATCAATACCAACATCTTCTGTACGATGAGTAGAACCAGCATAGGTATATCCTGGTTTACCTGGAATGGGAATTTCTTGAGGTGGAAGAACTATGTTACCAGTATATGTTATATTAACAGTATCTCCTACCTGTGATTCAGCAACAATACCAATACCAGATCTACTAACTTCTACTGGTGTTGCAGCATTATTATTCTTTCTTATGTTATTATATACACCAGCGTTAGCACCAGTTGTAGGTTCAGCATACTTAGATCCAAAATCAGGAACCATAAACTGTGCATCTGTTATTACATCAAAAGCAGTTCCATTTATATTCTTTCTCAAAAACTTGGTACTAGACCCAGTACCTAATATCTCAGCAAGTCTTGGATAGTCAGTAGCAAAGTACTTAGTACCATCACATTTTAAATAACCAGCAGGTAAATTTGTTGGATTACTTCCTTCAGTAGGAGTACCTGAATATTCCATTGGCCATATAATTATTTGGCCAGTCAGATGACCATATTTTGCTTTTTCTCTAGTATACAATATCGCCATTAGTATGCCTTAATTATACAAGTTACAGTTAACGAAGCTTGAGCAGTATCACATGAAATATTTAGAGCATTTTCAATACTATCTGCTACAAGTGTAGATGGATTTCCATCTGAAGCAGTGTAAGAAGTTAGTATTTTATTACCATCAGTCATTGATCCACCAGTCTGAGCAATTTCAAAACTGTCATGCATATGAGATTTGAATGCATTTTCTAAAGGATTCTTATTAGCACCAGGTAAGTTTAGTGTCATTGGATATGACCCATCTCTAAACTTCAATTTGATCGTTCCTGTACCAGTTGTAGAATTATTTAATGTTATTTTGTATGTACCATTAGTATTTTCAACAATCTGCTGAATCATAGTACCTTCTGGAAAATACTTCCATCTATTAGAAGCAACAGATGGTTGTACGTACATCCAAGGTCTTATTGCATCCCACTGATACCATGTATTAGGTGAAGTACCATATGATCTCCTAATATCAGTACCAGCAGGTAAAGTAATTTCTGTTGAACCACTAGTAATATTAACGTTATCAACCTCAAACGCTGTCATCGCTTCTGGATGATCAGTTATACCACCAATACTAGGAGCACCAGAACCAGAAGTATAACCATAAAAATTTGGTCTACCTGCATTCTCAGTTGGTCTTGGGAACATACCAGTATACGCTGGCATTTTATGAGTATCTAATGGTATAGTACCAGGAATTGCTGCTGTACGAGCACCTGTTGCTTGAACATTCTGTGTATAAACATTTGCTTTATGTCCAGAACCTCTGGTAGCATCAGTATCATTTGCTCTAGTATTCCAATGACTATTTCCTGCTGGAACTTGTGACCAATAGTTTGCTGATGGATTAGTTGTGTTTGCTCCATCATTAATAAACTCCATAAAAGTTTCACAACGTGGTAAAGTCCACTCATGTCTATCATCACCATAATATGTTATGAGTTCTCTACCATTTGTCCATTCATAAGAACCATTATCACCATCAACAGCCTGACATTCAACATTAGGTCTTGTCTGACTACAAATACTTGTTGATACATCTCCTTTCATTTCAACACCATTATCAACTCTAAATGTCATCACACCTCTAGAACGAACATTAGCAGATGGAATGGTATCACTATGCCTATGTGAAGGAATATGATTCATTCCTAACTTACGACCAAGAGTATAAATTGTTTCTGTAAAATCAGGTAAATTTAGTTTGATGTTGTTAATTTTAAAATATAATGGATCAGTTCCAAAATTCAAAGTAAAATCAATATCAGCTGTTGCTGACCAAGTAGTCTTAACCGTTACTGTTTCGCCATAATCTTTTATTAAATCTCCCAATTTAGTTCCAGCAGAATCACATATAGCATTCTTTGGATTTGATTGATCCATCTGATACTTTGTAAGATCCAATTGCCAACTCTCTAGATCCATCATTGCACGATTAGATAAATTAGGAACTCCAAAAACATTAGAGTCGTCTTCATATGGAAATGTAGGACTACCAGCACTCATGTCACCACCATAACTATCACCAATTATAGAAGCAAGTAATGGATAATCCTTAGCATTCAAATCATTTCTACCATCACAAACAATCCATCCTTTAGGTATATTAGAAGCAAGGAATCCACTTCCCCCATCGCCACCCCAAGGCAGGATAGTTCCTACCTTAGCGGATTTCATAGATTTTATAGAATCGTAGTATGCTGCCATTGATTATAACTCCATTAACCACCAACCACGTAAAGCGTTTGGTATTTGTTTTGCATTTGATGATCCTTCAAGATCATATTGTCCTATGAATACTAAACCGAATGATGCATTACGTGTCTGGATAATTAATTCTCCAGAATCCCATGCAGTAGCAGCAGGTGTTGCTGTTCCTGCTTGAACCTTAGTACCTGTAATATCACCCTGAACTGCTGTAGAAATTCCAGAAATCTTATTTGCTCTAAGAATCAAACTAGTATTATATGTTAGATTACCACTGACTTCAATGAATCTAATCATATCACCTGTTTCTGGTTTCGCAGTTGCAGAAGTTGCATCACCTGGTAAGTAAAGAATCATATTACTTCCAGAAGTAGCATTAATAATATAGTTATTATTAGGTGCTAATGGGTTACCTAATTGCTGACCAACACCAGCAGTAGAATCAAATGCAACATATGTCTGTCTTCTACCACCATTAGCAGTCCAGTATTTTTCAATACCAAATGCATCAATAGCAGCAGTTTGATAGATGTTGAAAGGCTTGCTTCCAGTTGCAGTACTGCTATTTGATCCTAAACCATCAACACTAAATGTCTTAGTTGTAGAAACTGGAGATGCAGCAGGTTTACCAGTCATGTAGAACTGTTCACCCATGTTAAGGTTACCAGTCTGCGAGAATGCCTTAAACTTAGGAGTTGTTGTGCAAATACCAGTATGAGCACAAGACTTGTGGTTGATAGACAAATCACCATACAAAGTACCTCTACCAAGAATGGTCATTCCACTAAATCCAGTCTTCGGATCTTCAAATGATCCATCACCAATGTGACCATCATCATTGGAGATAACTGCAATTGGTGTAATACCATCAGAACCCCAAAGTCTTAGAGTACCACCGTAAATATCTACATCATCATGTGACTTGATCTTACCACCATTATATAAGTATTGTACAGCTGTAGCTGTAGTATTTGGATACCTATATTGCTTAGGCATCTTAACAGCAGTTCCAGCATCAAGAGTACCATCAACACTATCTGGAGTGAAGAATTCTTCACCAATTCTAATAATATGAATTCTGTCATATTTTGGTGGAATCAAATCAGCATTAGCAAGTGGTATCTCTAACCTAGTATCACTAGTGTTAGGAGTTCTTGCTTTAAGTGTAGAATCAGCAGCTCTCAGTGCTTGTGTAGCAGGGATATCACGTAACAGTGTTGTAGTCTGTACATGAGTTGTAGTACCAGTTTGTGTGTCTGGGACAAGATTTGCTAATTTAACAATAGTACTTCCAGATCCCCATGTTTGAGCAACCGTACCTTCTATCTTATTGGAAGCAGTTCCCCTACCACCGTTTGTATAAGTTGAGTTAGATGTAAGTGGAAGTGTCCAAACATATGAACCAGCACTACCAGTGACTGTTGGAGTAGCAGTAACTTGGATAATCTCAATCTTATCAAAAGTAGCACTATAAATTGCACAGTAATCGCCAGCCTTAAATGGTAAATCAGCTGCCAATGCAATTGAAGTATATCCAGCAAGTGTAAGTGCTGTTGATGTAGTCAAAAGTGCAGCAGCAGTTACCGCAATAGGTTTGTTTGGATCATTCAGATTGCTAGCCTGTGGATCATGAGAGTAAACATAAACAGTATCTCCTTTACTGTATGCAGCAGGAGAACTACCATACTCTTCCGACTTCATGAAGACAGTACCATGTGTATTACCAATATTGGTATCACCTGTACATGTATCAACCTTAAAGGTCTCAATACCACCACCATTTGTTATGGTTAACTTCTTATTAGTAGTTGCATTAGTGTATGGTGTTGTGCAAGTACCATTCAAGGTAAGTGCTCCAGTATATGTCTGGTCACCATTAATAGTTACAGCACCAGTTACAGAGTCAACTTCAAATACTGTCTTCTCACTAGAAGTACCACAACCATTCTTAACTGCCAATTTCTTAACAGTCTGAACTAGAGTAGTCTTAAGTTCAAATATCTCACCATCGTCACCAGTTGTGGTGCGAGAGATCATTACATAATCGCCTGGTTTTGTACCACTACGAGTTGTATCTTGTTGTCCTACTAAAGATCCACCAAACTGAGCAAGATAAACATTATCTTCTGTACCAGTATTATCAATAGCAGTAGTAATCCACGTAGAATCATACTGAACTGTACACTTATAGATTGAAGTAGTATCAAGATGATTTGTTGGAGGTGTTCCTGTTAGGGTTCCAAATGGTTGTCTCTCAACTACGATATAGAAAGGTTGTGCTGGAGATTGAGTAAAGATATTCTTTAATCCACCAGAAGCAATCTTAACGAATTCAGCCTTTCTAGTACCTTGCTCAACAGTATCAATTAAAAGGATATCTCCTTCATTATAATATTGAACTCCACTAGAATCCTTTGCTTCTCTCTTAAGTGGTAAGTAGTACTGATTACCAGTTAATGCTGGATAAGAAGTATTTGTAGGAGTTGACTGGAATGCAGTTCCGCCCCACTCACCTGTACCAGCAGTATCAATCGCATTAACCTCACCAGTTGTTACTGTACCAGCAGGTACAAGAACATTGATAATAGTTACATTCTTAGCAGGGTTAGTTCCACTCTGAGCTGCGTGTGTCTGTAATCCAGAACCTGCTTGTGCTCTAGTTCCAACAAATGAGTAGTTAGCATAACCACCACAGAGAGTAACACTAGAGTTAAACTTAGCAGTAGAATCAACTTCCAGATTATTTCTAATCTTGGTAGTACCACCCTGACCAGCAAGAATCAAAGAAGAAGCATTAGTAGCAAAGTTAACTGTACTTGTTGCAGTAGTACTACCAGATAAGAACTCAACAATAGCAGAAGGAGAATCAATTCTTGTAGTATCACCTAATCCTCTTCTATTACCGAGGATCATATCACCATCTATCTTGAATGACTTAGCACCAACACTAACAAACGAGTCAGACTCAGTACTTGCAAACGCACCACCGATAGTTGTCTTAGACTTATTAGCATTTGATCCATCAACACTGTCATTAATGGTTATCTCAGCATCAGTACTGGTATTACCAATCTTGATATTCTGAGAAGCAGTTGCTACATTACCAAGTTCAATGTTTCTTACGGATCCACCAATCAAGAGACCTTGAGTTGGTCTGGTTCCAGATGTTAGACCGAAGAATGTAGTATCATTAAACAGTGTTGCTGTACCATCAGTAATAGTAGTTGATACATCAGCAGAATTAGAACTACCAGGACCACCACCATTGATTGCAACATCCTTCTGGAATACAGCATTATCGGTAACTTCAGCAGTTCCTTTAACTGTCAATGCACTCAGCATTTCTGCTTTAGTTGTATTAATACCAACCCTACCATTATTTGTAGTAGAAACTCTGAATGTTGCTGCATTATCAGCATTGGCACTATCACCACCAACCATGAATGCATGGTCTTGAGCAGTTAGAGTTCTTGCTGCTAATGTTGTATGAGCAGCGAAGTTCTCAATAGTCTTACCACTAATCCATGCAGTACCAACAACATCTAAGTTAGCAAGTGGATCAGTTGCAGTATTTACAAATCCTGTTAAGTGATCAGCATGTGCAGCACGAGCAACAGTGTTAACACCTAACTTGTACTCACCAATCTTCTGAGTATCTGTTCTGATTGTCTGAGAACCTAGTACACCAAATTCCTTCCAAGAAGAGCCAGCAACTTCTATTGTTGCACCTGTCTGTGTAGACCATTGAGTAGTACCAGTTGCAACAATACTCAAAATACTAAATGTGAGTGTACTTGCACCAGCAACTAAACCAGTATTAATAATCCAAGTACCATTGAGTTTAGTATCACTGTAACCAGCAATTCTAAGTTCCATACCAGCATCAACACCACCAGCAATGACATTGGTATTAGTAACACCAGCCTTCCATGTGAGTGTGACAGTGGTCGTACCATTAAAGGTTAGACTCTGAATCTGACTACTTACTGAAGTATAATCATTTGATAAGATCCAACCAAGTGAACCACTAGATCCAACATATGCACCCTTAAGTAGCATGTCACCACTCTTAGGTCCACCAGCACCATTATAGGAAACTGCTTGTGTATTACCAAATGTATTAGCTTGATCAGGAGTTACATTAGATGCTAGATTACCTGTTCCAGATGTGTGTGTCTGAATCTTATATCCTTGTCCACCACCATCAGAACCACGTTGGTTCCACTGGAATACACCAGCAGTAATTTTGTTACCAGCAATTAAGATATTACCAAGAGTTTCACGATTCTTCTGCATTGAAGTCGTGTCAAGAGTAGCATCATCATTAGTAGTAGATACATTAGAAACAACCTTTAAGGAAGTTAATACACCAACATTAGGAATACCAAGAGTTTTGTCTCTAACTGTTGAAGGAACATTGATAGTTACAGGTGAGTTGAATGTGCTTGTCTTATCACTATCTTCACCACCATTAACTGTGATATACTCGTTAAATGTGACAGGAGTGTCAAACGTAGTAACGAGATTACCGATTGCATCATCCTCATCATCTGAATCAACTAACTTGGCAGACTCTAAGAATACTTCTTCACCAGTAATAGCATCAATCTTACGGTTACCAATGTATAGGTCACCATTAGAGTTAAGACCAGTGTAGAATACTAGACCACCATTCTGCTTCTTAGACTGAGCATAGAAGTCTTGAGTTGTGGTGAGTAGTACTTCCTGTCTTGCAGGGAAACCAGTTGAGTAGTTACCTGGACCAAAACCGAGGTATTCAAATGTATGGTTACCTGCTCTTGCGATAGACGGTCTTCGTAACTCAACGTATAGTCTCTTCTGAGATACTGTTGTAGCATCACCAGAGATAGGAATTAATCTATCTTCAGAACCAGAGGTTGCATTACCTGTCTGTGCCTTAAGTGTATTAGCACCAGTATATACATTATTCTTTAATGCTTCTGTCTTAAGCATATCTTCAACAGATTCCTTAGTCACTGAACCTTTGAAGTCATTAACTGTTACTAGACCATGAACATAGTTATCAGCAGCAGAGTATGTTGCAGCTGGGTCAACAGCATTAGCATCAATTTGCTTAAACCATACAGGATCATTCTTATAGTTTAATGGATATAATTTGCTAACTGGTTGAGAGAACTTAAAGTCTCTAAAGTTATTCTGATTACCAGCACCTGTTGGTAGTGGAGAATTATTACCACGAAGAGCAGTTAAGTAGAATATACCATCTTGCTGATCAAAGATACGCTTCTGAACTTCCTTAACATTAAAGATGTAGAAGGTATCATCAAGTTCACCAACATCATCTACAGATTCAACATAGAACTGTACGTTAGCATCATCAGTAATAATATCACCAGGTGTAACAGTATAAACCTTTGCACCGTTTTGACGGTAATAATACTGCGGCAATTTTTCTTTGATTAGATCTTTTAGAACTAGTGATTTGCCGTAATCAGGATAATCCATCAAGTCAGCAAATACTGTACCTTGAGAGAATCTTATATTATCAGCAGCAGAGTACTTAATATCACCAACTACACCCTTAAGAATTAAGTGCCATGTGGTTGTACTAGGTACATTAATGACAGCATGAACATAACCATATCCAGTAGAATTACCAGACCATGTTATCCTATTTGCAGTAGTATTGGCAGTCGTATCAACTGTAAATGGTGCTCCTGTTCCTTGAGGTGCAGTTATCTTAACTGTTGTAAAGATCTCATTCTTAAGTCCAGTGTTCTCAACACGTGGGTCAACAACTGTAAGCTCTGTAAATGTATCACTACCAACAGTAACAAACTTAGCAGACTCAATGGTCATGTTAATTTTGGTATTAGTAGTTACTATATTCTTAGCATACTGCTTAGTACCACTTGTATCCCTCTTATAAGGATCATACTGATTACTTAGATTAAGATTGTTTGATGTATTAGCAAAATCTGCATCAGTATAACCAATCAACTCACCTGTCTGTAAACTACCACTTGCATCATTATAGAATTTCGCTTGTGTAATAGAACCAGATACTGGCTTCAGCATCAATCTCTGTGGAAGAAGTTTCCTTGTCTCGTCCTTCCTCATCTTGATTGTGAATCCATTTAGAGGATCACGAACAGACTTGAGATACTTAGGTATAACATACCTTAGACGGAAGATACGCTCATCAGCATCTCTTTCATCCTTAAGTCTTTCAAACCAAGAGTCATTGGTCTTATTATTACCAGAAGCATCACTATAAGTAGCCTCATGGAATCTTCCCAAGATACTTTGAGTTTGTGAAGATTCATTCTTAACCTGTAAGTACCACTTACCTTTAGCATTACTTCCAACATTACCATCATATGTTGGGTCATAACGCATTGGTGACTCACGTTTATCTGCAAATACAGAACAATCAATTGCACCAGCAACAAATACTATTGGGTTTGTATTAGAAATAGCATCAGCATGTGTCTTGTGTATTGTAAAGACCTTAGCATTCTGATATCTTGCATAGAAGAACTTATCTGTTCTTAAGAAATTGCTACTATCTGCAATATCAGGGTCAGATGCTTGAGCACCACTCACCCGTGGTATAATAGCACCTCTAAGGAATACTTTATGAGCTGTAACATTAGCAACCTGAATATCAAAGATGTGTGGAATATCAGTTTTAATACCACCACTAATAGAAGTATCAAGAGTACACTTATACTGGTGTAGATCGTACTTATCATCAAGAACAAACTGATAGATATCAATCTCTACATCTTGATCAATCGCTTCTACTTCAGCAGAGTGGATGTAGATACCAGCAGCAGCATTATCCTTACTGCTTGCAAGCATCAACTTAGTCTGATCACTTCCATTGAATGTTGTGTTACTACTACCGACACCATAATTCTCTGGTTGTGTAACTCTACCTGGAGCAATTACATAGTACTCAGTGTTAGTACTAAATCCATTAGGAAGTCTTACCTTACGCTTATCAACAGTAACATACTGATTTGTTGATGTATTGTAACGGGG
>VTLG01013714.1_pt1 | contig 11785 bp, 19 predicted proteins | sample 4694571 | NCBI WGS metagenome assembly VTLG01 (sample SAMN12604809, study PRJNA352737) | marine metagenome | biome: ENVO:00000447; feature: ENVO:00000209|ENVO:00000569|ENVO:01000036; material: ENVO:00002151; isolation source: viral sequences binned using virsorter ... | reverse complement strand
GCAGCTTCAGTATCGAAATAGAGACAGTAACCATCAGGATTATTTTCCAAAAAGTTCTTGACAACTGCGAGGGAGAAGAAAGTTTTGCCAGTACTAGACTCACCAGCGATGGCAGTAATCTTATTGCCAGATACGCCACCATAAATGGAACCGCTAACCACTGCATTAAAGATGTACGAACCTGTGTCGATGAACTCTTCTTTTTCATCGATGTCTGCTGCGAGTTGGGTGTAGTCATCACCTATTTCTTTTACTATTTCTTTTAAAAAATCCATTAAATCGTCATACCTCTTTCTTCACGTAAAATTTTCTTGTAAGGTCCATCAGGATTAAGATCCCTAACTTCTTTGACTTCTTTTAGAAGATGATATAATCTAGCATCTCCTCCTAATGAAAGAGCATTTATTATAGTTGCCAAATCCTTATCGTTAATAGGTAGTTCCATTAGGTGAAAAATAGTTCTAAGTTTACAGTTTTCTCCACATTCCATCCTATCGCATCAAGGATGGCACGAAGAGGTTCTACAAAACTCTTGTCGAATTGTAGGTCATGATCGATATATTTGTCAAGGCCAATTTCCTTTGGAAAATCCTGAATAAACGAAATAATATTCTCCTGTATTATGTTTGGTTTCTTCAAATAAAGGAACTTGATCTTTTCTCCATTGCCAATGAGTGAGTATTTATTCGTTAGGTTATGCTTTTTAACATAATGATTGAATAATAATGCACCCCGTATATGTATAGGAGTTCCTTTTGAATAGATTGTAGCAGATGATTTATACTTCTCTACATTAGATGCAGATCTAGGAAAAGCAATCTCTTCTGGTGGAAGATTCCTAAACTCCTTACGACACTTATCTATAAAAGTAATAACTTCATCCTCTGTACCATTCATCATAAGTTTAAGTGCATCCTTAATCATAGTACGACAAGGTGCTGGTGTTGAAGATTTAACTGCTTCAATACCCATCATCTTTAGTTTGGGTTCCTCATATCGAACACCCTCACTATCCCACACATTTAAAATATATCTTTTCTTAGCAGTCCAAATACCACGTTCGGCAATGTTCTCCCTTTTCATCACCATCTTGTTTTGATAAGCACTTACGTACTTGGCCAACGCTTCATAAGAACTCTCAATAAAAGGTTCAAATTGAGTTTCACACACCTTATTAAGGAACGTGACAACGCCCTCATTAGTTTTCTCTCTGCCCTTGTATACAGCGTCAACCAAAGGGCCCAGATTAAGATAGATGGAATCAGTATCTGAAGCAATAACATAATCAATCTCCTCTGTTTTCAAAATCCTATTAATATAATCATTCATCTTATTCTCTATCCAACGGATAGATACCTGCCCACTTAAGGTAATGGCTTCAGCGTTAGCCAGTTTGTAATATCGAAAATACTGATTGCCAATAGCACCATAAGCAGAGTTAAGTTGAATCTTCCTAGCCATCTGAATGTTATTACATCTGGCAATCTCTTTCTCAAGGGTCTTTGTTTTCTTTTTCTCATAATCTTGTTTCGCCGCAAGCATCTTCTTCTTGTATATCGTTCTATCCTTATAAATCTTCTCCATTATCTCTGGAAGAAATCCACGCACATCTTTCCTGTATTGTGCTCCATTCGCACATACAGCATAATCCCCTTCTATTACCTCCTGCTCTTCGAGGAGTCTATCAACTGTAACGGATGGATGCCGTGTTTCACAGAGGGTCTCTGGCGAAATGTTGTACTGCATAATAAGATGAGGATAAAGACTATTAAGGTCAAAAGAGACAACCCAATCATACTTTCCTGGTTTCGGTTCCTTGACATATGCTCCTGCGTATTTTGCGTCCTTATCGGATCTTTCTTTTGGTGGAATAACTATATTCCTTTTCTTAAGGTAGTTATAAATGATAGTATCCCACATGCGAACCTGATAGAAAACATCAGCATAGTTTGCCTTTGCATCATATGCCATAACAATGGCAAGTTCAATCAGTTTCATCTTGTCTTCCATACGGTCAACAAGTTCAACGTCGATTATATTATACTCCACAAACTTTTGCCAACCATTTGTGTAGAAGTCCTTAAATGTATCAAACTCAGAGTGGTCTAACTTCTTCTGACCAAGTTCTACACTGGCAATATAATCCAACCTATAAGACTCCTGTGCCTTATAAGTAAACTTCTTATACAAGTTAAGATAATCAAGTTGAGTAACTCCACCTACATCGTAAATAAGTTGTTTACGTCCAGCAATAAAGGTTTCCTTTTCAGTAACCAATCCCCAAGGTGATAAACGCTTCATTAACTTCTCACCAAGGACTCTATCTAAACGGCGAGCCAAATATGGAATATCATACAACTCAATATTCCAACCAGTTACAATCTCTGGAGTATTCTCCTCAATCCTCCACCATTCAATAAAATCTGAAAGAAGAGCATACTCAGTCTTAAATGATTTGTATATTACATTAGGTTGTTTATTATCAAATGGTCCTAAACCCCATGTACGAATCTGTTTAGTATTATAATCCTGAATACTAATAAGCAATACTTCTTCAGCAGCAGATTCTACATCAGGGAATCCATGCTCTGACTTAACCTCAATATCAAGTGTAGTTATTTTTATCTGACTTATATCAAACTTAATCTCCTCTTCTGGATAGTTATCCGAAATATATTGATATATAAACCTCTCATTACCATAAATCTTAAAGTTCTCAACCTCATCATACTTTTTAATAAACTCTCTACAATCTCTTACACTACCAGGTTTAATAGGTTCAACAGACTCACCTTCTAATGTCCTATATTTTGTTTTCCTTTTTGATGGTACAAATAAAGTTGGATTAAATGGTTCTCTAGTTGCGAAATGTTTTCCATTATCAACACCACGAACTAGAAAGTTGTTTCCAACCATCTGAACATTTGTATAGAATCGCATTACTTTTTAATCAGTGCTTGATACTTTTCAAGAATATTCTCTGCAGGTTCTGCAAGAGTTATTATTTTATCAGAACTTATCATAAATGTAGTATCTGGTGTAAAACTTTGTAACCATGGTTGAAGAAGAACTTTACCTTCCTCAACTGTGATTTTTTCCTCAGTAGTTTTTAATATTACTGGATGGATTAACTTACAATCAGGTTCTCCCATTTCAGCACCAACTTCTTCAACCTCACTTACTAAGATTTCTTTACTAGTTAGAACTATTAGTTTAATTACCATCTGTTTTTTCCTTATACATTTCAACAATAGTCTCTATTGGTTCAACAATAGCAACAATCCAATCAGGAGTTACAGGAATCTCCTCATCCTTTGAAAGAAATATCCAAGGAGTTAAGGCAACTTTAAGTTCAGAAGATGATGTTTCTCCTTCATTTTCCGTAAGGAATTGGCTCTGATCAGGTGGTAGCACCTCAATAACATGTGGTTTCTTAAATAGATACCCACGAACTTTATCCTCTTGAACTAGTTCTTTAGCATCAGAGATTACGTTCTCACCTGATTTCAATAAAGCAATTTTAATCGACATTTTCTTTCTGCGTTAAATCCATTATAGCAATAAAAAAGGGTTCCGTCAAGGAACCCCTATTTGATCCATCTCGAACCATTTTATTTATAGATACTCTTTCCGAGCATGATGTTCTGGGACTATCTTGGTCAACTCCACGGTGAGGAGTCCATCGTTAAGGCTGACAGATCTAACCTTTGTATCGTCGGAGACCGTCCAAACTCTCTTGAAGCTTCGTTGGGCCAGTCCTTTGTGGACAAATGCTCCATCAACTTCTGTTGTTTCTTTTTCGCCCTCGACATATAACTTTCCAAATTCGGTATATACTTTGACCTGATCTTTCTTAAATCCTGCAAGAGCAATCTCCAATTTCGATTCATGATTATTTAACTGTATCAAATTATATGGAGGATAGTTTGATTGTGGAAAGTCCGTACTAAAGAATCGATCTAGGTAATCATCCATTCCTATGCCATTTTGTCTTATCACCTTCATTAGTTCTGGAAGGTTGGCACTGTGATATGTTGCTAAGTTGTTCATGGTTCTCCTTAAATAAGCGAGTGTAAATGTTGTCCCTTACGGCGACATTACTATTTAATCACATATCCTTATTTTGGAGCATCGGTTAACTCTATAAGTTTGGTTCGGGTATCCTTCCAGTTTTTAACATGGTACGTATAACCGCCCATCTTCTTTACTGCTTCCCCTAAAGAATAATCATTTCCATTAGTATCCATTCTATCTCCAAAGAAATGTATCTCATCATCTTTTGAAAAATCTCTTAATATTTGACTCTTATCAGCACCTTTAGGACCAATATCAATACCAGTCTGACCACCCAATGCTACGGTTAAATCTGGAAAGTTGTATAAAAGTCTTCTGGAAATATACTCCCTTTCACCATGTATTACATCCCAACTCATATATTCCTTTCTTCCTTTCATTGGATCAGCATCTCTACCCAAAATACTAAAGTTAACTCCACCTGGTCTTTTCTCAATATGATTTCCATTACGTAAAGGAAAATCACTAAATACCAACTCATCCTTTAAATGCATCTCTACATCTTTAGGTAACTCCCAATCATTCCTATAAACATTCTTATCTTTCTCATAAACATCAGAACCAGAACAATTATATACACGTTTAGCTGTGTAAAATATATCAAGTCCTACCTGCTCCACAGTTTTTTCCCTATCACTACCAGTAACAAGATAAACATCATGTTCACGACAAAATATAAGAAAAGGTGCCCAAAATTCATGAACAATCTCTTTCCTACTAGGAGTTATTGTACCATCAACATCAAAAACAAATTTTCTCACTCTCTTATACCTTCCTTCATTAATCGGGAACTTATAGGTTCATTAATGTCTTCTAATAATTTCCATTTATCAGGACAATCCAATGCTTTATTAGCAGCCTCATATCCACCATCAGCATTGATCTCACATTCATAGATCTTGGTCTTTTCTATTTTCACTTTGTATCTGTTCATTTTAAATACTCCATATTTTACCACAATAATCACGAATTGATCTATCTGAAGAGAAAAATCCTGATTTTGAAATATTTAACAAAGACATATGATTCCATTCATCACGTTTTTTCCAATGAACACTCACTTCATCTTGAGTTCTAATATAATCCTCAAAATCTGCCATTACATAAAAAGGATCATGGTAACGAAGATTATCTATAAGTGGTAAAAATATTTCTCTATCACCACCACTAAAATGTCCACACTCAATCAAGTGTAATGCTTCACTAAGTTCTGTACCAATATAGTGTTGTGGATCATAATGATTATTCTTCAAGTCTGTTATCTCAGATTCAGTTCTACCAAATAAGAAAAAGTTCTCTTTACCAACAAGATCTCTAATCTCTACATTAGCACCATCTAATGTTCCTATTGTAAGAGCACCATTCATCTGAAACTTCATGTTTCCTGTTCCTGATGCTTCTTTACCTGCTGTAGAAATCTGTTCTGATAAATCAGCAGCAGGATATACTTTCTCACCTAACTTCACACTATAGTTTGGTAGAAATACAACCTTTAATAGATCCTTAGTATCGGGATCATTATTCACAACCTCGGCAATATTACAAATAAATCTAATAATCAACTTTGCCATATAATAACCTGGTGCTGCCTTACCACCAAAGATTACTGTACGTGGAACAATATTATCTGTCTGTCCATTCTTAATACGAAGATACTGAACAACAACTTCAAGAGCACGAAGATGTTGTCTTTTATATTCATGTATTCTTTTTACAAGTACATCAAACATACTTGAAGGATCCACTGTTATACCAAGATTGTCCTGTATATAAACAGCAAGATTATGTTTTCCTAATAACTTTGATTCTCCAATCTTATCTAAAAGTGTAGAATCGTATGATTTCTCTTCAAGATTTTTAAGAAGATCCATATTAGTAACCCAATCCTTACCAACATATTCACCAAGAACTGTGGCAAGTGATGGATTAGATGATGCTAACCATCTTCTAGGTGTTACACCATTAGTTACATTAGTAAACTTATGAGGCCATAAATCATAAAACTCTGGCATCAAATCTTTTTTAATAAGATCAGAATGTAACTCCGCTACACCATTCACATGATGAGAACCTACAGTAGCAAGATGTGCCATACGGACAGATTTATTTCCAGACTCATCAATGATGGATAACTTACTCAACATCCCATCATCACCAGGATATTTCAATCTTACTGTTTGTAAGAACCTAGTATTAATCTCATAGATGATTTCCAAATGTCTTGGTAATAGATTCTCAAACAATCTAAGATCCCATTTCTCCAATGCCTCTGGAAGTAATGTATGGTTTGTATATGCTATAGACTTAGTTGTTATATCCCATGCCTTTTCCCAATCCATATGACGATCATCCACAAGGAGTCTCATCATCTCTGCTACTGCCACAGAAGGATGAGTATCATTTAACTGAACTTGATAATGGTTATAAAATTCTTCTACTGGTATATTTCTTTTTTCCAAACTTCTAAACATATCTTGAAGAGAAGCACTAACAAAGAAAAACTGTTGCTTCAACCTTAACTGTTTGCCCTGATCAGTTCCATCATTAGGATACAGTACCTTAGAAATAGTTTCAGAAGAAACACTTTGTTCTACTGAACCCATATAATCACCTATATTAAATGCAAAGAAATCAAATGTCTCAGTAGCATCTGCTCTCCAGAGTCTTAATCTTTCACAACTATTAACTTTATAACCCAACTGTAACACATCATATGGAACAGCAACTACTTGTTCTGATGGAACCCAACGAACTCTATAGTTGCCTCTATCAGAAGTATATCCTTCTACTGTTCCACCAAAACCTACAAGAACTGATTCATCAGGATAACATAGTTCCCATGGCCATTCACCATGTAACCAATTATCAGTAACCTCTATTTGCTGATTATCTTTTATCTGCTGCTTAAATATACCATACTTATATCTTATACCATAACCAGTGGCAGGTATCTGTAAAGTTGCTAGAGACTCCATATAACAGGCAGCCAAACGACCCAATCCACCATTACCTAAACCAGGTTCTTCTGCTAAATCTAAAACTTGTTCTAAGGTTAAATCATAATCTTTTAATGCTTCTTCTGCTTCTTTCTGCAATCCTAAGTTAAGAAGATTATTACCAAGTTGTGGTCCAATTAAAAATTCCGCAGAAAGATATGCTACCTCTTTCTGAGGTTTAGAATCTGTAAGATAATAGGACATCATTTGATCTCTTACAGCATAACTTAATGCCATATAGATGTCATGAGATGTGGCAGTGTCAGGACGTTTTCCTAAAGTATAGAATAAACGTTCGGTGATACCATTAGATAAACTATTCTTCAATTTTTTTCTTCTTTGAGCCTATATTATACTTCGTCTCTAGTATCCAGTCACCTTTATCTCTATATGCTAATACTTTAATCTGATTTAAAGGTGCTATATCTTGTATCTTAGTTGCATCCACAATCCCAATGAGTCCCCAATCAGCAAGAAGTTGAGCAATACGATTCCTACGCTGAACGTCATTAGAAGTAAAGTTAGCGTGTTTCCCGTCAAGGGCAAAGAGTTCTTTGAAGTGGACAAGATAATACCTCCCCTGCTTATGCAGTATATGGCATGATTGATATATCTTCTTTTCCTTACGGGATGCTACCCCAATTCTTGTTAAGGTTTCTCTTACCTTAAGAAAATCATCAGGCTCATTTAAGGTAACCTCAACCATCTGTTCAGGTGACCACTTCACCTCAGGTTCTTGAACCACACTCATTGTCTTCCTCCAGTTTCAAATTTAGATTTGATAAATTCAAGTTGTTCTTGTGTTAGGATTCTCAAAGCCTGTTTTGCCTTTTCATTACTATAACCATAATAACGTTTTACCAAGTCAAGGCTTTTGATTTCATCTTTACGTAACCAAGGAGAGAATCTCTTCTTAGTTCTCAAGATATTTAGAAAAAAATCATATTGGAGTTTTTTTGGTAAAAAATGATACTGGTTCATCTCATTTGCCATGATGACAGAATCAAGATGTCCTGAATAAATGCGATTAATAATGTATGGAGAATACTCTTTCTCTAAAGAAGAATCCTCATCTATTAAGTTCTTTTTTGTTTGGTTGATTGATGATAACCACTCTTTCAATTCAGTCATGATAAATTCTTTCTTTTATAAGTTTCCTCTAATTGTGCTTCAAGTATATATTCCATACTATCCAAGTTCTCACGTAGATATTTTTCCCAATGATTACCTTCAATAAGATCATGAAGATGATCTATATGTTCTAGAGCAAACATTAATTTAGTTTGTTGATTCATTCTCATGATAACTCCTTAATCTTATCTCGCCAATACTCACGATCATCTTCACTTATCCAAGGATTATGTTTTTGTACATGTGCATGTTTTAACCACTGTTCTGCAGTCCAATCCTTACGTGGATATTTTATATAATCATTAAGTGTCATAAAGCAGGTCGTTTTATTTTATCATCTTTTAATGATATAATAATACGATTATTTTCATAATCAGCAGAGAAATCAAGTTCCACATCATGTGGCCACATTAACTCTTCATAGAGTGCATTAAGTCTCTCCATATCCTCATAGAGGTCATTTACGTGTTCTTCTCTCATCGGATAATTTGAATGTTGTTGTCTTCAGTCCAGAGTTCGACTTTATCTCTGAATCTATTTTCTTGTTTAAGTTTCTCATATCTCTTGGTTGCTTTACGCTTCCACCACGAAACAATATTCTCTAAATGAAACTTGTCCCAGTTCTGACCTTTCCTTAATTTATCTTCTTCTCCAAGTAACACTTCACGAATGTTAGCATATCCATAATCAGAAATATAAAATCTTTTCTTCTGGGTAAGTCCAAATGCCATGTCTATGACAGCATTAAACTTCTCTAGTTTCTCATTCTTACCATATTCCTTTAGAGAGTTTTTAGTCCAAGAAATCATCTTGGTCTGACGTTTCATCTTCTTAGAAGATGCTCTATTTTCTGTGAGAGGTTCATTACCATTTAGTTTGGTAAAATGATCATGAAGTTTGTGAAACACATCTGCATGAAGCAGAGGGAGGAACTTACTCTCTGTTAGACCTTTATACCTCATAAACGGTTTAAGACCATCATACTGCGATGCTGATGTGGTAGAACCATAAAGTGATGTGGTCTCAAATAAACCAATATCCTTCTGAAACACTTCGTTTAAAGTCTCTCTAGCAAAATGAGATACACATAGAAGTGCTAGAAGTTTACCACCAAGATAGTTGTAGCCAAAAGGTTGTGATGGAACTATTACAAATCCCATCACAGCATGTTGATTGAATATAGAAAGATTAGGTTGATGACCTAACCAAAGATTTCTAGGTTTAGAGTTAATAGTAGGAGACCCAAAACGAATAAATCCCAGTACCTGCTGAGACCTCTTCTCATAGACCATCCAACGAAGTTCTCTACCTGGTATATTACTTTCATTGTTATGTGATGAAACTGCTTGTAAAAGGTTTACATAATGTTCCTGTGGAAGTGATTGTTGAAATCTCTTACCAATAAACTTAATATCAAACTCCATCTCTTCAGGATGGATATCTTCATTAAAAAACTCATCCTTTAATGAAGTTAAAGGATTCTCTTGAGTAACTATTTCTCTTTTTACATATCGAAGATAATCTTCAATAGAGGTAAAGTTTTCAAAGTAATCAATAAATTCATCGGCAGCCCATTCGGCATCAGCCTCAGGAATAATCATAATCAAAGGTCAATTGAATTTCATTATCAAAGTTATTATGTGTAGGACCATGTAAAGCACAATACTCATTAAAAGTAATCATCATTTCTTTACGTGTTAGGTTACAATGTTTTGCTGCCTGTGGAACATTCCATTTCGCACAGAACAACATTTCCATTGCGGTTCTAGTTTCTGGTCTCATAAAGCATCCATGTCTCCACCATGTCTTGGTTTATGATTCTTCATACCATCATGGTTACCATCATTAGGCAACTTACCTGTCTTAAGATATTCTACAGTGTCTTTACATCCACGTAGGTAATGAAGTTGAGCATCAACTTTAAGCCATTCTTCAGGTTGCTCTGTTAATGAATCTCTTTTCTTAAGAACCTGATCAAATCTTTTAGTAAATCTTTCTAAAAGTTGTTCATAGTTTTCTGTTTGTTTCATTAATAAAACCTCCTTTGCTCTCCAATAGAACCTTCGATTTCAACAACTATCGCATCCATAATGCGATTAAAAGATCTTGACATCTGACGATATCCAGATCCAACATATATCTGACCAGCAAATACTGATACAGTAGCCAGTCCCCAAAATATATAATAGAATTTTGATTTAACTTGGTTTCTTTGTTTTTCTTTTCTAAGGCCCCATGCTGGTTTGGGAGATTGATAAGGAGTAGTCATTTTGTTCATTTTAATAGGTTAATGTAGGCAGCGATAACTAAAAGAGTTAAACATAGTTGATTGTATCTCATTTAAATTCACACTCCACCATAATTTCAGTTAGACATGCGAGCATGTTTATTTCCTGGTCAGCGACGAATGCCATCTGATATTGATACTTAGCAATAACAAGAACAGCAGCAGGTATAGTATTCGGAACCAAAGATTCGTAAAGACTATCATATATCCTACGGAATAGGACAGAAGTATCGTTGTCCATATTATTGTTGACCCACTTACGTACTTCAGGAAAGTTTTTTGCTTTAAGGTTTTTAATAAGGTCATTGACAGCAACATCAGAAAAAGCAGCTAATATACCACTATCTATTTTACCACCCACAGAGTATCTTTGACACTCATTCAATACTCTTCTCCAATCTGGAAAATGTTTATTGATAAGTTGAACTAATACTTTCTTATCAGATTCAACCTTTTCATGTTCAAGGATTTCATTAATACGTTGAAAGAAGGCTGCAGCAATCTGCTGTTTCTCTTTTCCTTTAATACCAAACTCAATGACAGCACATCTAGAATGAAGAGGTTCAAGGATTTTATTCTTATAGTTACAAGTAAAAATAAATCTACAGTTTCCTGCAAACTCTTCAATAAATGCTCTTAATAATAGTTGTACATCGTTGCCAGTATTATCTGCCTCATCAATAATAATAACCTTGTGCTTTGCTTCAGATGTAAGAGATACTGTAGATGCAAAATTCTTAGCATTATTTCGGACAGTATCCAAAAATCTTCCTTCATCAGATCCATTAATAACATAAAAATCTACTCCAAGCTCATTACATAATGCTTTTGCTACAGTAGTCTTCCCAACACCAGGAGGACCAGCAAGTAACATATTTGGTATTTCTCCTTTATTTAGAAAGTCTCTAAAGGTTTTCTTAATGTTATCTGGAAGGATACACTCTTCAATTGTTTTGGGTCTGTATTTTTCAACCCATATAAAGTCACTCATTTTTTAGTAGTGTTGCTACGTGTTCTGTTTATTATACTAATAAACTTATCTCCTGCAAATGTGCCACCAAGACACACATCAATCTCATCACCATCTTTCCAGTTAGTCTCACCATTCATTTTAGTGTGAGTCATTGCTAATTGAATCTTGTCAATGACTTCTTGTGTTAGTCTCATTGATAATTACTTCTTGTTTGAACAGCATCTTTAATTTGATTATAATCAGAACTACTACCCATTGCATCTCCATCTACAGTAAACACTTCATCATATCCAGATCTTTCAAGTATTTTACTTTTTATTTCTA
>VTLG01010398.1_pt1 | contig 11786 bp, 9 predicted proteins | sample 4694571 | NCBI WGS metagenome assembly VTLG01 (sample SAMN12604809, study PRJNA352737) | marine metagenome | biome: ENVO:00000447; feature: ENVO:00000209|ENVO:00000569|ENVO:01000036; material: ENVO:00002151; isolation source: viral sequences binned using virsorter ... | reverse complement strand
TATGTTAATCCTGACGTGAGTGCTATATTTTTTGCAGTAGCTTTTGCTTGCATCTCTTTCCAGAAAACACCAATGGCTCCAATTGTATTTTCATATATACTTGTAGCAATGCTTCTTACTTTTAACGAAATTTCGTGGATATAAAGAATAATAGAATTAGCCTTAATTTGATTCGCCGCAGTGTCCACACCACTTTTAGCAATAAGAGCATTTGCTTCTAATCCTGTAGTCGCAATTTGGTAAAGTGCTAAAGGAATAGCCTTTATGTATTGGAAAATAGAAACTGTTTTTGCTTGAATACTTAATATCTTACTATTTAACCAAGCTTGTTCAGCAGTAATTTCACCCAGAGTTAAATTTATACCAATAGCTTGTTGAGTTTGATACATACCTTGGGTTACAATATTATAAAGAGCTTGAACTCTAACTGCTATATAAGCGTATACTCTAGCCCATATACTCTGAGTAGCTACTACCTCTGCACCTGTACTAGCTTTTAATGCAGCGGTGTGATTGAGTAAAGCTATAGTATTTGCAGTTTGTCCTAAAGTAGCTATAGGCATCAATTTACTTAACATGTGGAAGTAAAGAAGGAATCTAGTCCCTTCTGGTCCTATTAGAGTTAAGAAATCTAAGATTAATTTGAGTGGAATAGCATATAGTTTTAATAATTCTAAATTCAGTGAACCAGCTTCTGTTAAGTCTCTAACTATAACAACAGCTTGTTGTATGAGTTCTACAAACAATTGAATACCTTTTACAGATACATCTTGCATTTGTTGACCAAAGGCTGTGAGAACATAAACACCATCTTTTTGTGTTACCACTAAGTCAGATAATGATGCTACAGCAGTTACAACAGCTTCATGGAAAGCATTCATAAATTCAGTTCCCTCATAACTAGCATCTCTCATAAAGAACATCATTTGAACATTGTTCTTTAATATTTGTATCTGAGATTTCATAGATTCGTTCTGGATTTGAACCATAGTATCTAACTCTCCCGCAGCATTTTCACTATCGTGAACAGCTTGCGTAAATTCGTCAGACGCTTGAACTAAGTGGATAAATGCAGTTGCACCACGCACATTCAAGTCTTGAATCAGAGCAGTCAATAGCTCTGTATTATTTACGGTATCTTCTCCTACTACCTGAGCAAAGTCAGCTGCTATCTCAGTTAACTGCTTCATACTACCATCAGCATTAAGGATATCTATCCCCATTTGTCTAAAAGCTGTAGAGTTATCTTCAGCTCCTTCAGCAAACTCTGCTAACGCTTGTCTCAGACCACGCCCTGCAATACCTGCCTCCAAAGCTCTATTAGTCAAGACCTGTAGAGACCCTAGTAATTGGTCTATACTTTGCCCTGTGCTAGTAAAGAAAGGTAGAGCAAATTTAACAGCGCTTGATAAATCTTCATACTCTATAAGAGATTTCTGTATAGCATGCGCAAACTTATCTGTTACTTCCGCAGCTCTCTCAGCTCCCATTTCGAAACCGAATAAAGTCTGAGTAGTTAACTTAGCGATTGTATTGTGGTCACCCTGAACAGCCATAGATAACTTGAGAGTTTCTGGTAAAATCTGCATTGACTCATCAGCGCTTAAACCAGCCGATGCTAACTGATAGAGACCAGTGGCACCGTTCTGCATTTCCAAACCAAATTGTTGACCAAACTGAGTAATAACATTAGACGTCGCAAATAACTCATCTCGTGTCACGTTAAAAACAGAATTTGCATTTAATAACTCTGCTTCAAAATCAATCAATGCTGTAGTTGCTTGATTGAGCTCATAATAAAAACCTGTAAGAACTGAGACGGATTCACGCACTGCCTCAGTAAAGCCAGCTTTGATAGTAAATGCAGCATTATGAACTTGTTGAGCAGCTTCAGTTGCAGTTTGTTTAAGTCCAGCCATTCCTTCTGAAAAATCTTTATTGGCTTTATCCGCAGCTTTGCTTGCTACTGCTTCAGCTTTTTTGGCGTCTTCTAATTCCGCCATAGTTGGTATAAAAGAACCTTGTACAAAATTATCTATCTGTTTTAAATCACCCATAGATTGTTTAGCGAGTGCATGTCTTTCTACTGCACCTGCTCTTTCTTCTTCTTTGAGATTGATTCTAGCCTGTTGTTCAGCAGCTGCTGTTTTAGCAACTTTTTTACCATATTTTCTTAATCCTTCACCAGTTTCTAACGTTTCTTTCATTGCCTCAATCTGTTTATCTATAGCTATGACTTCTCCCTCAGCCATTGTTACTACAGTTTTAGACCTTTTAAAGGCAGCCTTATGTTGTGCATCAGACATATCACCCCAGTTCTTAACCATCTGCTCAGCACGCTGTGCTTGAGACATAGTAGAATCTATACCCTTGAGCATAGCTCCTCCTATTGCAGGGTCTAATTTTTCTAATGCTGCGAAGGAGGCTCCAATGGATTCTGAGGTGTCTCCTAAATTCCTACCAAAAACTTCATGAAGAGTTTCTCCATTCTTTAATGTCGCCGCTAATCCTGTGGTAAGTGAGTCATTAACAGCTTTTTCAGCTGCAACTACCCTTGCTCCCGCGTCTTTAGCAGCTTGGTCCGCAGCGGCAGCGCGGTCTTTCATTCCTTGGATAGCTACCGAATTAGTTGTCTTATAAATACTTTCTATACCTTTCGCAATCATTCCGCCCTGAGCTTGCATAGCCTTTGGGCTAGGAACTGCTAACCCTACCGCTACACGCGCTGCAAAAATCTGTCCTGCGAAACCCATCTTATATCAATCCATCAAAACTTGATTTCTTTCGCTTCCCTACCATTTCCTCGTATTTCGCTCGTTTCTCCATATACCTACTGTAATGACTTCTGATTGCTGGCTTGTGTTTAGCCATTTCACCAATGTCATTAGCATCATACCCATCCATAGCATGGAATTCATCGTGCTCGTGCATGGCTCCGAGTAATGCTTCCAATTCTAATCTGGGTGTTCTTTTAATTTCTTCCCAACTAATACCTATTCCCTTCATTAAAGGGATATAGATTAATACCGCATCAGGCGATTCCGTCATCAGATTGTAAAATTTTCTTTCACAGCCCCTTCGACGCCCATTATTTTATTTGCGATGGCATACCTTAATGTTGTAGGTAGACCCGACCAGTGCTCCTCTCCTAGAGTTGCTCCATCTGGGTTCTTTTCATTAGCTTTCAAAATCATTCTTAAACATCTTTCTGAACCTAATTCCTGATATACTGCCATCTTTTCATCTTCAGTTATATCGGGGCCTAGATTTTTAAATTTAGGTTCTTCTGATTCTGTTAATTCACAAAACTGAAATTTCACTAATTTTCCTCGATAATCGATTTCATCTGTCTGCACTTCATCAGTGAGTGCTACTAAGTCGTCCATTGACCACGTTTCTTTCATATTCTTCTCTGTCATTGTTTTTTCTCCTTAAAGAAGGAGGGGCTTCAAAGCCCCTATGTCTTCCTTAAATGTTTGCAGCAGTTGTTGCTGTTGTAATATCGCCTGTAGCTCCAGAGGTGACAAGTGGACTTACGTATGACATAAATTCAATTGTCTCTTCTTGTGTTCCATCAGCGTTGATGGAAACAGAGTGAGCTTGTATACAGTTATTAGGGATAGTAAAAACTTCACTACCACTCTTCATAACTAAGTGTATACGATATCCATAAGAAATGTCTGAACCTACTTTTTGCAAGCTAGGCATTGTGAGCCCATCTGAAAAAGAGCTTCCTACAGCAGCGCCAGATACACCGTATCTTGCTCCACTATATACTGATTCCAAAACGTTGTTTTTCTTTTTCTTCGTAATGGTCACAGTAGTTTCTTTCTTAATTTCTGCTTTGGTTGTAGAACGAATACCGAAATAGGTAATGTCTTCATCCACTGCTCCTATTGAAACATCTACTCCAGTTACATCATCGGACCTGTTTGCTGTAGTTCCACTGTTGAGTGGAAGGAAAGCAAGAGAGTCTCCTGAACCTGAGCTTGCTGCTAAAGCACCATTTGCTGTAACATAAACTCCAGTGGCTGCTGACCCAGAGGTTGCTTCGGTTGTGACATATACTTCTACGTCTCTTCCTAAAAAGTAAACCATCAGAATCCCGCCTGTGTAGTTAGAGTATTGTTTATATTATTACCAATACTGTGTAATACACTCATATTGGTTGTTAATTCTAAACTTTCTTCCGTAACACCATCTGCATTTAGTGATACGGTATAATTTGTAATGCAACAGTTTGGTATCGATAATGTTTCAGTGGTTCCATCTGTAGCTGAACCTGATTTTAACTGAACATGTATACGATATCCATAACATATATTGGTAGTTCCACTAACAATAATATCTCTTGGATTAGCTAATCCATCGCCTAAGTATGGGCCAGTTGCTGAACCTGTTTTATCAAGTCCCCATCTTGCACCAAATGCTTGGTCGGATGAAAAGTTCTCCAAAGATGTGTTGTTAGTAGGTCCATTATATATAATGCCCCATACATCATCTTTCTTTTTGTGGGTGAGTGTCACTGTTATCTCTTTCTTTTGTTCGACTTTCGCCGTACCTTTCTGACCGATATAAGTGATATCCTCATCCATAGCGCCAACGCTAATATCTACGCCTGTCAAATCTTGTACTATTCCGTCTCCATTTCCGAATGAAGCGAAAGTGCTTCCATTCATATCTGAAGCGAATTTAATGTGGGTACCTGCATTACCTGAGACACATTTGTTAGAGGCTACGCTAACATTGTCTCCTGCGACATCGGATTCAGTACTGATTGCGACATTTACGTCTCGTCCTAGGAAATATACCATAATTATTTTCTCCTTGTTTGTCTAGACACCATTCAAGACATTCCACTCGTAGATTAATTTACCTCGACTTAGTATATAAAGCTTTTCCTTATTTAGCCACCATACTTAGGTCCCCATCGAGAAACAAACTTATTACGGGATATTAAGAAGGGTGAAATCTGTATACCACGAGCCTCTTTCATGTTCTTCCACATCATAGGGTCATTGGTTGGATTCCATATTCCATAATCTCCGGGCACGACTTTAAATAATATATCTCTTTCCTTTCTAGTCTCTACTCTTTGGCCCGGTGGTCTGTCAGGAAAAATGTCTGCTACATTGTATTCATTTACTTCTTCCTGAGCATGTGGGTTAGGGTTTTGGTCTTCTCTATATTCCCATGCATCTCCTTTGCCGGGATTAAACTGATGAAAACGAGAAATAGCTTGACGTCTCCATGATAAATATGTTCGTTCTGATTGTTGCCAAGTTCTCTTATACCATCTCTCAAATTTCTTTCTATTGTCAGGATGACTTATCCATGATTCAATCTGAGCATGTAAAGAACTGGCTATATCACTAGTAGTCATAGTTTGTGTAACAGTAGCTTGAGGCATTACACTCATGTCTATCATATGTCCTATTGCTACATTTTGGAGTTGGTGTACAGCATTTACTCTAGCTTCTGTTTGTACAGCCATACTTGCAATAGCTACATCACTTGCGTGTTGGAAAGATGTCATATTTAAGTTATTAGCTCTGGCAAAATGATTTGCTGCTGCTGCCATAAGATACCCTGCACCAGCCACTACTCCATCAGGGGCTACTTTACGGAAATGAACGTCTGCCGTAATTCTTATAGGAGCATCTTTACCATAACGGCCGTCTGGTCTTAAAGAGATAATGGCTGTGTATCCTGATTCTCCAATAGGTTCTTGAAATGCAAATAAATCTCTTTTATGAGTTTGACTAGGGTCTCTAGCATACAAATGAGCAAGACCTATCCAATTAGCTAATATATGTTTACCGAATGCTTCAATACTAGTAGCAGAGTTTTTGGTTGTTGTTTTACCTTCATATATACTACCTTTAAATGTTTCTTGAACACTCTTAGTAGCATCAATGACAATCCCTCCTACTCCTGCATCACCAAACTGGTCATTTAAATCTTGAACTTTATCAAGAATAACATCTCTGAATTTAGCAAGGTCTCCTTTATTAACTTTACTAACATTTTTAAATTCCCCTGTGAAATATTTAGAAGCTTTACTATCTGTTACATCCATCGCTGCTATATTATCTCTCATCGTTTGTCCTGCCTTACCTCCAATCATCTCAGACACCAGACCCATAGCAACTAAACCTTCCTCGGTATCTCTCATAATATCCATAGTCTTAGATACCCCTATCTTACTAATTGCCGCAAGTGAGGGGTCGTTTAAGAAATGTTGTTGTATTTCTTTAGGCATTTGATATATGATTTCCTTACTTCTTATTTCTCCTTCTACAGGGGCATGAATAGGATTACCAAAATCTCCACCTTCATAATCTAACATCCTCACTAATCTTTGAGCCATATCTTGGGAGGCTTTCATAGTTTGTTTACCTATCACGTTATTGAGCTGAGGCCATCTTCCTCCTGCCACTTGGTCAAAATAATTTTGAGCGTATTGGAAATAAGCTGCGTCTCCTCCAGTCTCTTTAGGAGTTAATTGGAAACCTTTACCTGATGCTCCTACTTTGTTTTCTAAAAGCAATGAGGTCTGTCTGGTGGATGGTAAAAACGGACTAAGACCAGTAGTGATAGTCTTGTATTTATCTTGTAATAAAAATCTTTCTTGGTAAATAGTCATTATCTATCGTTCTTAAACACTATCACCATAGTAGCCATTGCTGCCCATATTTCTAAGTCGGGATTATAACCAATGTCTTGAAAGCCACTAAAAGTGCGCTGAACAACCTCCGTATCTGTTGAAGATTCATCACCAATGAAATCACAATCACTAAGGACATTAGCGCAATTAAGCATGAGATAATTAAGCAATCTTCTTTCTTTATAGGGCGCCCCACTAACCGTAATAGAGCTTGCTCTATCTACCGCTAGATGTATTCTTACAGCTATGCCATATAGTTCTCCTACTTTAGGTGAACCTCCATATGTTACTTTTTGACCCATAAATTGTTCTGATATACCATTGGACATTATCTCAGTTATTATACAAGGATATTTTGTTTGGTCAGTTGTTGGGAATTGTCCAAACACTGTAACATCTGAAGTAGACCATGCTGAACCAGAGCCTATTCCTGCATTAGTATTATAAGTTCCAGCTCTTAAATTATCTATCAATTGTCTTTCGACATTGTTAATGTGGTCAGGTGCCATTAGTCCTCAGCCCTCCTACGTGCATCATCCCGTCCTCTTGTTCTAACACAATTAAAAATAATATAACCGTCAGTCATATCTTTAAGAGAATGAACATGCCATGAAACAGATTTGTAGAAATCTACTTCTTTAATCTGTACTGTGTTAGAAGTTGCACCATATCCTGTATAATTAAGTTGAAATAAATTGATATTTTTTTCATAGTCATAAGTTCCTCCTACAGTAACTGCATAACGAGTTCCATCTCTATAAATACTACTTGCTGTAGTGCCTGAAATAAATGGTAAATCTATAGTAACCCAAGAACCACTTGGTACAGTAAAAGATGTTGGTGTATATGTAAGGGTTTCAGGAGTTATATTAGTTGATGTTCCTGAAGTAAGTGTAAGTGTAAAATTAGTTTTAATTTTGAATCTTAATCTATCTGCCTCTAATACATTTTTAGATGTAGCAGTATATCTTATATAACCATTTCCAGTAAGTGTATTAGTTATTGATTCTCCATCGCTAGTTATAGCACCAGCATCAGTAGACCAATTAGTTGTTCCTGTAGTAGAAGGGCTAAATACACTACGATAGTTTGTAATGAGTCTATCCCAACCTTCAATTTCATTAAAGTTAGTATTATCATCTTGGTCAAAATTAGGGTAATTCTTTATGGTTTTTATATTAGGTGTATATACACGAGCTGCACCAATAATATTATTTCCATATCTTTCTTGTGAATAATCTGCGGTTACAGCAGGTCTGATAATAGCTGGAAGGTCAGGTAATAAAATCTCAGGACTACCTACTGTTCCAGAAGGGACACCATAATCATCTGTCTTATAAATAGGTAATCTGTGATAAGTAACATATTGAGCTTGTTCTGTCCTATAACGAAGGGCACGAAAAACTCTGTTCATATTAAGAGCTCCGGGCCGAACTCCTTGGTTACTGATTAAGCCCCCCGGCATTATAATCCTCCAGTATTCCTCGGTCTAGGATACATAGTCTCAGTTGAGTCAACACCTTTAACGTTTTTCATCCAGTTGACATCTCCAGTCCATGGGTTTGCATTGTAGGTGGTTGTCTTGATACTGAGTCCAAGTTTCATAATTAATTGTTGTTCAGCTAGTTCTTTGAAGTGAATGTATTGGTCAGCCTCATAATAAACAGCCAAATCTCCTACTTGAATTCTTTCTATACCAATACCGTTCTGAGCCATAGCTGATAAATAACATGTGTAATACATAACTGCATTATCGTAAGTATTATCACTATTTAATGAGAATGTAGTGCCTGTATTTTCGTTAAACCATTCAGCAGCAATATTAGCTAGAATATCTAATGTATCGTTATCTAACTCTTCTTGCTCAATGCCCGCTAACAAACGGACCCTATTACGGAATGTAGCATTCCATGAAATACTTACTGGCATTTTACATCATCCCCATAGCACCTGTTCCACCAGCGAGAGCTACTAACATAGCTACCCATCTCCACATAGATTGCTTGATTTCGTCTTCCCACATCTGATGGTGATGCAAATGATTGGTGAAAAGAGTTTCAAACTTCTCCATACGATTGAATACCGTTTTAATACGTTCATCCATACGGACTAGAAGTTCGTCGCGCTCCTGCACCTTCATATATAATTTAACCCCGTTCTTGTATTTAAAGCTTTCCTCATAATTGCACCCACACTGGCCAATAATAGTTAGTTCCACTAACAGTTGCGTAACAATATCCTTGTGGAGCGAAACCATTACCTGCCATATCGAACATTTCAACTGGTGCACCACTTATCCATGTAACTGGAGCAGCACCCATTAATGGAGAACCACCTGCACCTGCTTGACTGATAGTAGTACCTCCACCACCACCACCACCTGATGCTCCTGTAGTTCCCTGTGAACCTTGTGAACCATTTGAACCACCAGCTCCTTGAGTTCCACCAGCTCCTTGAGTTCCTGTTGTACCTTGAGTTCCTGCACCAGTAGCTCCTTGTGAACCTTGACTTCCTGTACCTCCAGAACCAGATGTACCTTGAGCTCCTTGAGAACCTGTTCCTCCGTTATTACCTCTAATACCTTGCGTACCTTGAGCACCGGGGTCACCGGGTGGTCCTTCAACACCTTGTCCACCTACTGTACCTTGAGTTCCTGCACCTGTAGTACCTTGTGTACCTGTAGAACCAGCAGTACCTTGTGGTCCTGTGTTACCTATTGGTCCTCTAACTCCTTGTATACCTTGAGCTCCTTGAGAACCTGTTGCACCCTGAGTACCTTTATCTCCTGATACAGAAAATGCTACAGTAATTCTTTCACCATTACTGAAAGGTGGATTACCTGACCCAACTAATGGAACAACCTCTATCCTGAAATAACCTGTTTGTTCAGAAATTGCTGTTACGTGGAACGAAGCATATGACGAATCACTACTATCAGCAGATTGTATAACTAAAGTACCTTTGATTGTACTTGAAGAATCATCCCATGTACGCATCCATGCTTGTTGGTCATTACCATCTTCATCATCATCGTCAATCATTAATCTGCCAACACTACTGAAAGTGGCGTTGTCAAATCTAATGTCCCCTGCACCGGGGTCTGAATCAGTAGTAGAAGTATCGAAGGTCCATGGTGTTCCACCTCTATCCCCAGAACCATCAGTTCCTTGAGTTCCTGTTGTACCTTGTGAACCTGTTCCACCACTAGAACCAGCAGTACCTTGAGAACCTGTGTTACCAGTCGTTCCTTGAGTACCAGTTGTACCTTGAGAACCAGTGTTACCAGTCGTTCCTTGACTTCCGTTACTTCCGTCAATACCTTTAATACCTTGAGTTCCTTGAGATGCACTACCACCAGATATACCTTGAGCACCTTGTGAACCAACACCTCCTAATTCTCCTCTTATACCTTGAGTTCCTTGAGTTCCATCAGCTCCTTGTGTACCATTTGTACCTTGTGTTCCCGTAGCTCCCTGTGTACCTGTAGTACCTTGAGTTCCAGTAGTTCCTTGTGTACCTGTAGTTCCTTGAGTACCAGTTGTACCTTGAGTTCCTGTAGTACCTTGTGTACCTGTTGTTCCTTGACTTCCGGTATTACCTGTGTTCCCTTGTGTACCAGTATCACCTTTAATACCTTGTATACCTTGAGTTCCTTGACTTCCAGTATTACCAGTGGTTCCTTGTGTACCAGTGTTACCAGTAGCTCCCTGCGTACCCGTGGTACCCTGAGGACCAGTGTCTCCATCAGTTCCTTGTGCACCCGTTGTACCTTGAGATGCACTACCACCAGATGTACCTTGAGTTCCTACAGCTCCTTGAGTTCCTGTAGCACCTTGTGTACCTGTAGTTCCTTGTGTACCTGTAGTTCCCTGAGTTCCAGTAGTTCCCTGAGTTCCTGTAGTTCCTTGACTTCCAGTATCACCATCAGTTCCCTGTGTACCAGTGTTACCAGTAGTTCCCTGAGAACCTTGTGTTCCTTGAGAGCCTGTAGTACCTGTAGCTCCTTGAGTACCTGTATCTCCTGTATCTCCTTTGATACCTTGAGTTCCTTGTGTACCATCAGTTCCTTGTGTTCCTGTGGTTCCTTGTGTACCATCAGTTCCTTGTGTACCTGTTGTCCCCTGTGTTCCTGTAGTTCCTTGACTTCCAGTATTACCAGTAGTTCCCTGTGAACCAGTGTTACCTGTAGTACCTTGTGTACCTTTATCACCAGTTCTATTAAATTGTAATGTAATTCTTTCACCATTACTAAATGGTGGATTTCCTGAACCAACAACTGGTGCTACGTCTATTTTAAAATATCCAGAAGCTTCAGTAACACCCGTTACTTGTAAAGAAGCATATGAAGTATCACTACCATCTGCTGATTGAATTACAATTGTTCCTTCAACAGTTGATGTACTATCATCCCATGTTCTATACCATGCCTGTTGGTCGTTACCATCAGCATCGGCATCATCGATAAACATTTCATCAACACTACTGAAGGTAGCATTATTAAATCTTATATCCCCTGCACCGGGGTCTGAGTCGCTTGTAGAAGTGTCAAAAGTATATGGAGTTCCTCCACGATAACCTGTAGTTCCTTGAGCACCTTGAGCTCCTGTATTACCTTGAGAACCTCCTGTAACTGTACCATCAGTTCCTTGTGTTCCTGTGGTTCCTTGTGTTCCTGTAGTTCCTTGAGTACCATTAGCTCCTTGAGTTCCTGTTGTACCTTGTGTACCTGTAGTTCCCTGAGTTCCAGTAGTTCCCTGAGTTCCAGTAGTTCCTTGAGTTCCTGTAGTTCCTTGTGTTCCCGTAGCTCCCTGTGTACCTGTAGTACCTTGAGTTCCAGTAGTTCCTTGTGTACCTGTTGCTCCTTGAGAACCTGTGTCTCCAGTATCTCCTTTTATTCCTTGAATTCCCTGACTGCCTTGTGTACCTGTAGTTCCCTGAGTTCCTGTAGTACCTTGAGTTCCTGTAGCACCTTGAGTTCCAGTAGTTCCTTGAGTTCCTGTAGTTCCTTGAGTTCCAGTTGTTCCCTGTGTTCCCTGTGTACCATCAGTTCCTTGTGTACCATCAGTTCCTTGAGTACCATCAGTTCCTTGTGTACCATCAGTTCCTTGAGTTCCTGTAG
>VTLG01003180.1_pt1 | contig 11788 bp, 11 predicted proteins | sample 4694571 | NCBI WGS metagenome assembly VTLG01 (sample SAMN12604809, study PRJNA352737) | marine metagenome | biome: ENVO:00000447; feature: ENVO:00000209|ENVO:00000569|ENVO:01000036; material: ENVO:00002151; isolation source: viral sequences binned using virsorter ... | reverse complement strand
ATTTGCGTAAGCCCCTTCGCCGATTCTAAGGCGTCAAGAATTACTGTAAACTTCTCATTGGTTTCGTCCCATGAAACTAAATTCTTCTCAATATCTGTTCTCGCTTTAGTTACTATATCTTCTTCATTTTTAAGCGACCTTATAACTCTTTGTTCAGTGACAACTGATTTTTGCTCTGGGGCAGATGGGTCGTCAACGGTAGTTACTTGCACAGTAAGAGGTATAAGTTCCAAGTCCCCAAATGCCTGTGGGTTCATCCAGATAGCATGACCTGCATCGTAGTTCAAGATAGGCTTAAACCTAACCTTATCGTATTCCTTGTGAACAAATCCAGCTGTATTAGCATCTAACAGTTCCGGGTAGCTTTTAATTATCCTCATTTCCCCGACATCATTCCAAAGCCTCTTCTCTTGGTCGTACTTCCATACATCACCGTACTGCTGGTTAAGCATCTTAACCATCTCTAAACGAGCTTTAGGATCAATGTTCTTTGTTCTTTCGTCAAAGTCTCTCCAACTGGTAAACTGCATACCCATCATTTCGGAAAGGCCCGTGTTGTATGCTGCGTCTTTCTTCTGCTCTCCCATGTATGCAGAGGCTGATTGCTTATTAAAAGCTTCATTGTCAAGGATAGGCATACCAGTTTTTTTATACTCGCTTAGAACCATTTGCTGGAACTGTAGCTTATTTAAAGCCTTTGTCTTATCACCTGTTAATTGAGTACCAGTTACTCTTTGATTCTCCGCTGCCGCAGCATTAGAAATGAATTCGTTCTGCAAGGCTTGCTGTAATTTAAGGGTAGCATCGTATGGCTTCCATTGGTCTGCCCCACTCTTATTTTTATTCGCTGAGAGAACTTCTCTTGGGGTCATCTGCCTAGAGACAATCTTTCCGTCTACTATTTTAGTGTAGAATGCGGGTGCGTCAGGTTTAACTAGGTCTGAGAATATCTGATCCATCCGTGTGCTCACGGCAGGTAACTTAATCCCCCAATCTTTCTTTAGTGCGTAATACTCTTCGCTTGTTTTAGGACGCTCATCAAACGGCATATTGTTAATACGCTGCTCTATCTTTGTCATCCTATCAAATGCTTCCTGCTCTCCTCTAGCCTTAGTTATAGCATCCTGGTACTGTAATTCTTTGATGTCATTTTTCCAGCCAGCAGCACGGATTTCCGGGGTAATTTGATACGTGTATCGGTATAAGTATTCAAGATCACCAGTATCTGGGTTTTTCCTATAGAGGGTTTCTAGATCATCTAGTTCTATCCAGTCCTTCATGGAGTTCATTATAGCTATCTGATCTGGACCAGCGTTCTGTTTATCTAGAAAGTCAGTTACTTCAGCGCCGGATAGTTGTCTTCCGGGGGCGTTTGAGATAGCTTGGAGGAGATTGCTCGTAAACATCGCGTTAGCTTCTTTTTTTGCAGTTCCCTTGGCTGGGTCAGTAGTCCTACCAGCCCTTCTAGGGGGAGTATAGGATATGTTGCTTCCAAAAGCCCTAGCCATATTAACAACCTTAGAGGTCAAGGCTTCTTCTCTATCCACCATAGAATCTATTTCAGATCGCCTCATGGAGAGCATAGCTCGTTTCTCGTCTTCCTGCCTCTGACCATATGCTTGAACATCAGAAGGACTATATGTCTGCTCCTCTCTAGGTATCTCTAGTGGAAATCTTCTCTCTGGCGCACCTTCAAGAGCATGAGCATCCCCCCGAAACTGGTTAGGCCAGAAGCCATGATAATCAAAGAACCGTTGTTTTTGTTCTGGGGTCCAATTGTACGTTGCCATTATGGGTTCCTCAGATTTACTATGGAACGGTATCGTTCGCGCCGTTTTCTAGGCTGCCCAAACAGTGCCGATTCGTATGCCGGGGCTTGACCACCTGCTGCCTGTACGGGAGAAAATGGATCGCCAGCTTCCTTATATTGTCCAACATCTACTCCTTTCGGAGTAGGGCCAGTTTTCTGGGCCATCGCCTCATATGCTTCTTGTCTTTTCTTTCTAGCAGCTTCGATTCTGTCCCAATTTTCCTTAGCTGTATTCCAATCAGATAATTGCTGGACTGTCTGAGTTCTTGGTGTCGTAGCGCCAGCGCCAAGCTGACCCCTCAAAATAGCATCAGGATAACGTCCCGGAGTAGAGAAACTACGAAAGTTTGGTCTAGGGTTAGGAGTCCCTCCGCCTAGAGGAAACATACCAGCAGCCATTATACTTTACCGTAGTCGATGTACTTGAGGCCATTTATATCACCAACTGCCTCTGGATTAACCTGCTCGACTTCCTGAGCCATCAAGCCTCTATGTCTCTCTGGACTCCACTTGTAATTAAAGTCATATACGTTCATACCTTTGTATTTCCCTACAGGGGTTATGTTTTCCTTAGCCCTGACATCTGAGATCGCTCCCATTATTCCAACGATCTGACCTAGTGAGGATAGTGCGCTTGGGGTTGATTTAGAGGTTCCACCATAGTCCCCAGAGATATTAGCCATATACTGGGATAATGCCGTCTGTGGAGCCTGTGCCTCATAGCCATATTTCTGCTGGGCTTGGTTGATGGCCTCTTGAGTCATAGCCCTTCTCTGCGCTCCTACATCACCGATAGCACCATACATCTCCATTGGTGCGCCCATGATAGATGGATAGGCTGCGTGTCCCGCTGCTCTCTGCCCCAGTTGCATCTGGGCAGCAGGGAATCTCTGGCCTTGAGCCTGTTCATAAGCCCCTCCATACATCCCTGCTAAATTCTGGGCTAAGTTCTTACTGGCAGCGTTTACAATGTTAGCTTGGGCAATATCGCCTCTTGAGCCTCCTCCGGGCTGATATTCAACCATCTGCTGTCTTACTCCCGGCATATTGGCTGATATCTGGTCTAAATATTGCTGACCATACATATTAGCCATAGCATTGTAAGGAGTTCCTGCACCTGTCCGTACATTACCAGCCAAGAGGTCTGACATCTGGGTATCACCAAACGGTGTAGCGCCAGCCATCTGGCCTAGAGTTACATTCTCCGCTCCAGCCTGTAATGCAGCAGGTCTTGGTCCCATTGCGTAGCCAAGCATAGACTGTTGAGCAGCAGTCTGAGAGGGGTCGAATCCAGCTAAAGTTGCGCCGGGATAATAATCAGGCACACCTTGTCCGTACAGTCTCCCTGCCTCTTTAAACCCTGTTTGTAAGTAGGGTTTTTGCTCTGCCCAAGGCTCTGTCCTTGTTGTTGCTGATGTTCCACCTGCCATAATTTATTCCTCTTACCCGCTAGGGGCCGTAAAAGCTAGTTCCCGCTTCCGGATGTGGTCCAGCCCTTGCAGCGGCTTGTTCCGCAAATCTATCGGCTGCTGGTGTAAACCCCCATCCGACCTTTTCCCCAGTAAACTGCTCAGTACCGGGTATGGTCACTTTAGACAAATCTGTAACATGACCGCCAGTATATACACCTTGTGCATTCATTTCCCATCCCGCCTTATCGTAACTACTACCTTCAGACCCCATAAAAGCACCACTCTGGTCGTACCGACTAGGGTCAGCAGCATTACCAGCCGCTAATGCTGTTCCATAGTCAGAACCCGCTGGAATCCATTGTCCGCCCGGAGTCATTACCCATTTATTACCAGAGGTATCCGTAGTGACATTGCCAGAAAAACCGCTGGTATCGGTATTAAATAGGTTGGGGTTTCCACCACTGTAAGTAACATTAGGTGATGTCCCGACAGAAGTCTGTACTCCCGGTATTTGGTAGTCAACTAATCCGCCGGGAGTAGCTTGTCCTGTTGCCCACGGTTGCCAGTTGCTCATTAGATTACCAGTCAAAGCCTCAAATTGAGGCGTATAGCTTACTTCAGGTCTAATAGCAGACCAATCTAGTGGGGCTGGTTGTGTGTATCCTCCGGTTCCATAGACATTTCCAACTCCTACTCCGGGCCTAACATTACCTGCCCATCTGGGGCCAACGTCAAGAATCTCAGTATTTGCCCATCCTGTAGATGGCCTGTCTCTTATTGCTCTTAGATCGCCAGCCTCATTTCGTATCGCGTTGGTTACATCGCTCCAATACCCGGCCAGTTCATCTGGGCCTTTCCATGTACCTTCTTCTCCTACCCAACCAACAGGAAAATCATTCGCTATTGCAGCATCTACATACCTGTCTTGCAGGAATCGTGGATCACCTTCCGACCATATTTGCCCGACTCCAGTATCAACCCCTATAGTATCTCCTAATATGCCCGTAGCGTAGGGGTTATCTGGATCAACATTCCAACCTTGCCCAGAAAACTGTCCTACATTCCAAGCTGGGTCTATGGCAGCCCTTGCAGCCCACATCTCTGATGGGTCGCCTCGACGAACGGATGCTTCAAAAGCAGCCGCCTCCGCTGGAGGCATTGGGGCTGTTCTCTCTGCTGGTAGCTGAGTCTCAAAAGGGGTGTTTAATCTACCACCCTCTGCAAACTCTGCCTGTCCATAGGTGTTCCAGTGCCAATCCCCCATGTCTATCATTTCTTGCTGGGTGTAACCCATAGCCTCAGCGCTTTCCCTCAAGCCGGGATTGTTCAAAATATAATTCAGATAATCAGGTTCTGCCATTATTGCATCCTATGTTTTAAGTCTTTAGTGTAGACTATGTAATTTGATTCCCAATCGGGGAGAAGTTTCTTCCATCCTTTTCTGCCCCATAGCTCCATACCAGAGCATCCTGTTTTTATTGCGAAAGATTCCACCATATCATTGAATTCGTATAACTTCTTGAAGTTAGAGCCAGCGATTGATATAACCCTTAATACCTGTTTTTGTGGATACGGCACGATCTGGGTAACCATAGCGGAGTGCATCTCTTGATTCTCTGTCGCTATCCATAACTGCATATCACCGTGGGTAAGCGGTTCAAGGAAATCATCAGTCTCCAATTCCCCCTCACTATGCTCCTTAACCCTTTCAAGCAGGGGTGCAACCTGTTCCCAGATATATGCAATATCTTCAGGCTGTACAATATGAGCCTTCAAGAGTTTGTCATCCCCTTACCCGCAACAAAGCCGTAGAATTTAGTTCCGCCGTCAAAGGTTGTGAAGGTTATTACATCAGTGCCAGAAGAGGTCATCAGGTTATTACTGGTGTCATCACCGTCAGCCCAGTAAACCTTATTACCGCCCCCGCCATGCGCTCCGGCATAGAAGGTAGCCGTGCAACTTCCCAAGTTAGTTCCTAATATAGTTACAGAGTTTGAATGGGAACTCAGGGCGTTGATGATTCCTATGTTAAAGGTTCCACCACCCGACATGGTAAGGGTCTGGACATTACCATCCTCCAGATCAATATTAAATGCTGCGGTCTTTGTGCCTATTGCGCTGACAGTTTCAGAATAATCAGTAAAGCGTGGTCTGCTAACTACTGTATCTGCACACGCTATCCCAGCATCTACCGTTAATTGCTGAACAAATCTACCATCACCAAAGACATCAAGAGTATATGTTGGGCTAGTATCTAAAATACCAACCCTCTGCCCCTTTAATGTAATGTGGACTTGGTTGTCTACATAGAAATCAGCGCGTGGACTACCCGCATCACAACGGATTTTTAAGTTTGCTGAATTAGCAACATTGTTGTCTATTTCTAGGGCTAAATCCCCAGAAGCACCCGTAATCTCTACAGTACCCTCATCTAAAGCTAACACATTCACCCAGTGTGAACCCTTCTTATAGACATAAAGCCCCTCAATACCATTACCTAAAGGGTCTGCATTCGTACCATCAAAATACCTAATATCACCCGGTCTGGGTTTATCTGGTACTACATTAGTTCTTTCCAGCCTGAAGGTGGCTTGATTGAAAAGTACGTTACCAAGACGCTTCAGTTCCTCAACCGTGTATACCCCTAAAGATTCTGGATCAGACGGTAAAGGGCCGGGTTCATAATGAGTTACAGATTTTTCTACCCTATCAGTATAGGTAGCCATCAGTTCATCTTGGAACCACGAACCCCTGCATTGCTAACATCCAGAGAATAACCGTCCAGCCTCCATGTTTGATCTCCGGTGGATTCAAACTTCACACCGATATATTTCCCCGTAACTCTAACGGGAACTTTTGATTGTGTATCAGGATCAAAGGTATACGGGCCTTCCCATTTAATATCTTCTTCCGTAGACATCTGACTACCCACATAAACATTTACATTGGTAGTGCCAGATACTGACATCTTGGGCCAGACTGAGGTAACGTGCTTAACCATTGATTGATTGGGCTGATTCTGTTCATCCATAGACAGCCCGGTTCTTTCAATATAGGATGTCATGTTAGTACCGTCTGACGTATTCCCAGTATTGTTCCTGTACAGTTTTGTATCAGTAGGAGATACCATAACCAAGGTTTTACCTTCCTTACTTGTAAAGGACGATGAAGTAATATCATTCCAGTTTAATGTTTCGGATGTCCAAGTCGTACTAGCAGCATTCCATGAAGCAGCAGAAGTGGGGTCAGCTTGAGTGCCATATCCGATAAACCCTAAGTTTGGAATATCACGCTCTGTAAATGTCTGGTTTATCCAGTTATAAACTAATGCTTTATCGCATTGTACGGAAGCATTACCAGAAGTTACATAACAGGCCCACATCTCTGTATTAGCATAATCCGCTACTACAAATGATTTCTCATATTCATCACCATTGATATTACCAAATACATAATCCCTCATTTTATGCGGAAGTATGGATTTGATCTGTCTACCATCATTGACATACATATCACCATTACCAAAGATGAAATGCCCTCCATCAAATTCCACTACGCAGTTCTTGGACAATGCGCCGACAGTTGGAGATAGTTGACGGAAAGAGAATATAAAGGGAGTTCCAACATACGTCATAGAGTAGGTGGAGTCCTCTTTATAGATCATAAAGGCATCGCCAAGAGGTACGCCATCTACAATCTTTCCTCTGGTATCAGCTAATTCATACTCACCAGCGTCCACTGTTGCGCTAGTTTCATCCCAAGACGTAGGCGCAGCCTGTGTAGCTGCCTCTGTTGACCACTTTACCAGCCGCGTATATGGAACAGAAGACTTCTTTATGTTAAGGGCAATCAGGAAGGATCGGAATGCTCTTACAGAATAGGCTTCTGTCGAGGCTGGCCAGTTACTCAAATCTGCCATCTTAGTAGATGTGGAAGGTATGCCCGAACTTAATGCCCAGAATTGTGGGTCATCATAGCCATTAGCCATGATAAGAACACCACCTAATACGGTAGATGTCCATCCTTCTTTTGCAGTAGCGCTATAATCACTGGCTGTTCTGGTTATATCAGTCCATGACGATCCGTTGTGAACGTATATCTTAGCCAGACCACCTATAATCCAGTAGTTTGATGCGCCAACCTCTAAATTAATAATATGGTACGGTGCAACAGGACAGGAAGCCATAACTTCCTTATAGCCGGGGGTTTTCTGTATAGCCCCATGCTCCGCCCTTATGTTATTGCCATCCGTCCAGACATTAGGGGGCAGTTGCCAAGAGTTTATATCTTTGACAATACCCATCTGCCCGACATTATCAATCGGGATTAAAGCCATGCTAGGGCTTTACCGGCCAGCTAACCGCTTGTACTTCTTCTACGGTGGTTAGTCCTGCCGGAAGATCACGCAAGTCCTGACGATACGCTGCCATTGCATCAGACATGGTTACGTCCTGTAGGGCGTACCAGTCTGTAGAAGCCAGTTTAGAGTTACGGTCTTCTCTTAACCCGGCTACTGCCCGATCAAAAGCACCCGCTGCCCATACAGCTTCTTCCGCATCTCTTGCTGCTTCTTCTTCCGGTGTGAAGTCAATCCGTACACCGTCTACCATTTTATGTCTTGCCATCTAAATTACTCCTAAAGTTAAGCTATTCCATACATCTGAATTACGCCATCAAAAGTTCCGCTGGTACCTTTAAAGGAAATAGCATTCACAGCCGATGTAGTATTTCCGTAACCAGCCATAAATCCATTATGCGTTTCAATATTTTCCGAATAGGAATTAAATGTCGAATAAAAATGTTTCACATAAGTTGTACCAGATGGACTGAATAAATGTAATACACCAGCACAAGATGTATCAGAAGCATCATCAACTCCCTTAACAGATATATCCTGATATCCCGTACCTTGGGCAAGATCATCTGCCGCATAGTAGGCTAATGATGCAGTGCCGTCATCCTCAGTATGCCTCGCCAGAAATGTAGTAGTGGTTTTAGTTACGTTATAGTTTGATCCACCATCTATACTAATATTAAAAGCAAATGCATTTATTTCTTCGCTTGGGTGTATATCTGTAAAAACAAACATATACTCGTCATAAGTGCTATCTATTCCAGATGTAATATCTACAGAAGAAGCACCGCTTGCCGTAGCTGTTGAAATCAGTGTTGGTATACCCATTAGCCTACTCCGTACATTTTTATTACTGCGTCCATGTTACCTGATGACATTTTGAACTGCATAGCATTCACTGCTGAGGTTGTATTTCCATAGCCAGCGGATAAGAAAAGATGCTCACCCTCCTCAGATCGACTGAAACTGGTTGTGGAATAATAGTGCTTTACATAAGTGGTATTAGACGGATTAAATAAAAATAACTCCCCCGCAGCAGACTCATCACCAGCATTTCCTAAACTCGAACCTAATAACTGAAAGCCTGTGCCTTGTGCTAAATCACTGCCAGCCTGATATGCCAAACCTGAAGTATCATCCTCTAAATGCTCCGCCCTAAAAGCAGACGTTGTTTTCGTAACATTATAATTACTTCCGCCATCTATACTCATATTAAACGTAAAATTAGCTTCATCCGTTGCAGGATTCACAGCGTACCACTTGAAGATATAAAGTTTGTAAGTGCTGTCTATACTGGAAGTGAAAGATGAACTGGCAGCATTTGACGATGTATTAGTTGTTATCAGTGTCATTGCCATAATTATTTAACTCCCCACATTTTCATTTTGCCACTAAAAGTACCCACATTCGTTTTGAATTGGACAGCATCTACATCTGAAGTGCTATTTACATAACCACCAGTAAACACATTTTGTACGCCGGGTATTTCGCTATATGACGTGGCTTTTGACCACCAATGCTTTACATAAGTCGTTGATGCTGGATTAAAAAGATGGAGTTCTCCTGCGGTACTTTCATCCGCGCCTGAATCGGTTGAATAAATGATATTTTGATATCCAGTTGCGCTAGTGATGTCAATATCGATTTTATACGATAAAGCGGAAGCATCTGCTTCAGTATGATAAGCCATGAATGTTGTGGAGGTCTTAGTCATATTATAATTGTCACCACCATCAGTAGAAAAGTTGACGGTAAAGTTTGGGCCATTTGAGTCAGTGCTATGTATGTCGTACCATTTGAAAATATATTCCCCGTAAGCTGAAGTAATACCAGACGCAAACGCACAAGTCCCAGCGGCGGAAAGGGTCTGCGAAGAAAGCAGAACTACATCTGCTCCAGCAGATACTCCAGAGGTTCCCATTAATGCAGCTTTAAATGCTCCTAGTGGCATAATTTATCTCCTTAACCCATGTCCAGACCAGCAGCAAAGCCGTACCAAATTGTTCCTGCGTCTACTGTTGTAAAAGTTAATACATCCACCCCGCTTGATGTTAATGATGGCGCATCACCCCCAGCCCAATCTACTGAACTGGGCCAATTTACCGTTTGGCTTCCGCCGTTAGTCAGGAGCAGCGTGAATGAACAAGCCTTTCCTGTTGCGGAAGGGTTGGTAAAGGTGAAGGTTTGTGTTGCTGTCGATACTGTTGCAGTAACAACATTCCCAGCGGAAATATCAATCGCGTCAGTACCTCCCCCAACATCACCTAATACGTTTACTGTTTCGGCATAGTCGGTGAATCTAGGTCGTTGAATAATGTAGTCAACACAATTCACTGTTCCATTACTATCAGCGGTTACCGTCTTTGATGTTTGTACCGTACCAAGGGTTGTAATATCGTTGTAGTTTAACTCAGTCGCTGTAGACGTTACTCCATCAAGAATATTCAGTTCAGCAGCAGTTGACGTAACCCCGTCCATAATATTCAATTCTGCTGCCGTAGATGTAACACCGTCTAAGATATTCAATTCCGCAGCAGTTGAAGTTACCCCATCCAGTATATTAAGTTCCGCAGCCGTGGAGGTAACGCCATCCAGAATGTTTAACTCTGCTTCAGATGCAGCAATAGCAGTTGTTCCTGTAAGACCGCTGAACTGGGTCTTCAGGACAGTTTTCAACATCCTGAGATGGTCATCCCCCTGCGCTACAGAGTCGCTGGTAGTGGGATTTGTAGCCGTTAATTGGCTAATATATGTTGCAGTTTCTAATGCCATTGAGTATCTCCCATTAACCCATATCTAACCCTGCTGCGAATCCGTACCATATAGTTCCTGCATCCAGAGTTGTAAAGGTAAGAACGTCTACACCGGAAGATGTCAGAGATGGAGCATCTCCACCAGCCCAGTCAACAGCACCCGGCCAGTTTACAGTTTGCGATCCACCATTGGTAAGAAACAGGGTAAATGATCCAGCTATTGTATCTGCCGGGGGATTGGTAAACGTAAAAGTCTGCGTTCCAGTTGATACTGTGGCAGACACTACATTGCCAGCGGTGAGGTCAATTGCATCCGTACCGCCACCAAGGTCGCCCAGTGCATTAAGTGTTTCAGCATAGTCCTTAAATTTTGGCCTACTAATTTCCTCATCCGCACAAGCGATTCCACCACCTAATGTCATATCTCCGTTTACATCCATAGATATGCCAGCAGCGGTTCCATGTGCTGCCCCACCACCAATCTCTAATGTATCAGTACCATCATCCAAACCGATACGGAAATCAGCGGCATTGCCGTCAAAAACGATTAGAGTATCTTCTGTTCCACCATCTCCAACAGTTATCTTTGGCGTAGTTCCAGTAATAACAACATCGCCGTCAATGGTTAGTTCGCTATCTGCCACGGTAATCAAATCAGTATCGTCTGTATGACCTATGGTTGTTCCATTAATTAAGACGTTATCAATATCTAGGGAACCACCGCTGATTAACCCTGTCGTTGTAATTGCGGATGAACCTGTATCAATCGTGCCGAACCCTGATGTAATTGAACCAGAGTTTAATGCGCCAGTCGTAACGATATTGCCACCACCAACACTATGACTCGCAAAGTAAGTTGACACGGTATCAACATTGGTCATCGCCATTGTGCCAGCATCATTGATTAATATGCCGTCACCAGAGGCTACAGCAGTAGTGCCTCTTGAAGTGCCGCCGTCTATTAGATTGATCTCTGCGGCAGTCGTAGTAACTCCGTCCATGATGTTCAATTCAGCAGCGGTACTTGTAACGCCGTCCATTATATTGAGTTCAGCAGCAGTTGCTGTAACTAATGTTCCGCCAAGTTTTAGACCGTTAGATGTATCATGGGAAGCAACATCAAAATCAATCGCTCCATCTGAGATAGTTACATCCCTGTCTTCATTGATGGATATTGCAGCAGTCGTACCAACCGCAGAGCCTAGTCCTATAACTAAATCATCAGTAGTATCGTCAAGACCAACATAGAAGTCTTGGGCATTGCCATTAAAGACAACCTTTTGATCCTCTGCGCCACCGTCACCTACTGTTAGGTTTCCGCCAGCTATAAGATCGCCAACATATCTACCAGTACCATTGACATCAAGAGCATATGAAGGGCTGGTATCACCAATCCCTACCATTTGACTTTTCATTGTAATAATATTACTGCCATCTAAAGCGAAGGCAGCCCTAGCAG
>VTLG01004935.1_pt1 | contig 11790 bp, 18 predicted proteins | sample 4694571 | NCBI WGS metagenome assembly VTLG01 (sample SAMN12604809, study PRJNA352737) | marine metagenome | biome: ENVO:00000447; feature: ENVO:00000209|ENVO:00000569|ENVO:01000036; material: ENVO:00002151; isolation source: viral sequences binned using virsorter ... | reverse complement strand
TAAAAATAAATTAATTTTTTTATATATATCCTTTTGTAGTTGTTAAAATATAAAATCAAATAATCAAAAATATAGAAAAAAATATTTAAGATGATAAGATAATAAATTTAAGTTAATACTTAAGGATATAATCTATTATAAGCATATTATATGGCTATTGTCTAGCTAGATATTAGATTAATATTAATTGTGTTGTTTTGTTAACATAATATTATATTGATATTATTTATGGTATTATTAAATTAAGTTATTAAACCTTCCAAAATTATGACTACTACCAAACCACAAATAAAATATCAAGTTTTATTTATTGGAGATAGCGTATCAAATCCTAGAGTTATTGGAGAATACGTATCTAGAACTAGAGCTAATAACAAAGCTAACAAGTTAGACTTAGACTATGGAGCATATAGACATAGCGTTAAGAGAGTAGAATTACAAAGTTATGGAGAATATAGATAATTAAATTTAAAGCTATTACAGAGGCTTACAGATAGCTTAGAATTAAATATTATTTTGTAGCTAGGGGACTAGTTGCAAAATATTTTAGTTTATATCGTGTTGCGGGTACCATAAATATATATTGGTTATTTTTTTGGTTCTATGCGAATAGCTAATTCAGGAGCTTGGATGTTGACAGTTTCTACAGATTCACCAATTACTTTACCTAGACTATCGAGGATTTGAGCAGCGGTTTGGAACTGACCTTTTTTAACGGCTTTATTGAATAGACGTATACGCATTGCTTGGAGACGAGGTAGAAGATTTTCTCTATCTTTTTCCCAATCTTCTTTATTCCACTCTTTAACTTTTCTCCAATCGGTCCAGGCGGTTACTTCAGATATTCCTTCAATTTTTGCGTGTTCAAGGACTAGTGAACGTGTAGTTTTACCTTCTAGCTGACGGGAGTATAGACGTTGAGCACGTTGTTGAACTTGTTGAGCAGTTCCACGGGGGACCATATTAGCTTTTCTTTTTGCAATAATCTCCGGATCAAAAATAGAGGAAGCCACGGACTTACTTTATAGGGGTTAATAATCGAATAATAACCTAAAAACTATGAAATAGGCTATAAATAGGGGATGATAATGTAAAAAACGTCATTATGAGTGTTAATGATATTAGTTTAAGGTATGCCCAGGGGGAGGTTTTTAATAGTGACAAAAGATTTAGGGTGCTGGTTGCTGGAAGAAGGTTCGGGAAAAGCTATTTAAGCTGTATTGAACTGTTAAGAGGTGCAATTAATAGGCCAGGAGAGGTTTATTTTTATTGTGCTCCTACATATCGGATGGCGAAGGACATTGCATGGAAGGAATTGAAGAGATTAGTACCTAAAGTATGGGTTAAAGCTAAGAATGAAACAGATTTAAGGTTGGATTTGATAAATGGATCGAGTATTGAATTAAAAGGAACAGAAAATGCGATGGCATTAAGAGGTAGAAGTTTAGCTGGTGTTGTTTTGGATGAGGCAGCGTTTATGGATCGAGATGTATGGGCTGAAGTTATAAGACCTGCTTTAGCAGATAAACAGGGTTGGGCTTTGTTTATCTCTACCCCTGATGGTACTGCCAGTTGGTTTTATGATATGTGGTGCTTTTGTGGTGAACAGGAGTGGGATGATTGGCAGAGATGGAGTTTTACTACGATAGAAGGGGGTAATGTTGCACCAGAGGAAGTTGAGGCAGCAAGGTCACAATTAGATGCGAGGACATTTAGACAGGAATTTGAAGCTAGTTTTGAAAATCTTACTGGTTTGGTTGCTGTTAGTTTTAGTGATGACAATATTGATAAGGAAGTACAAGATTTACATATGATGCCTTTACTTTTGGGATTAGATTTTAACGTTGACCCTATGGCAGGAATTTGTGCATATAAGCATGACAATAACCTATATGTGTTTGATGAAATCATGCTTACAGGTGGTGCTACCACTTGGGACTTTGCAGAAGAGGTTACAAGAAGGTATGGAGTTGATCGAAGGATTATTGCTTGTCCTGATCCTACTGGTAGTGCAAGAAAAACTAGTGGGGTGGGAGTTACAGATCATACGATCCTAAGAAGATCTGGTTTTACAGTTTTAAGTCCAAAAAGTCCGTGGAAGATAAGAGATAAGATTACTGCTGTTAATACTGCCTTACTTGATGCCAATGGAGATCAAAGAACTTTTATACATCCTCGTTGTAAAGAATTGATAAAAGCACTAAGAACTCTTACATATGCACCGAATACTGGTTTGCCTAATAAAAACTTGGGTGTGGATCACGCTTTTGATGCTTTTGGTTATCTTTGTTTGCAACAATTCAACCTTGCAAAACCAGAGACATTAGGCCAGACTTCGTTTAGAATATATTAAGATACCTAATTCTTATCATGTACCATTCTACGACTAAGAAAAAGAAGAAGAAAAAAAAGGGAGGTAAGAAACGTGGCGAATGTTCCTGTAAATAAAGCGTTATACTCTAGGGTAAAAGCAGAAGCAAAGCGTAAATTTAAAGTTTATCCTTCTGCTTACGCTAACGCATGGCTTGTACGAGAGTATAAGAAGCGTGGTGGTACTTATCGCACGGGAACTAAAAAACGTGGCAAGAAGTAGTGGCGGTTTAACCCGTTGGTTTAAAGAAAACTGGGTCGATGTCAAAACGGGCAAACCTTGTGGACGTCAAAAAGGCGAAAAAAGAGGTTATCCAGCCTGTAGACCAAGTAAGCGTGTATCAAGTAAGACACCTAAGACAACAAAAGAGATGTCACCAGCCGAAAAAGCAAGATTTAAACGTGCTAAAACAGGAAGTAAGAAAATAACATATCAACATAGACGAAAAAAGAAGAAAAAATAAGTGTAAATTAACCGTTTTAACGGTAATATGGTTTTATATAGATAAAATCAATGCCAAAGGGATCTTATTCTGGTAAACAACGCAAATTAGCTGCCGTTGCACCCCCTAGAGATAAAATCACTTCCGCTGATTTTAAGAAATTAAATAAAAAGAAGAAAAAGAGGAAAAAGAAATGAAAAAAAAGAAAGAACTTACAGCTAGACAAAAAACTGCATTGGCAAATCATAAGAAAAAGGGAACTCATACTGCACAGCACATGAGGATAATGAGAGAAGAGATGTTAAATGGTAAAACATTTATGCAAGCTCATGCTGTTGCTATGAGGAAAAAAGGAAAATGAGAAAAAAACGTAAATCAGTAAATTTAAGTGTAGGCAGAGGCGAAAAGTCTAAAACAGGTGGTCTGACCGCAAAAGGTCGTGCAAAATACAATCGTGCTACAGGTAGTAACTTAAAAGCACCAGTTACAGGAAAAGTAAAACCTGGTAGTAAAGCAGCTAAAAGACGAGCATCTTTTTGTGCAAGAATGAAGGGTATGCCTGGGCCATTAAAAAAACCTAACGGTAAACCTACTAGAAAGGCGTTAGCATTAAAGAAATGGAGGTGTCGTTAAATGACATACGCATTACCAGGGATGCTGAAAACCAGTATTACCGCTACTACATATATAGGCAGCACTGATAGTCCTTTTACCAGAAATAGGGCTGTTTTAGATATGATGAAAGGTTGGGAAATAATGAAAGCTGTTAGTGAAGGGACAGAATATTTAAGAGAAAATAGTGAAGCATTTTTACCGTTAGAACCAAGAGAAGATTATGACGCTTACCTTGCAAGAGTAAACAGATCAGTATTTAGTCCTTTTACACAAAGATTGATAAGAGCAGCTACAGGTCTAGTTCTTCGTAAACCAATATCTTTGATAGGAGATCCTTATTGGACTGAAATGTTCAAGATGGATGTGGATGGTTGTAAGTCAGATTTAGATGAATATGCAAGAAGATTATTAATGTGTTCTCTTACCTATGGTCAAAGTCATATTCTTGTAGATTATCCTGCACCTGGTGGTGCTGTTAGTTTAGCAGAAGAAAGATCACAAAATCGTAGACCTTATTGGATAGAGATAGATCCTACAAATATTTATGGTTGGAGATTAGATAGAGAAGCAAATTATGGAAATCTTATACAGGTAAGAATTGCAGAAAAAGCTGTTTTACCTGATGGTGCTTTTGGTGAAAAGATATACGATCAAATGAGAGTAATAGAACCTGGTCGTTATCGTGTATTTAGAAGAAAAGAAACTGTTGAAGATATGTATGAAGAGAATGACGGTTCTTACGCAGGTAATATGCAGGGTACGCCAAATGAAAAAGATTTTGAATTAGCTGAATCTGGTAATTTTTCTCTTGGTGAAATACCTTTAGTTACTATTTATTCTGGCAAGGTAGATAATATGACAAGCAAACCACCATTATTGGATATTGCATATTTAAATCTTGCACATTTTCAAAGACAGGCTGATTTAATTCACAGTTTGCACGTTGCATCTCAACCAATGCTTGTTATGGAAGGATATGATGATCAGACTAAAGATTTAGCCATATCTGTTAATTATGCAATGGCAACGCAGCCTGGTAACAAAGTTTATTATGTAGAACCTGCAAGTAGTGCTTTTGATGCTCAATCTGCTGAGATTAAAGAATTACAAATGCAGATGGCTACTCTTGGTATTAGTACTTTAAGTCAACAAAAATTTGTAGCAGAATCTGCTGATGCAAGACGTTTAGATCGTGTTGATACAAACTCTATGCTTGCTATGGTTTCTATGGAATTAGAGCAGAAGTTGCAAAAAGCATTTAATTTATCTGCACAGTATGTAGGAATTGAACCTCCAGAAGTAAAAATTAGTAGAGATTTTGATATTGAAAGATTGATTGGACAGGACATCACAGCTTTGACATCATTATTTGACCAACAAGTCATTGATAGAGAAGAATTTAGAGATATTTTGGTTCAAGGTGAAGTGCTACCTTCAGCTAATGAGGCCAAATCTGAATAGTTTGTTACAATTAGGATCAAATACATATAATCTATGGGCAAACATCTTGATTATGTTCAGCAAGCTGATGGAACATACAAGTGGGAACTAGCAGAAATTCCTGCTGTTAAATCTACTCCTGTTGAAACTCCAAAAGCAAAAAAAGAAACTAAAAAAGTTTCTAAGAAAAAATCTACAAGTATTTTATCTGAATAATCTATGGCAATCGAAGAAAAAGTAGTTCAGTCTGAGTCTGTGGCTCCTACTGATCAGTCTGTGACTGAAACTCCTTCACAACCACAACCACAAGCACCAAACCTAGACGCTGTAAAGGCAGAGTACGAAGCAAAATTAGCTGCTGCTCAAAAAGAAGCTGCTGAAGCACAGGAAAAATTTCAAGGAATAAAAGGTAAACTTGATGAGGTTTACAAACAAAAAGAAGAAAAACGTACTAAAGAGTTAGAAGATCAAGGACAATACAAAACTCTTTGGGAAGAGGCTAATAAGACAAATCAAGAAAAAGAACAGAAAATTTCTAGTTTAGCTCAACAGATAGAAGAAATGAAAACTTCTAGTGAAATAGCTTCTACAAAACAGACAGCACTTGCAGCTATTAGCAATCAAGGTGCTATTAATGCAGAACAGATGCTTTCGTTGTTGCAGGGTAAGTTACAGAAAAATTCTGAAGGTAAAGTGGTTGTTCTAAATGGTGGAGTAGAACAAGATTTAAATTTATACCTTACAAGTCTTAAAAATCCTGGTAGTGGCTATGAACATCATTTTAAGCCAAGTACTGCTGCTGGAATGGGTGCAAAACCAAGCCCTATTGGAAATATTTCGGGTGGCTCAGAAAATCCGTGGAATACTGGCAATTTGACGCAACAGCTTATAATGGAGAATGAGAACCCCGACCTCGCAGCCGTGCTGAAGAGGGAGGCTCAAAAGAAATAGTTAGTTTCCGTGAAACTAACCCCCTTGTCTGTGACTAGGGTATCGCAAAAGTAACAAGGTAATCTGAATGGCTGCTCCGTTTCAGAATTATTCGGGCGGTGTCCTATTAGCGGACATCGTAAAGAGAAATAATCTCAGCACATACGTTTCCGAAGCTATAAAAGAGCGTAGTGCATTTTTACAATCTGGTGCTATTACTCGTAACGCATTATTAGATGCAAGCGAAGGTGGTACAAGAATCCAAGTTCCTGAGTTCAACCCAATCGCTCCAACAGAAGAAATTCTAACTGGTGCTGCAAACTGGGGTACATCTACTGCTGGTTATTTAACACCACAGAAGATTGGTACAGGAACACAGATTGCAACTATCTGTCATAGAGCATTTGCATATGCTGTAGACGATATTGCAGTTTTAGCTGCTGGTGAAGATCCAATGGGTCACATCAGAAACCAACTTGCAGATGCAATCAACAAACTAAACAACGCTAGATTGTTCTCACATTTAGCTGGTTTATTTGGAACTGCACTTTCAAGCAACAAGCTAGACCTAGCAAAAGCTGGTGCTAGTGCTACTGAAGCTAACTTCCTTACTGCTTCTGCTATTGCTAAAGCAAGAAACCTACTTGGAGAAAGAGGTGAGGATTTAGATATTCTTATCGTTCACCCAACAGTTGCTTATTACTTATATCAGGTTGGTATGTTAACTTTCTCTACTTCTGCTTTATCTACTGGAACAGGTATCCAGTGGGGTGGCGGTGGTGTTGGAATCAGCGACAGAGCAGTTGGTGAATTTGCTGGCTGTACAGTTGTTGTTGACTCTGCTGTTAACACAGTTGCACCATCTAGTTCAAGTGGTCATCAGGTAGAGTTCTTCTGCTACTTAACGACTTCTGGAACAATCTTAGAAGGACAGCAATCTGCACTAAGAATTGAAGCTGAAAGAAACATTCTTTCTAAGCAAGATGTTCTATCTGTTGATTATCACACTGCGTATCACGTTATGGGTACTAAGTGGAATGATGCTGCTGACAACCCAACTAATGCAAACTTAGCAACAGCTAACAAGTGGGCTATCACATACGATGCTGACTTGATTCCATTAGTTCAGTTAACAGTTAACTCTCCTCTAGACACTTCAACATATTAATTTTATTATTAATTTGTGGTCATCAAACCTCATCAATTATTGGTGGGGTTTTTTCTTTACGCTAGAATAAAACTAAATTACTTTTTGGATCGTGGCAGCAACTATAGACGCTACATTATCAGGGACTTCAGCTAATAGTTATGTTACGTTAGCCGAAGCTAATACTTATTTTGAAACAGTTCCTGATTCAAGCACCTGGACAAATAAAACAGACGACCAGAAGAATAGAGCACTAATAGCAGCAGCTAGAGAAATAGATAATTTAGTTTTTTATGGAGATAGATGCGATAACGGACAAGCACTTAAATTTCCTAGAAATAATTATGAAGTAGATGATGTTGAACTTTCTTGTACAACCGTTCCAAACAATATTAAATACGCACAATATGAATTAGCTAGAGCTTTGGCAAATGATACTGATGCAATTACTGGTAATACAGGTACAGCAGGTGTTCCTTCTGAAGTAAAGATTGGTGATTTAGAGGTTAAGTATAATGAAAGATCACAAAGTACAGGAACTGTAAATAATATCTTTGACGTATATCCCTGGTTACAAAGTTTTCTTGGAGCATATTGTTCTGGTGGTAGTGGCAGTTATCAGGTAAGAGTGATGAGAGGATAATATGGCAGCTATAGATGACATTTTTGGTTCGATACCAGCACAAGTTTTATCTCAATTTGGTCAAGATATAACTTATGTAAAAACATTAACACCTAGAAATTACAATCCTACAACTGGTGCTATCAATGGATCGGATACAAACGTGACTGTAAAAGGAGTTATTTCACAGGTAAATTCAAGTGAAAGTGAGGGTGTATTACAGGGAACAAATGTAACAGTATTAATTGGTGCTTCAGAATTAGGAGACTATTATCCTACCCAAGCAGATCGTATTCAATATCCACGGGCAGGTTCTACAGTAGAAGGTAAGATAATATCAGTTAGAACATATAGAGGTGATAAACCTGTATATCATTCTTTATCAGTGAGGATACAATAATGGCTTTTGTTTCTAAAGGTGGAAGAAGAATTGGACAATTAAAAAATGAGGTAAGAAATTTTAATCTTCAGCAAAGAAGAAAGGTAAATGCTACAGCTAGAAGTGTTGCAGTGCAGATTATGAATGATTTAGCAAAAGCAGGACCAGAATGGAGTGGAGAATTTAAAAATAGTTGGGAAGCAGTTGCATTAGGAGAGGGTTCTAAAATAGGAAAATCTGGTAGTTTTCCTTATAAAATTGGTAATATTCCACGTTTATCAACTAAAAAAGAAGAAATTCGTAGAGCTAATAAATTACAAATTACTAATACTTCTGAATGGGCTGAATACGCATTAGATATAAAAGAAGGTAGATTTTTTCCTCCGAAAGACAAACCAAATCCAAAGGGAGATATTGAACCTACAGGAAAAAGAGATGTAAGTACAACAACTCTTAGAGGTCAAATTTCTGGTGGTGATGGAAAAGCAAGAATTACTGCACCATTATTTTGGTATAACAAATATCTCGATGGTGGTGGATTGCAAAAATCTGTTGAAGCTGGAGTTAAACTTGGATTTAAACGTAACCCTCTTGGTGATAAATGAATTATCAAGCAATTAGAGCAGCAGTAGAAAATCCAATCCTTACTGCTTTTACAAATTTATCTCCTGCTGTTCCAGTATTCTTTGACAACATTACGGCTGCACCTTTAGGAAGTGTTACAGAATATGTACTTGTAAATATTATTTTTGGAATAACTAATGAAACAACTTTAAATTCTAGTGTTGATAACGCAAAAGGTTCGATTGTAATTCGTGTTTATTCTGAAAAAGGAAAAGGACCTGCTAGAAGTCAAACATTAATTACTACTGCCGTAGGTGTATTAGAAACATTAAATGACACTGCAAAAACAAATTCTGGAGTATTTTTTAGAACTGGAGATATTGACGGACCAACATTTTCTACTACAGAAAATCCCCCTTTATTTGAAGGTAGAATAGATACTTCTTATTTTGCTACAGTTATAAGCTAAACAAATTGCAAAAAACACGCTAATGTATAGGATATACAATTCTTTTTAAGAATCATGGCTGTCACCGCTTTATCTGGAACATCTGGAGCTTTATATTACAAACCTGCTGGTACTAAAGGTACTTTTGGTACCGCTGGTGTAAATATTAGTACTGAAACTATCACTGTTGAAACGTATTTAAACTTTAAAGTAGGTGATCCTGTTAAGTTCAGTGTTATTAACTCACAAACTGGTGGATCTGGAACAGGTACATTACCAGCAGGGTTGACTACTTCTGGTACTTTCTATGTAATTGCATATACAGCCACAACAGGAGCATTACAGGTGTCAGCAACTTCTGGCGGTTCAGCAGTAAATATTACTGATGTTGGTACAGCAGCATCTCCTAATGAATTTCAGGTAGCCTATGCAACTTTTGCCAGTGTTTCACAAGTTAGAGAGTGGACATTTGAAATATCCAGAGAAGAGATAGATGTAACAACTATTGGTGGTACTCCAACACAATTCACTCCATTTAGAAAATATATTGCAGGTTTTGGTGATGGTACAGGTACTGCTACTGCCTACTTTACAAACGAAGATACAGCAATGGTAAATCGTATGGTTCAAGATGTGCTACAGAGACAGCAAGTAGGTGCAGCTATGAAACTATACATGGATCAAGTATTTACTGGTGGTTCTGTTAGCGACACATTAAGTAGATTTATTGAGTTTGAAGCTACCTTAACTTCTGCTTCATTAAATGTTAATCCTGATGATGCACAGACAGTAAGCGTAGAATTTAGACCTGCTGTACAGCCTACATTTGATTTCGCTACTACATAAATAGTTGAGTTTATTAGATAAGTAGATTAGAATAATATTGTATTAATATTATTTTATGGCATCTACCAAAACTATGCGAGCAATAGATCGCTTGCGTAAGGCTGCAAATCTACAGGCTACAAGAAAAGAAGTTACATTATCTGATGGTACTGTTTTTGAGATGTGGGTAACACCTCTTACATTAGCTGAAAAAGAAAGAGCACAAAGAATGGCAAAATCTGATGATGCTAATGAATTTGCTTTACGTCTACTTTTAACAAAAGCACAGGATGAAACAGGAGAAAAGTTATTTCAGTTGGGTGAAATAGATGTTCTTAAAAACGAAGTAAGAGATTCTGACTTACAAAAATTGATGTTAAGTATTATTCAGGAGGAAGAAGAGCAAATCGACCCAAAATCTTAAGTGCTGAACTGCGTAAAGATAATTTAATGATGTTGCAGTTTGGTATTGCTAAAGAGTTAGGTATGAGTCTTGCTGATGTAAGAAAAATGACATTAGAAGAAGTGATTGGTTGGAGTGCTTATTTTCAAGTTTTAAATGAAGATCAAGAGAAAGAAATGGAAAAAATTCGTAGACGCAGGTAGAATAAGAAAAAAATTAAAAGTTTGTGGCTGCTGGTAACGCAAAAATTAATGTTATTGTTGATGGCTTAAGACAAGTACAAGCTTTAGAGAAGTCTTTAAATAATATCTCTAGATTATCAGGAAAAATAAATGGAGTTGATAATGCTCCTAGGGTTGAACAAAAAGTACAAAAACTAAAAGAAGCTCAACGAGCTTCGATGATAAGAACTAGGAATATTGGAGATCAGATAGAAAGATTATCAGCACAAGGTTTAAATGTAGACAAAGCCAGAGCAGCTATTAAAAGAGCATCAGCAGCAGATTCTGCTAAAGAATTAATAAGAGCAAAAGCATATCAAGATGCAGCACAAAATATTTTAAGAACAGAACAAGAAATCACAAAAGAAAACAAGAGACAACAACAATTTAGATCAATAAGAGGAGGCTCTGGAGGTGGTGGCGGTGGTGGAATAATACGAGGAAATAAATTTGATAATAGAAGCAATTCAGCAGCATTAAGAAGCGGACTAATTTCTGGTGCGTTTCCATTGTTATTTGGACAGGGATTACTTGGAGGTGCTGCTGGTTTTGCTGGTGGTGCTATCGGAACGAAGATGGGTGGTCAAATGGGAGGTTTTGCAGGAGGTCTTGTTGCTACTGCTGTCCTTCAAGGTGTTACAAATTTAAAAGATAATTTAACTGAACTAGGGTCAGCACTTGATCCTGCTACTGCCAATGTTGCTGAAAGTATTGAAAAATTAAAAATTATTAATACGACAAGAGCAGCAGAAATTAGATTAATAGAAAAGACACAAGGTTCTCAGGCAGCATTAGCTGAAATACAAAAAGATGTAGCAAAAGTTATAGGTGAAGATGGAGTTAAAGAATTACAAAGATTTTCAGAGTCAATGAAAGGTGCTGGAGATGAAATTAATAAATTTCTTTTAAAATTAAAAGCAGGTATAGCTGGTCTTAGTAATGATATTAAAGATTTCTTTTCTGGTCGTACTAAAGGTTTTAATGAAGCGAAAAAAGCATTAGGTGAAGATGATCCCTTAGTAAAAAGATTTAAAGACCTTGAAAAAAGAGAAGCTGAATTTTTTGACAGGTCAACAGATCCAGATGCTCCTGGATTAGGTAGTTCTGTGTCAACAACTGCTCAAGGTAAGGCAGAAAAGCAGTTACTTGAGAATGAAAGAAAAAGGTTAGAGTTTAACATTCAAATGAAAGCAGCAAGAGAATCTACTCTTCGACTTGATGAAAAAATGGGCGTTCAATATAGAGATATTGTTGGCTCGTTAGAAAAACAATTAGAAACAGATAGACGTATTTTAGAAATTCAAAAATCAGGTATAAATCCTGCTTTAGCAACACAGTTAGTTGCAATAGAAGATGCAGCAAAAGTTAGATTAGATTCTCAAT
>VTLG01001465.1_pt1 | contig 11791 bp, 20 predicted proteins | sample 4694571 | NCBI WGS metagenome assembly VTLG01 (sample SAMN12604809, study PRJNA352737) | marine metagenome | biome: ENVO:00000447; feature: ENVO:00000209|ENVO:00000569|ENVO:01000036; material: ENVO:00002151; isolation source: viral sequences binned using virsorter ... | reverse complement strand
CATTTTACGTGATGACATTGACCCTTTACTTGCTAACAAGACAGGTGAGGACTATTCTATTTGTGGGACTTGTCCCCATAGAGGCACACCAAGTGATGACCCTAACAGGAAAACTGCGACTAATCGTACTTGTTATGTCAATCTAGGGCAAGGTGTATTACAAGTTTATAAATCGTATAAAAAGGGTAACTATCCTATGCTTACAGGTCATAAGGCATTACAAGACTTAGGCAAGGATAGAGTAGTTAGATTAGGGACATATGGAGACCCCTCAATAGTTCCAAGTTATATTTGGGATAGTCTTATCTCACAATGTGAAAAGTGGCTTGGATACTCTCATCAAAGTGGTGTCAAAGGTGTGGACTATAGACCTGACATTTTCATGAGAAGTGCAGACACACTTGAAGAGGCTCAACAATCATGGGCAAAAGGCGAGAGAACATTTAGAATAATAAAACATACAAGAGAGATAGTAAAAGGTAAAGAGATACTTTGCCCAAGTCCTAGGGTGCATTGTGTTGATTGTGGTTTATGTGGTGGGTCTAAGATAAAAGCCAAGAACATTACAATCGTAGTGCATGGTAATGGTAAGAATAACTTTAACAAAAGAGAGGTGGCATAATGAAATATAAAACTCAAACAGAACAAAGAATAGATTGTTTGGCTCATGACATATCACACCATCATGGTCAGATATGTATGATAAATAAAACATTAAAGTATAGATATACTACAAATGATTTAATTAAAAAAAGAGAACTTCTCCAAAATGAGAAAACTAAACTAGAAAATAAACTAATAACTATTAACAAAAAATAAAGGATAAATTATGACTAATGAAGAAGTAATAGATAGGATTAAATCTTGGCTACAGGCTAATGTAGAAACCACAGATTTAGAATGGAATTTAAGAATAGACAGTAAAAGTTTATTAGAACATATACATAAGTGGGAGAATGAATCATGAAGTATGAGATAGTTTTAATTGTGGCATTGTTTCAGTTTTTTATGATACTTCCTATAAGTTTTTATTTATTATCTATAGACTTTGTGGAATTATTTTTTATTCTACTTATGGCAAGTGGGTTGTTTGCAGTAATAACTTTATACTATCCACTAATAACTTTTAACAAAAAATAAAAGGAGAAAATAATATGCAAGAATATAAATTTAAAATTACTATTGATGGTGTAGATGGTACATTATATTACTCAGTAGACGCAGAAAGTGAACAAGAGGCAAGAGAAACTGTAAATTTCTTTTTACAATCGCAACCTTTTGTGATACAACAAGACTTATGGGACAATAATTAAAGGGGTAATGCATGGAAAAAGTACGAGTATATTGGAACTTACATAAGCACAAGTGGAGTGTGCAAAGTTGCAAGACAGGTTTAGTAACAGATCACAAGCAACACATCACACTACAAGATGCAAAGTTTGTAGTTCGTAAAGGTGGACAAGAACGAGTGAGAAAAGAGGGCAAGAAAAATGTTCATGCCTTTGCAGTAGGATACATTTACGACAAAGGTGGTGTAAGTATAAAAGCAAAGCCTAATGTTGATTGGGATAGAGTAAAGTATAATCCTTATACTGATGATTACTTTATGCACAAGGGCGAAGATCATGACAAGTGGAATGAGATACCAAAAGATTTCGTAGGATATGTTCGTATGGAATCTTTACACCACGAGAATGGAGTAGCACCAAGAGTTTATATTTAACAACAACTAGAAAGGAAAACTATGAAAAATTTATTTGGTAAATCAAGAGAAATAAAAAATGCTTATGCTACCTATCGAGTAGATAATCCTAGCAATGGTATGTACTTTGAGTGGAAGATACTTAAAACATATCAAGTAAAAAACAATGAAGATAAAAATCAATATGCTAGATGGTTTACTGCGTGTAAATCGCCTATGACATATGATAGGTGGGAGTATGGAGATGCTTACATAAGTGAGATTATGTCAGTAAATCCTAAATTAATAGATGCAACAGAAGAATGGAAAAAGGAGTATGCATAATGAAAAATAATCAAGTAGTAAAAGTATTAGGTGCTATAAATGAATCAGGTAAACTAGCAAGTGATATGTATGAATTAGATGAAAAGTTTTATCTTGATTCTAAAGATGAACACATACCTATTGGACAAATGGATTATCAACATACGATAAGAGCATTTGTAAAGTTATGTAGAGAGCAAGACTCTAATGAGGGCAAAGTGCTAGATATAAATATGGCAGAATCAGATTTGTATAAAACTATTGATGCACAAGAAAAGATTATTGCAGGATTAAGAAGTCAAGTAGAAACTTACAAAGAGCAGTTAGAAGAAAAAGATCAAGAGTATATGGATTATACTGCCAAGATAGAACGACAACGAGATATGTATAAGAACATGGTAAATGAAGTGTATAAAACTAATGGTTGTGCTTATGTATTTTGTGAAGTGCCACAAGACGAGGAGGGCAAAGAATTTATTAAGAATTGCAAAAGATACCTTAACAGAGAATCTTACACTATACGAGTGAAAGGACAACATCTCAAGAAAGATTTGTATGGACAAGGTAGAGCATCTTGGGGTGCTAACATGGAAGATTCTTCGCACATGAGAGTTTACATTGACAAGAAAAAAGGAGATAAATAATATGAAGGAGATATCAAAACAAAAAGTATCAGAGGTATTGACACATTTGTTTGAATCATTTTATGATGATGAAAATAATACAAAACATCTTGATACGGACTTTGCACGTCAAATAATCGTGGTCGAAAAATATTTAAAATATAAATTAAAGAGATTTTAATGACTTGGGTATTGTATGTTATGATAATGACAGAGGCTAGAACTTTGCAAGGGATACTATCCCAACATTATTTTAAGACAGAACGAGAATGTAATCAATTTTATCTTGACAATAAAAAAAATTTAGATAAAAGTGTATATGAATTAATTCAACCTCGTATAACTAAACGTGAAATAATTCATATTGGTTGTATTGATACAAAGGAAAAAAATAAATGGAAATAATTATAGGACTAATAGTATTTGCAGAAGTGATACATCTTCTAATAACAAGAAGTTCATGGTTATTTTAAGAAAGGAGAAGACACAATGAATGTATTAAATTTATTTGGTGGTATGGAAGTAGGAAGACTTGCTATGGATAGAGCCAATGTATCTGTAGATAGATATTATTCTGCAGAGGTTGACCCTTATGCTATTAAGATAGCAAACAAAAATCATCCTGATATAATACAGTTAGGAGATATAACAGATATTGATTATGATGATTTGTTTTATGAAGAAAAGATTGACTTGCTCATGGGTGGTAGTCCATGTCAGGGATTTTCTTTTGCAGGAGAACAGTTGGCATTTGATGACCCACGTTCTAAATTATTCTTTGAGTTCATTAGGGCAAGAGATTTTCTACAACCCAAGTATATATTGCTTGAGAATGTACGAATGAAGAAAGAGTTTGAAGATGTCATCACAGAACACATGGGGTTTCCACCACAGTTACTAAACTCAAGTGTAGTATCTGCACAAAACAGATGGAGAAACTATTGGTTTGGTGTGCTAATAAATGGCAAGTATGAACAGATAATGATACCACCTATGGAGGACAAAGGCTTGGTACTCAAGGATATATTACAGACTGACCATGACGAGTCACCTGTTCCTATCAATGAACGTAATGCAAGACATCACAAGAACCCTAATCAAAAGGCATTGTGTGCAACTGCAAGTATGTACAAGGGTGCAGGTAACAATGGCATGACATTGGTTGATAGACTTATACCTGTAGGACAAGCAGAAGAGTATGCACATTACAACTACAGAGCAACTAAAGAAGTGTATCACATGGATGGTAAAGCACCTACGTTACTTACCATGCAAGGTGGTAACAGAGAGCCAAAGGTTGCAACCTATTCACCTAAAGGTGGTAGGATTGTTAATTGTAGGCTAGATGCCAATGGTGTACGTAAAGATTATCAAATAGATTTACCTTTAGAACCACAAGTAGAAGTACGTAGTGATGACAAGACTAATTGTTTAACTACTGTACAAAAAGATAACGTTGTGGTGGAGGGTATGACATGGAGAAAACTTACACCTGTAGAGTGTGAGAGATTACAGACTCTGCCTGACAATTATACAGAGGGTGTGTCAAAGACACAAAGATACAAGATGATTGGCAATGGGTGGACAGTTGATGTGATTGCACACATACTAGGGGAGATGTTATTGCCTAAAAAGATAGCATCTACTAATTACGAAAAAGGATATTTTGTTTATAACTAAGAAAGGAGAAAAATATGTGGGGTAGAATAATAGATTGGTTGAATATAGATTTCAACAAAAGATATGGAGAGGGCACAAAATATGACCTCGACTATGGTAAACTTGTTATCATAGGACTATGTATTTATATAGCCATAAAGGTATCATGATGGCTAAGAAAAAAGATTATCCACATTGGGTAAAGATGTCTGATGATTCATTCAACAAGACTTTAAAATTAATAATAATAATATTGTATGCCTATGCAGTATTTGAAGTAGCAAAGGAGTTATTATCATGAGAAGATTAATTTATAACACATGGGATTCCATTATGAACTACGAACACAATCCTTTGAGACATATACCTGATCTAAATACTAGGCACATGGTTATGCAAGTATTAGCATGGATGTGGTGCGTAGTATTTTCCATGTACTTTGGTAGTATGTGGATGTTTGGGATAACTGCGATTGCCCATGTGTTTATATTGGCTGCTATTGTTTTAACTGTGGCTACGTTTGAGACTGCTAAAAGAAAACCTAGTTTCTTTCTACGTGATGGGTATCATACACCTAGTCGTAGTCGTGCTATATATCACAATGGTAAAAGGTTTGAGTTAGATAGTAATGATAAAGGAGGAGAACATGAATAATGAAGAGTGGATTTGGTTAATACTAGGTGCTAGTTCAGTAGCATTTTTATTTGGATACTTTGGAGTAGGATTGTGAAATTAAAAAAGATAAACCCTGTTGCTAGGGCATTTGCTTACCTCAGAAAGAGAACACAGGTTGTTTCACCAAAGAAGGGTAAGGGTTCATATAATAGAAAGAAAGAGAAGAAAGATGAAAGATAAAAGTTATGAAATGTTTTTAGAAATAATAGATAGAGAACACGAAAGTTTAGTGCCTGATAAAACTATACCTACGTTTAACATATGGGATATGAGAAAGGATCAAGATGAATCTTCTAGAATTAAAAGAGAAGTATCTAGAGTCGCAAGACTTCAAACTACTCGCAAATAAAACGCAAAAAGATTATGTTTATTTTTTAAATATAATGTTATTTACTTCTGTTAATGGTAGACAAATTTTAAAGTCAAGAGTATCTAACTTCACAGGTGTAAAGGCTAGAAGAGCATATGAATATTGGCTCAAGAGAGGTATATCTTTTGCCAATCACATTTGTTCTGTGTCCAAGAAAATGTATTCCTATGCAAATGAAATGGGATATGCAGAAACAAATCCTTTCAAAACATTTAAATGTAAAACGACACACAATAGAAAGGTAACTTGGACACGAGAACAAGTGAAAACATTTTTAGATCATTGTTATTTATCCTTTGAATACAGGAACTTAGGACTAATAGTTCAGATGGCATATGAATGGTGTCAACGAGTTGGTGACATGAGAATGTTAAAGTTTGATAACATAAATTTTGATACAGGTGTATTGAATCTAGAGCAATCTAAACGTAGAGCATTAGTTCATCTACCTGTAAGTGATAATCTTTTGGATATGTTACGTCAACAGAAAGAAGAATTTGGATTTCAAGAATGGGTAGCACCTTATCCTTTTGCTAGAGGTAAATCATATGAGCCATACACTTTGCATAGACTATCAAAGGTAGCACGTAGAGTGTTGAATCAATGTGGATTACCTAAAGAGTTAAGAATAGCAGACCTCAGACGTACAGGCACAACGGAAATGGTAGAGGCAGGAGTATCTATGGCACAAATTATGTCTGTTACAGGACATTCTACACCTAATAGTGTCAAACCTTATATGAAAAATACGTATGCTTCTGCAGAAAATGCCTTGACAAAAAGAGAAATCTATGTTAAAAGCACTAAGGATGTGCCACGATGAACAGTATATTAAATTACATATCAGATGACATTGCGAATGGGGAGACCAAAAGAATGGATTGTCCTAACTGTAATGGATATAAAACTTTTACAATAACAAATAATATGGGTAAGTTAATATGGAACTGCTACAAAGCATCTTGCAATGTATCAGGTTCAAAAAGAACTAGGTTATCAGTTGCCGATATTATAAACCACTTTGACTTGACTGAAAAACAAGTAAAAGAAAAGTTTAATATGCCTGATCATGTGGTATATCATATAGCCAAACCTCAGGTTAGAGGATTTGCATACGAATATGGGTTAGATTATGAAAATATTCCTTTGTACTTTGATATTAAAGACAATAGGATTGTGTTTCCCATAAAGCACAATGGTATTATTGTTGATGCAGTTGGAAGATCAACTAGCATTTTCACTAGACCAAAGTGGAAAAGATATGGGAATAGCAATGTCCCTTTTTCTTATGGAAGAGGTAACATTGCAGTAGTTGTTGAGGATTGCATAAGTGCTTGTGTGATTGAAAGTGAGGGGTGTGTTGGGGTTGCTTTGTTAGGAACATCTTTATCACAAGATCACAAAGAGTATTTAAAACAATTCTCAACAATTATAATTGCTTTAGACCCTGATGCTAGTCATAAGTCTTTTTCAATAATGAAAGAACTTAGAGGTTGTGTTGACAAAGTTTTAGTGTTAAAGTTAGAAGACGATTTAAAATATAAAAAAGAAAACGATTTAATTAAATTAAAGGAGTTATTACATGGAACTATCGTTACTTAAAACTTTGATGAACAAAGAATTTTATGAAGATCACAAGGGTGCAAAGTGTCCTGACAGATTATTTAGCAAAGATTTAAGAGTCATTAAAAAAATTATTGATAAGGCAATGACTCAATATAACAGAACTGTAACCTCAGATGAGATACAAGCATTGTTTTTAGCATCTAATCCTAGCATGACTACTGCACAAAAACAAGCATATGAGGCTACATTTCGTAGTATTAAAAAGGAGAATGAACTTGGTAAAGATATTGCACAAGAAGTATTGTCAAAGTTATTTCAACAAGTGGTGGGTGAAGACGTTGCTAATATTGGTTTTGAGTACGTCAATGGTACTCAATCCTCACTTGAACCTCTTAGAAATATACTTGATTCCTATGGTGATGACTTTATTCCAAATCTAAATGTGGATTGGGAAGACCTTAGTATTGAGAATCTTATTAAGAGCAATGATTTAGATACTAGATGGTCATTTAACATACCATCATTGGTGCATCAATTAGAGGGTGTCAACGAGGGTCACTTGATTGAGGTAGGTGCTAGACCTAACACAGGTAAAACGAGCTTCCATGCCTCTCTAATCGCTTCACCCACAGGTTTTGCACATCAAGGTGCTAGGTGTGTGGTGTTGTGTAATGAAGAGAAAGCAGTAAGAGTTGGTGCAAGATACCTAACTGCAGCAGTAGGCATGAATATGCATGAGATACGTGATAAACCAACTCAAGCACAAGAATTGTGGAAGAAGGTAGAAAAAAACGTATCTATTAAAGATGCCACAAGTAAAGATATGAATTGGGTTGAAAGTATTTGTAAGGCATATAAACCTGATGTGCTCGTGCTTGATATGGGAGATAAGTTTGCAATAACACAAGGATTTGCTAGACAAGATGAGGCATTAAAGGCTAATACTATTCATGCTAGACAGATAGGTAAGGCATACAACTGTGCAGTATTCTATATGTCACAATTAAATGCAGAGGCAGAAGGTAAAGTATTATTGAATCAATCCATGATGGAAGGCAGTCGTACAGGAAAAGCAGCAGAGGCAGATGTCATGATATTGATAGCCAAGAATCCACCTGTTGAAGGACAAGATGCAGAGGATAGTATACGTCATCTTAACATTGTAAAAAATAAAATTACAGGTTGGCATGGTAAAATTATCTGTGAGTTAGATTATAAGATAGCAAGGTATCAGGCATGACAAAGTATATAGAATGTATTAAGTGTCATGTGGAACAACCTGTCACAAGTTTTATAACTATGTCCTCAGGTGAAATAAAAAGAACTTGTAAATCTTGTAAGAATGGACACAAAAGAGTTTTGTCTAGACTTAGAAAAGAAAATACGTACCCTGATGACACACATAAATGTTTTATTTGCGAGAGAACATTAGAGCAAGTATCTAGAACAGGACAATTACGAATGAAAAATTGGGTGCTTGATCATTGCCATAATACTGAAACATTTAGAGGTTGGATATGTCATCATTGTAACACAGGATTAGGTGCATTTACTGATAGCACCTATAAATTAGGTAGAGCCATGCAATATTTAGATAATCACAAAAGTAAATTAGAGAGGCAAGAGTTTTTATATAGTGAAAAAGATTTACCTGATTTACGAGAAGAGTTAAAACAAGAAGAAATTGAAGCAAATGAGTGTGATGAACGCAACTATCATAAGTTACAATACTCTAATAGACACAGAAGAGAAGTTAATAGAATTAAAAAACTGATAAAATTTATAGAGCATAAAGATTTAGAAGTAGAAGATTACGAGGATGGTACTGTGCTAATAAATGGTAAGTTTGTTGTGACACTACTTAATGATAATTGGAGAATATTACATAAGAATAAATGGTATAGACATAAAAATGATTTGAATCATTTCATAGATAACTATATATTGAAGGAGAGAAAATATGAAACTCGTAATTGATGTAGAAAATACAGTAACTAAAAAGAATAGCAAGACACATCTTGATCCATTTGAACCTACCAACAAATTAGTTATGGTGGGTATTAGAGATGATCATGCAAACACATACATTTATGATATGTCAGAGGGTGTGTCTAATATACAAGAGATGTTAAATAAAGCCACAGTGTTGATAGGACACAATATAGCTTATGATTTAATGTGGTTATGGGAGTGTGGATTTAAATATGATGGTGTGGTATTTGACACTATGTTAGCAGAGTATGTAATGCAAAGAGGAGTTAAAGAACCCTTATCTCTTGAATCTTGTGCAGAGAGATATGAATTAGAGACTCAAAAACAAGACACATTAAAGAGATATTTTGCAGAGGGCAAGGGTGTTGATGAGATACCAAAAGATGAATTAGCAGAGTATTTAAGTGCAGATTTAAAAGCAACACAAGAACTGTGCAATGTACAATATAAAAAATTAAATACACAAGAGTATGCAGGACTTATGGAGTCCGTTATCCTTACAAATAAAGTAGCAGTTACATTGGCTAAGATATATCGTAATGGATTTAAAGTGGATCAAGATAAGTTAAAAGAAGTTAAGCAGGAGTTTGAGCAAGAAAAGTTAGAGATTGAAGAACGTTTAACTAAACAAGTTAAAGAACTTATGGGTGATACACCTATAAATCTTAATAGTCCTGAACAAATGTCTTGGGTTATATATAGTAGAAAACCTAAAGATAAGTCTGTGTGGGGTAATTCTTTTCATCCTAATATGTTACCCAAGCATTTTAAAAATGAGATAGCATATAATTCTAATGTCTTGTATAAGACAGAGGCTACTCAATGTTTGAATTGTAGAGGCACAGGACAAATAAGGAAGACTAAAAAGAATGGTGAACCTTTCGCCAAGCCTAGCACTTGCCATCACTGTGGTGGACAAGGGTATAAATTTATGCCTACTAAATATATTGCAGGACTAAAATTTTCTGCACCTAACTCAAAGTGGGTGAGTGCTCATGGATTTACAGTCAATAAAACTAATTTGGATATACTTTACAATGTGGCAAAAGGTAGACAAATGACACAGGCTATGTCTTTTCTAAAAGATATACAAAGATTATCAGCATTAGATACTTATTTGTCTTCTTTTGTTGAGGGTATAGAGGGATATGTAAAACCTGATGGATTACTTCACGTAAGATTATTACAACATAGAACTGCTACAGGAAGATTTAGTGGAGCAGATCCTAATATGCAGAATATGCCTAGAGGTGGTACGTTTCCTGTAAAGAAAGTATTTGTTTCACGTTGGGAAGGTGGAGAAATATTAGAGGCAGATTTTGCTCAGTTAGAATTTAGAACTGCAGCCTTTCTGTCGCAAGATAAAATAGCAATGAAGGAGATTGAAGATGGATTTGATGTGCATAGTTATACTGCTAGTGTTATTAGTGATGCAGGTGAGCCTACTACTCGTCAAGAGGCGAAAGCACACACGTTTGCACCACTCTACGGAGCAACAGGATTTGGCAGATCGTCTGCACAAGCAACGTATTATAAACACTTCACGGAAAAGTACAAGGAAGTCAACTTATGGCATACCCGATTGGCTCAAGAGGCTTTAAACACACGTAAAATAAAGACACCATCAGGTAGAGAGTTTGCATTTAATAATGTACAAAGATATTCTAATGGTAAAGTATCACATTTTACACAAATAAAAAATTATCCTGTACAAAGTTTTGCCACTGCAGATATCGTGCCTGTTATACTTATTGAAGTAGAGAAAAGATTAAAAGATTTACAATCTTGTATTGTAAATACTGTTCATGATTCAATAGTTATTGATATACATCCTGATGAAAAACAAAAGGTTGTATTCATATTAAAGACTATTAATATTAACATGAAACAGATAATAGATAGTCAATTTAATATTAATTTTAATGTGCCTTTAACATTAGATATAAAAATAGGAAAGAATTGGCTTGACACAAAAGACATAATATGATATAACAAATAATCTTTAAGAAAGGAAGGTAAAAGTTATGAACGATATTGTTACTATTAACACAGATAATTACTCTGCAATGGCTAAAGCTATGGGCATGGCAGGAGAATCATCTGATAAAAAGTCTAGCACCCTAGCTAGATTAAAACTACAACATAAACCAATCATGGGAGAAAAACAGGTTGGAGATGAAATAGAAACTGTAGTGAAAATAAAAGCAGGTTCTTATAAATTAGACGTGCCTGAAGATACTGCATACTATGGTGAAGAGATAACAATCAGACCTTTTATGCAACGTTTCATGTATAAGAAGTTTGTAAAAAATCATAATGCAAAACAAGGTGAACCTCAAGGTACATATCATAAGACTATTATGGCAGATAATCTTAACACAGATTTAAAAGATACACAAGGCACATTTAATTGTGGTAAACCTAGTGGATATATCAAAGACTTTAAATCTTTATCTGCAGATATGCAAACTTTAATTAAGCAAATAAAAAGAGTTAGAGTTATATTTGGATTAATATCTATTAAGAATGTTAAGACAGAGATAGAGGGTAATCTTGATGGTATAACTAATGTGCCATTCATTTGGGAGATAGATAATCGTGAGGCATTTAAGATTGTAGGTAATCCTTTCACAGAACTATCTAAAGCTAGAAAGTTACCTGTGCAACATACTATAACTGCAGTAGGTGATGCTAGAAGTATACCTAATGGAGAGAAGTTCTATGTACCAAAGGTAGCTATGGATTTGACTAAAAGTGTGAGTGTATCAGAAGAAGATCAAAAAACTTTTAGTGACTTCATCTCTTGGATTGAGAATCATAATGCTTATATATTAAGTAAGTGGGATGAGAATGTTAATTCAAGTCTATCACCTGATGATGCAGAAACAGTTGATTCGTTTG
>VTLG01012571.1_pt1 | contig 11793 bp, 15 predicted proteins | sample 4694571 | NCBI WGS metagenome assembly VTLG01 (sample SAMN12604809, study PRJNA352737) | marine metagenome | biome: ENVO:00000447; feature: ENVO:00000209|ENVO:00000569|ENVO:01000036; material: ENVO:00002151; isolation source: viral sequences binned using virsorter ... | reverse complement strand
GGGAACAGCTGGATCTCCCTCCTCCAACCAGAGCACAATTCGCAATTGCTGATTACCTACAACACGGTCCTAAACGTCTACAGATCCAAGCCTTCCGAGGAGTCGGTAAATCTTGGATTACAGGGGCGTTCGTGTTATGGACACTATTCAACGACCCAGAAAGAAAGATCATGATTATCTCTGCCTCTAAAGAGAGAGCAGACAACATGTCTATCTTCCTACAGAAACTAATCATAGAGACACCATGGTTAATGCACCTAAGACCAAAAAGCGACGAGGCAAGGTGGAGTCGTATCTCCTTCGACGTACTTTGCTCGCCTCATCAGGCTCCCAGCGTAAAAAGCGTTGGTATTACTGGACAACTAACTGGTTCTCGTGCAGACCTCATGGTACTGGACGACATAGAAGTACCAGGAAACAGTATGACGGAGTTGATGCGTGAAAAACTTCTTCAACTCTGTACGGAAGCCGAAAGTATCCTTACCCCCAAAAGCGATAGCCGTATTTGCTACCTTGGGACTCCTCAGACTGTTTTTACTGTTTATCGTAAGCTGGCTGAGCGTAACTACCGTCCCTTCGTTTGGCCCTCACGATACCCTCGAAAAGGAAAGCTTGGTCAATACGAAGGACTACTAGCTCCTCAAGTACAAGAAGATTTAGATGAAGGAGTAGATGAATGGGAAGTAACTGACCCTGACAGATTCACCAATGACGACCTATTAGAACGTGAAGCAGCTATGGGTCGTAGCAACTACATGTTGCAGTTCCAATTAGATACCTCATTAAGTGATGCAGAGAAATTCCCACTTAAGATGGCTGATCTTGTCATTACCAGTGTTAACCCTAAGTCTGGTCCTGATCAAGTTGTCTGGTGCTCAGACCCCCAAAACGTCATCAAAGATCTACCCACAGTCGGTCTACCAGGAGATTATTTTTACTCTCCAATGCAACTCCAAGGAGAATGGACCAACTACTCAGAAACTATATGCTCCGTTGATCCGTCGGGTCGAGGCAGCGATGAAACAGCAGCAGCATTCATATCTCAGAAAAACGGCATCCTATTCTTGCATGAAATGCGAGCATACAAAGACGGGTACTCTGATACTACCTTGCTCAATATACTCAGAGGATGCAGAAAGTATAACGCTACCAAACTTGTCATCGAAACAAACTTCGGTGATGGAATTGTAGGAGAACTCTTTAAGAAACATCTACAGATGACAGGACAACATATAGATGTTGAAGAGGTCAGAGCTAACGTCCGTAAAGAAGACAGAATAATAGATGCCTTAGAACCTGTCATGAACCAACACAGATTGGTAGTAGATAGAGGTGTTGTTGAATGGGACTACGCTTCTAACAAAGATGAAGCTCCTGAACTACGCCTCATGTACATGCTCTTCTACCAGATGTCTAGGATGTGTAGAGAGAAAGGTGCAGTTAAACATGATGACAGATTAGACTGCTTAGCTCAGGGAGTGAAGTACTTTACAGATGCTATGTCTATCTCCGCTCACGATGCTATCAAAGCTCGTAAGGCTGAAGAATGGCAGTCAATGTTAGCTGAGTTTATAGACAACCCTACTGCCTCTGCTAATCATATGGTCCTTGGTATGACTAAAGAACAAAGAGACCAAGCTAACAGATTAGATCATAATAAGACATCAGTCCCTACCTGGGTTTAAGGCGGTTCGTCACCTATACAGGGGAGAGAAGGGTGGACTCACCCCTCAAGGGGGAATTATTGCCTACTTCGTAGACAACTCTTCCCCCTTATTACCTAGTATTCCTGTTTTGAATACTCCTAATAAGCCACCATACCCACCAATACAGTTATATGCAGTTATTCTTAGATACAGCAATAGTCAGTGATATACAGAGTAGAGTATCCTCTGGTCTTATATCTGGTATTACTACCAACCCTACCCTGATCCACAAGTCTGGTAGAGATCCTTGGAAGGTTTATAGAGATATTATTGAATTAGGTGTAGATGATCTCAGTATTGAAGTTATTGGTGATTCTACTAATCAATTAATCCAGAATAGCCTCACAGTTCATGAAAACTACGGTAACGTAGCTACAATTAAACTACCTTGTACCTTAGATGGTCTCAAAGCCTGTAAACATCTCTCTAATGTAGGTCTTAGGGTGAATATGACCTTAGTATTCAGCCCTAGTCAAGCAATTCTCTGCTCATTAGCCGGTGCTACCTATATATCTCCCTTTATCGGTAGAATGGATGATAATAGCCTTTGTGGTCTTGGGTTAATCAGCGATATAAGTAAGGTATTCCAGAAACATGCTGTTAAAACTAAGATCCTTGCTGCTTCTATCCGCTCAGTACAGTCGGTAGGTACAGCTTTCGAGTTAGGTGCTCATATCTGCACAATACCGCCTAATGTCTTCGATGATATGGCGAATCATGTCTTAACCGACAAAGGTGTTGAACAGTTTAACCGTGACTTTTTGGCATAAATTTCTGAAGGCATATAGCGTACACGCCAAGACGTTTTTTCCCCCCATGCGGCTCCCAAATAGGCTCAACTAGGACGCATTAGATCACTAATCTAGTGATATTGACTAGGTTTCAGAGTTATTACTGCTTGTCGCTGCAATTACTGCCGGTGCCGCTCCTTCTCTGTGTATTTGGTACTATCTGTATGCATTCCTTATTCACAGTCACAAGCATCAAGAGACCTAGAGATATATCTATATATGTTTGCAGTGTTGGCAGTATCAACAGTAATGAATAGTTAATGCCGGTAATAAGTAGCAATAAGCAGCAACAAACCGGCTCAGCTGGAATTAACGCATCTGGAACTCATAAGTAATTATACTCAACGTGGGCCAGGTGGACGCTTGTAAATGATTGATATGACTTGATTAGGATAAATTGCTTTAAAATTAATTAGTTTGCCATGTTGCAATGTATCCACTTTGGCTATATATTTAATTTCAGTTAAGCAAACAACTCGAATGGATCAATTTAAAGAGTTAGTCAAAGAGTGGGTTGATGACGATATGTCAGACACTGTTCTTTCAATTATTGAGACTGATGCACCCGCAGAATTAAAAGCCCAAATCTTTTGGTTTTGGAAGCAGCATCAAGACAAAATGGAAGAGGGTTGGAAGTAATGACTAAATATAATCCGAACGGTCGTATCATTTGGGAAGGTCAAAGCCCTATTGATAATAAACCGATTGTACTTATTGCTACTGGTTTGGGATCTTCTAAGTCTAGTAATCCTAAGACTGGACACATGATTCAAACTTGGATACTACGCCAAGACATCAAGCCTAACGAGGGACACAAGAACGGAGATAACCGCAGTGTTTGCGGTAATTGTCCGCATGCTGGCTACAACAATGGGTCTTGTTATGTTCGTTGGTTTCAAGCACCACTAGCAGTTTGGAAATGTTATAAACGTGGGGGATATAAACACTTAGATAATAAAGACTTAGACTTATTTAATAATGTAGCTTTAAGACTTGGCTCTGCCGGTGATCCGGCAATGATACCAATTGAAGTTTGGTTAAAGTTATTATCTAGAGTAAGGAGTCATACAGGTTACACACATCAATGGCGTGAACAGTGGGGCCAAGCTTATAAAGGTATTTGCCAAGCTTCATGTGATGGAATGCGGGATTATATCGAAGCATCAAGTCACGGTTGGAAGTGTTTCAGTGTCAAGCATAAGGACACCAAAGCACCCAAAGGCAGTGTCAATTGTCCGGCGAGCAATGAGCAAGGCAATAGGACCGTGTGTTCTGACTGTTCACTGTGCGATGGTCAAACATCAAACATATTCATTAATGCTCACGGCAATACATCTAGCCGAGTATTAGTTGAAACATTACACAATTGATCCACTTTGGCATATTAAAATGAAAGACATTTTGGTCGCTTGCGAATACAGCGGCATCGTTAGAGATGCATTCTGCAAACTAGGTTTCAACGCTATTAGCTGTGACATACTGCCTAGTGAAGGAGATCCCAACAACAAACATATACAAGGGGATCTAATGGAGATCATTGATCAACCGTGGGATTTAATCATAGCCCACCCGCCTTGTCAGACACTAACGCTAGCCAATACAAAAAACTGGTCAAAGCTAGTAGCTAATGGAGAACAACAAGCCGCTATTGAATTCGTTGAGAGAATATGGAATGCCAAAAGGTGCAGACATATTTGTATAGAAAATCCCATTGGAGCATTGAGCACCCGTAGCCAATTAAAAGATTTAAAAGAAGGTGAATATAAACAAATCTTTCAGCCCTACGAATTCGGAGAAAGAGCGGCTAAGCGGACATGCCTATGGCTTAAAGGATTACCAAAGCTAGTCATTGATCCACGTGCATCTATTGACCCTGAGACTATCCCATATAAAGAGCTCAACCGCTTGTATCTAATGGGACCGAGCCCAACAAGAGCTAAAGAACGTGCAAGGTTTTGGCCCAAAGTTGCAGCTCAAATGGCAGCCCAGTGGGGAGCAAAGCAACTAGCCCCAGTCTAAACAGTGGGCAGTGTCAACACGTCAGCAATGACAACACGACACGTAAGCCCTACTAATAATAAAGATTAAGTTCTTTATTTTTTTACCAATTCACAAGCATCAATCAAGGACGCATTCCTTATGGCTACAAACTGCTACCAGTACATGCATCAAAATGCAGAGTATGAAGAGTTCTCTGAGAGAATCAGGGACACTTGGAAACAGATCAATGACATTGAATCTAAACAACGTCAACATATCTGGGACATTCAAGCTTTAACAAGGACACTTGATACTACACGTACTCAAATGTTTAAGTTCGAGGATGTATCCAATAAGGTTGATAAGGAGTTAGAGCGTTTGACGCACGATGACTCCGAGGGTTGGATGTGTACCTACGGCAAGGGGCTAGACCTAGTTACTGAGAAGGTTGTGTCTATTTGTATCCTTATCGCCAACTCAAAGGTTGATATTGATGTACTCAAGGAGAGAAACAAGGCACTTAACAAGGAGCAAGACGCACTAGGCGACAAGCTTAGGGCAGAGTTCCACGCCAAAGAGGAGGCAGTGAGCAATGCCTGAGCCAAACACACACCTACTTAGAGAAGATCTAGGAGTTGTCTTAACTGATCAAGAGTACTGGGCTGCAATACGCAGTATCAACGAAGAATCATGGAGGGCTGGTTATGACGTGCTTACAGAAGGTGCGTTAGGAGATTATCCAGAATGAACATCACCTTTCCAGAGTTTGCTCTAATCATGGACAGTTTAAAAGTCCGATTAAATCTTGATTCATTTGAGGGTAAAGATGAACTCAAATACAAAGAGAACATCATCTCATTAATCAGAAAACTAGAGCAAGGATGAAAACCTTCTCCTGTAGCCATTCCTTCGGGTTGGTTACATGAGGAGCTTTATGAGAGCTTCCTTTTCCCTTCATAGGTAACTAACCGTACTAATAAGGTACGCAATTACAACCAATAAGCAAAAAGAGATAGATGACAGCTATCTATAAATAAAAACATCAAGGACATATAAGCAACTTCTTGCTTCGACCAAGTATTTAATTTTTAATGAATCACAATCATTTCGTGGACGCACCTGGAGACCTCCAGCTGTACTCCCATGTCATGTTTGCTGACGATGGGGAATACCTAATCGAAGCAGATAGCGACATAGACGCACGTCGTAAGGCGGTGCAACTCAGTAACCTACTGGACTTAGCTCCAGTTCGTAGCGAATACAAAGCTATACAGGAGGATCTCAAGTATGGCTAGACGTAAGAAGCCTTATTTTGCCCATCATTGGCAAGCGATTAAGGACTGCCCCGACAAGCTGTTTCCTTCTCTCCCTTACTTACAGTTCATGGACTGGAAAGTAGCTAATTGGGATATCCCATCCAGTGTTGAATGCATCGTTAGATGTACTGACCTTGAAACAAAGAAGGTCACTGAATACACATACCAGCGACGTGGTTTCGCTGAAAGAAAGATCCAACAACTCATGGCTGAAGGCCGACACGAGTTTGTTGTGGTTGACCACGAACACTGCACAAGCCTCTACCCAGAAGAATTATTATGAACAACCGTACCCTGGAAATTCGGACTTCCGAACTAATTATGGCTGTCAATAGCCATGACTATCGTGATGAATTGATTACACTTATGGAGGAGCAATTATTAGATGATTCTATGGAAATCATTTAAATTAACTCTATAAGTTATACTGAACGATTGTAATAATCATTAAGTGAAAAGGATAACTGTTCAGCTGGAAGATTACCTACATAAAAAGGTCAAGATCCAAGCAGCACAGGACAGTTCTACGATTAATGATGTTATGATTGAAGCAGTTAAGATGTACCTGCACAATAAAAGTAAATAACATATTTACATATTTTATGGTTATTTACCTTAATGGTACATTGCAATCTAGTTAATCTAGATTAATTATTAGGTCTAATTACTCCCTTTACTTCGGCTTCAAAGGTTATGAGAATCTTCTCTAAAGGAGACTTATATATAGGTAGAGATGATGAATCATTCTACGACATACAGATCCACTTTGGGAACTATCGACTAGAGTGGGAGTGGAATACCAAGTCCCATGAATCTCAACCCATTACAGAGGAGGCTGACTGATACTACGATTGAGAAACTAGCTAAAGCTATTGAACTCATTCGGACATTCGACAAGACTCACGGTAGTAATGAATTATCAATCCATGTTATTGCTTGTTTCTTATACATAGCCTCCAGAGATGGTGCTCATAAGCAAGCATTGGAAGAAGATCTACCCTTTATGACAAGGGCTAGTTCTAGCCGCAATACGGATTGGTTGAGTAAATGGCACCGACAACTACTGCCCAGTGGTAGACGTAAACCTGGACTTGGATTAATTAAAAAGGAGGTGGACATCTCTGACAAAAGAAGGTCAGTGCTCAGCCTTACCCCTAAAGGTAAGGAACTAATCACCCAAATCAAAGACATACTTTATGCAGAGACTTAGAACGATTGGTCAAGTATTTGACTATACGTTCAACAACCTTGAATCTTGGGATCATAATCACGAAGGTAGAAAGACCAATGTCACTAACTCGAACAAGTTCATTGACATTCACGGACGATCACTTCAAATCTCCAAGATCAAGCAACCGACCATGGATGTGGTCAAAACTGTTCTACGAGAGCGTGATGATGCGAGTAATCGTACTGTCAATCTCTGTGTTGGTACTACTCAAGTAGCACTCAACTTCTGTCTAGGTAGGGGACTCATCCCTTGGCCTGATCCTCGTGAACTATTCATCAAAAGTAATAGATACAGCTTCCCTATGTTGGAAGTGAAGAGGGTAGACAAACCGATTTTCTCGAAAGAGCAAGTCATCCATATGTATGAATATGGTTTACGACTTAGTAAATCATTAGGTGCATTGTATCAAAATGTCGCTGAGACTATCTTGTTATCAGCATTTACAGGTATCAGCTGGAGTGAATTCATTCAACTTCAATCATGTGATATCCATTTAGATGCACGTATCCCATACATAGAAGTTGGTGGAAGGCGAAACTTCACACTCAAACGAATGGTGAGGAAACGTAAGATTCCACTAGCTAACGATTCAGCAATGCTGATTCCCATCTTGAAACGCCGAATGGAGGATGTAGAACACTCCGTTGATTATCAACTTTTCGGGGATGATTGGATTTCAAGAGGTAAACAAGGCCAAGACCAACATCGAAGGATTTTTGAATCAATAACAAATGATTTGAATCTAACTTACGATGCTCGTGGAGAAAAGAGAACGCCTTATTGTTTAAGACATTCTTTCTGCACTTGGTCACTTAGGGATGGCAAATGTATTGAAACTACTTCTCAATTGATGGGACATTCAAACCTCAATACAACCCGCCGGTACCTACACTTAGTATTAGATGATTATGTTGAATCAATGCCAGCCTCAAACCAGTTAGCTGAAACTATCTAGTGTGTCTTACAAGTACTGATTTGAGCATACCGATTTACCGCAAATGGTAAACGCCGTATACTCAGTACTTTAAGGATACCTCAGATACACTGCTATCACTGGAGAGAAAAATGGAATTGAAAGATTCATTAGTTAGAGCTTCTAGTGAGTTTTAACCATCTAATAACAACTGGGGTTTGCTGAGAAGTAAGCCCCTCTTTATAAAGCCAGTGATACCAATCTGCATCGTATCCACTTAGGCAACTATCAGCAATCTAGTGAACTACATTTATGCCTACACCGCATCAGATTGATGAGCAGATTAAGCATGAACGTGCTGCAATCGCTCAGGGATTAGAAAGACTTAAAGAGAACACAAGAAGGTTAGAAGAAAAGGATTATGCATCAGCTTCAATTTATGGAATCACTACGATTGATGCATTATTACCTTTAGTAGTTGAGAGAATTAAAGATACAACCAACCGCATACATGAAGGATGTGTTGGTGCATCATTTAAGGAGATACATAAATACTTAGCAGATATAGAACCATTAGCCGCTGCTGCTATCACCTGTAAGATAACTATTGATAAGGTATTCTCAATCAAGGACGGTAATAATCAGTTAACAAGGATAGCTGAAGCGATTGGTAAGGGTGTAGAAAATGAGGCACAACTCAGACACTATGAGCGATGTGCTCCAGGATTACTTAATACTCTCAAGGAAAACTATTGGCATAAAGCTATTGGTACTGATCAGAAGGTTGTAGTAATACAAACTTTAATGAACAGATATGAGGTAGAGAGATGGGATACATGGGGTTCATCTAATCGAGTCAAGCTAGGAGGTTGGTTACTTGACTGTGTAATGAGAACAAGTAAGTGGTTTGACAAGGAGATTGTTAGAGAGGGACGTAAGACAACCAATTGCATAGTCCCTACACCTGAGTTCATGGCAATCAAAGATCAGGTGATGTTCAATGCAGAATTGTTCAGCCCACTGGCTTGGCCCATGCTGATCGAGCCAAATGACTGGACCCCTGAAAAACCAGGTGGGTACTTGTTGAACGAAATAATGTTGGGTCACGACATGGTTCGCCGGAGCGGTTCGTCACCTATACAGGGAGAGAAGACTTTTGCCTTTTTAAACAAGGTACAAAAGGTTGCTCTAACCCTGAACCCTTTCACTGTTGAAGTAGCTGAAATACTACAAGAACAGGGAAGAAGTGTAGGAAAATTCAAACCTATAGTTCATCACGATTTACCTCCTAAGCCTGTTGATATTGCAGATAATGCAGAATCAAGAAAGAAATACAGGCGAGAAAAGGCTGAGGTATTAAACAGACAAGCTCAAGAATTTAAGAAATCTTGTCGAACTCGTATGACTATGGAGACAGTCAAACGCTTTAAAGGAAAAGAGCGTTGGTTTATTCCACACTCATTTGATTACCGAGGGAGGGTTTACGGTATACCCGCCTTCTTAACAGTTCAAGATACTGACTTCGGGAAAAGTCTTATTAATTTCGCTGATTCATCATTTATGGATGATGAGGCAGAGAGATGGTTGAGATTTGATGTCAGTACAAAATATGGACTGGACAAGGATACTCTTGATGATCGTCTTCATTGGACATATGAAAATGAGGATTTAATAACAAGAGTTGCTACTGATCCAATAGGTAATCTCCACGAATGGGAGGTTGCATCCGAGCCTTGGCAATTCCTTGCCAGCTGCGATGAGTTCTACCACTGCGTTATTAAGAGAGATCGGCTAAGTACAAGCTTACCTGTGGCTATAGACGCTACATGTAGTGGTCTACAAATATTGGCAGGTCTTGCTAAAGATGAATCAACCGCTCATCTTGTTAATGTAATACCTTCATGTAAGCCACAAGATGCTTATCAAATAGTAGCTGAAGAATCTAAGTCAAATATACCTGAAAGGCTACGACCTCACTGGGATAGGAAAAAAACCAAGAGAGTCGTAATGACAATACCTTATAATGCAAAACCTTTTTCAAATAGGTCGTACATTAGAGAGGCTTTGAAGGAGGATGGGATAGAGATTGATAAGGATGAGTTAACTCAAACAGTTAACGCAGTTAGGGATGCAATGAATGTCATAGTTCCAGGACCGATGAAGGTTATGAAATGGATAGAGGATGAGGTTGGTAAAGCTATTAAGCGTGGAGTCACTGAACTTACTTGGACAACTCCATCAGGTTTTGTTGTCTCTCAACAGCTTTTTAAGAAAGAGTTTGAACGGATAACTTTACAGGTCTTAGGTCAGTGCAACATGAAAGTCAGTACTGGCGATTCTGACAAAGTAGACAAGGCTAGACATAAAGCAGCTACGGCTCCAAATTTGATCCATTCATTGGACTCATGTCTCCTCCTTGAGGCAACCTTAGCATTCAATAATCCGATAGCTCTAATACATGACTCTGTACTATGCAGAGCTACTGATATGACTGAGTTATCTAGAATTGTTAGAGAAAAATATATGTACTTGTTCGCAGAACGAGACTACTTAACAGACTTTGCCGAACAAATCGGAGCAGAGACTGAACCACCGATTATTGGCGACCTTAAACCTGAGTCAGTAATTGAATCCACTTACTTTTTTTGTTAATGACTACCCACACAACAGAGAGTCCTGTCACCTTAGAAGGTTTTCAGGCAATTATGAAGATAGGAAAGTTTGGAAATTATAAACTTGCAGCAATCGTTGAGGATGAAGGATTAGTAAATACTTTAGAGACTGAGAGAGAGGATTTATTAAAGAAAAGACAACCAAGATTAAAAAACCCTAAGAGAGCTACCCTAAATCCTGAGCCTTGGGAAGAGGTCAGTGATGGTAAGTATCTTTTAAAGTTTACTTGGAAGGATGATAAGAAACCTGTAGTCATAGATACTGAAGGTACACTAATCACCGATACAGAGATACCCCTTTACTCAGGGTCTAAAGTTAAGCTTGGCTTTGTTCAATATGATTACCAACTACCTGCTGGTAGCTATGGAACCACTATAAAGTTAGCTTCTATTCAGGTTGTCTCGGTTGGAAACAAGGCTGGTATAGATACTGGTGATATGAGTCCAGAAGATGCTGCAAAGCTATTCGGTACATGCACCGGCTATAAGGCAGGTGAGCCTAATATAGAGGCAGCTGGAACACCTAGCTCAGTAGAAGATGATGACTTCTAATGTTCAGGTCACAGCTAGAAGAAAAGGTATCTGATCTTCTGTGTGAATTAGGTGTTGACTATGAGTATGAGTCGTGCAAAGTCCCATACCAGATCATGCATAATTACACTCCAGATTTCCTATTAAACAACGGAATCTATTTAGAATGTAAAGGATATTGGGATAGTGCAGACAGAAGGAAGGTCAAGAATGTAGTGAAGCAACATCCAGAGATAGATCTAAGGATGGTCTTTCAAGCTCCCTACAACACGATCTCCAAGAAATCCAAAACAACGTACGCCCAATACTGCGAAAAACTCGGTATCAAATGGTGTGCGTTCCATACAATACCAATCGAATGGCTCACATAGAGAGCGAATTTGTTAGGCATGAACCTTGCGAAAACTGTGGCAGTAGTGATGCCAAATCAATCTACTCAGATGGTCACAGTTTTTGCTTTGTCTGCCACACCCGTACCTCTGGGAATGAGGAAACTAATCACAATCACGCAATGTCTACCAATGTACAAATCCAAGGCTCAGCCCAAAGGCTGCAAAAACGAGGGATCACAGAACAAACCTGTCAAAAGTACAAAGTCTTCAGAGACGGAGAACTTCTACGCTTCTATTATTTCACAGGCGACGGCATACTTC
>VTLG01008462.1_pt1 | contig 11793 bp, 31 predicted proteins | sample 4694571 | NCBI WGS metagenome assembly VTLG01 (sample SAMN12604809, study PRJNA352737) | marine metagenome | biome: ENVO:00000447; feature: ENVO:00000209|ENVO:00000569|ENVO:01000036; material: ENVO:00002151; isolation source: viral sequences binned using virsorter ... | reverse complement strand
CAAACATAATTGGACTCTAAACCTCTTACCTTATGTGCATCATCAACAGACAAGAAGATAATTTGTGATCCAGTATGATGATAGGTAAATGTATGCTCTGATTTGTTATGTGTACCTAAATCATATATTCCCAAGTCTTTAAGCATTGTAATCATATCTTTTAATACTGAATGCCTTAATGATGGGAATGTTTTACGAGCTATAATAATTCTTTTGTTTGGCTCTGAAATAAGCCTAAAGCACATCAACTGGCAAAGGCTATACGTCTTGCTTGATCTTGTTCCACCTCTGTTAATTACAATATCATTTTCAGCTACTAGATTCTTCTGGAAGATTTTTGTTGTCTTTAGCTTTAATTTCTTCATAGTTATCAAACTTTTCTTCAATTTCAATATGTGTGAATGGCTTTGCTTGTATCTGATGTTGCTGAACTTCTACATAACCACGCTTTGCACCTTTAGTCTTTAAGTAAAATATTATTGATGTAACATTCCCGTTATTCATCTGTTCAAATAGTTTGCTTTCTGCAAAGTCTAGGCTTATATCTTCCAATTCATCAACCTTATCCCTGAATTCAGAATCTTCATTATACCATTGGTAAAAAGTACTTCTTGCTATGTTAGCTTTTTTACAAGCTGTTGAAACTACTCCAAGACTTAATTCTAATGCTTTTAATAATTGCTTTTTTAATATGTCCGTTTTTGTAGTCTTACGCATCTTTGTTTTTCTTATAAAATTTCTTCAGTTCTTGGCTTTTAATTTCTTTTACTGCTTTAAGATTCATTTTATATTCTTTTCTTTCTATTTCTTCCCAGTCTATATCTGTTCTTCTTTTCAATGGTGTTTTAAAATCTCCCCAGTTGTTTTTAATGTGGTGCTGTGGTCTGCCAAATTTCCACTTAACTTCTACATATTCAGACCAAATTTCCTCTAATGTTCTAGCCATTACTAATCTACCATTTTGCTTATATAACTGGTCAGAATTTCCTCCTTTCATTGTCATAGTCTGCATTTTTTTTACTGAAAAGACATTAAAGCTAATAGTACACATATTGTTTGTTAATACTTGCAAACAGAGATCTGTATCTTCATTATATCTTAATCTCCATCTATGTGGCATATTGTTTTTTATTAGCAATGCTGAATATACATGGCAATTCTGATAATATGGTTTCTTTGTTGTTGGTAATACAAACATTGAATAATTAAAACCTGAAATAGCAATATTTGTATATCTATCAGTAAATTCTTCCACTATGCTTAAAGCTATATTACTATTTACTGGTATTCTTTTGCCTTTTACTAATCTCCTTATATCTTCAATGTTATCATCAAAAATCCAATGCCTTTTAAATCCGTTATCTATTGAATGCTTCCAACAGAAATTTCTAGCTGGTGTACTTCCTTGCCCTAAATTACTAAATGGCAATACTAATACTCTGTCTCCATATCTTTTTCTATATTCTTCTTCTTCTTGTGGTTCTACGACAATTTTGAAATTAAGTTTGTCTTTTACAAAAAAGTTAGCAGTCATACAATTCTTATATCTTCCTTTGCTTATTACATAGACTGGATATATAGGTGTCATTATACTTTTTCTTTTGGCTTTCCTCCCCATCTGTGATTAGAAAAATGTGCTGCTATCATTTCTTTAGGGAAATTATTAGATTCAAACATTTCTATTTTTTCACTTCTTTTTGGTGCTCCAAATCCATTATATGGATAAAATATATTTGATTCTAAATGTGTAACGTCTTTTCTTCCAAATAATACAGAACTTATAAAAGCGGGTCCTGTTTGTACTGAAGCTGATCTTCCTATATGATTATAAAACCATTCGGGTAAGGCTTCAATTACTTCTTTTATTGCTATATGGTTTTTTGGGCTTCCTATAACAGCAGATTCAAAAGATTTTGAACTCCTTTTTCCTAAAAATGGTTTGTTGGAATTTACTAATAAATCAAAGCTTTTTAAAGGCTTCATGTCAGTATCTACATAAATTCCTCCTATTTGATATAATGCTAACAGCCTTGCAATGTCTGATATTCCAGCATAAGAATCAACTTTGTTTATAATGGTTTTTAGTTCAGGTGTTAGTTCTAATAAGCTCCAATCTGTTATTGTGATAAATTCATAGTCTGGGTGTATTTCTTTAAATAGTTGCCACCATTCTTCAAATACTAGTGGTATTTTCATTATTCCACCGAACCATATACGTATAAATCTTTTGGGTATATTATTATTGATTTTCATATTTTAAGCTTTTTAAATCTTCTTTTTCTTTGTATGGATACCACGTATTCCACGTTTTTTCAGACCTTGTCTGTATTTCTATGTTTTTAGTCTTTGCAAATTCTTCCCTATCTGCTTGGCTTCTGAATCTAATTATTAATTTAGGATCATCTTCTTTTACTTCAAATTCTGGCATTCCTACCCATTCATCTGATGTATTTACTTTATCAATCATGTCATCAACATTCTGCCAGACATCAATTCCCCAAGCTTCCAAGTCTACACTATTCCATTCATTGGCTATAATATCCCAATCCCATTCTCCAAAACTAGCATTGTCTTTAATCATAAATTCCTTTTGCTGTTCTTCTGTTAATTCATCAGCTTTGATTATATAGACTTCTTTAAGCTTTGCTTCTTTACAAGCTTTTAATCTCATGTTTCCTCCTAATACTATCATGTCTTTATTTACGACAATAGGTCGCAGTTTTAACATTTCAGGAAATTCTTTAATAGATGTTACCAGTTTGTTGTATTTATCATTTTTGATAACTCTAGGATTGTCAGGATTTGGCTTAACTTTTTTAATATCTATTTTTTCAGTTTTCATAAAGTAGTCTTTTTGTTTCTTTTATTTCTTCTATTTTTTCATCTGACACTATATCGTGCATTTCTATTGATTCCATTAATACAGAATTTTTATACACCTTTAAGTGCATTTTTATTGCTTCAGGATCATCAAAGCTAAATGGAAAATACCATAATTGAAAAGTTACCATGATAAAGAGTGTTGGTTAAAAACGTAGTCATACTTTTTCTTGTAGTCAAAGCAATATTTATAATCGTCTCTATGTCTATCGCAGCCATGTAATATAGTAGCATGGTCACGATTGTTAAAAAGCTGACCTATTGCTTTAAAAGTAAGTTTGTAGTATTGTCGCAATATATAGTAACACATCTGCCTGACCTCTACCAGTTGTCTCTTTCTTGAATTGCCTATTATCTCATGGCTTTCAATGTCATATACTCTTGTTATTATTTCTAATAAATTGTTTAGTGCCAGTTCAGGTCTTATAAGTTGCTTTTCATGTTCCACTATTCCTACGTATGTATATGGGTGAATAATCATAAATTCTTATTTAATTCTCTAAAGCCTTGCTTAAAAGCTGCACTTTCAGCCATCTGTCTGCTTGTATATCCTTTGCTAATTACTAGACCAACATCAAAACACCATCTTTCTATATGTTCAAATCTTCCTAATACTTGCTCTTTATATATTTCAATGTGGACATTATTATCATCAAAAAAATCATATAAATCACGCACATTATTACTAAATATATTAGTGCAATTACCTTTATCATAGAAGAGATAGGATTTCGCAAAATATACTTCAGACCCGTTTTTTGGGATTTTGTTATTAAGCCAGTGAACATAATTAGAAAATGCTTTAGGATATAAGGTATTTATTAGGTCAAAATCTAACATAATATATAAGAATCTATTAGTTTTTTTGCTTGATCAAAACCAACAGCAAAAGCTGCACAATATTTATGTCTTTTTAGATAATTTAATATCTTTTCTTGCTTCTGAAGATGATCATTTTTTTTTAAAGTTCCATCTTTCTTATAAATGTTAGTATTTTTTAATTCTAAAGCCAACCCATTAAATCCCTTTGATGGATAATAAATAAATAAATCTGGAAAGCCTGAAGAATGTTGAATTTTGGCATACTTTCTAGCCATTCCTTTAGTCATTGCTATTCCAGCTAAATCTGATCTAAATATTATATTGGGATACTGCAATTTCAAATATTTGCATACTGAAAGCTGTAAATCATATTCGCTAGAATGGTAAGCCATCATTTTTAGAATTTAAACCATTATCTGCTGTTGCAAATGTTTTAGGTGCAAATAATATCATTACATTATGTGCCAAGATGTTGCAGTAAGTGCCTTTTTCTGTTTTTCTATATGTAATTATTCCTTCGATACAAACTTTAGTACCTTTTAAAAGATTCTGTTCCAGATAATCATTTCTCTTATTAAGATATATGTTGTGCCATTCTGTTAATGTTTCCCATTCATCTCCTTTTTTTGCTCGTCTTGATGTTGCTAAACTAAAATTTAAAGAATTTCCCTCTTTTCCTGATGTTTCTACATCTTTTCCTAAATGTCCGATTAATATTACTTTATTCATTTATTTTAATTTTAATTGTTATTGGATCTTGTTCATCTCCTGAATCTGATATTATTATTTCTTTATCCTTAAAAATCATCATTAGCTATTAATGCTGGTCTAAATTCATTTGTATAAAAATATAGATTATCTTCTTCAGATATATCATAATAATGATTTCTTACTGATTCCATAAACCTTTCTTTGGTCATTGATGGATCATTATACAGCTTTGATAAATTTTTATGAGTAATGTTTTTTACTTTTAATATTACTTCAAAGTGATCAGGATATTCATCTTTGATTCTTCTTCTGTTATAAATTACTTGTACCGCCATCATTACGCTATATTTTCAATGTCTTGAGGAATAAATTTTCTTTTGTTGGCATACTCTAAAAAATATTTAGCTTGTTCATAAGCATGTTTTGCTATTTCTTTGTAATTACTTTCATGTAAAACGTTATACTTTTCTTTGGCTTCTCTTATGCCATCTTTATAGAGTTCTAAAGCTATTAAATCTAATGCGTTCAAATTCATATCTGTAAATTTAAATTAAATAATCAATATAAGCGAGTACTATCATTATAAACACTATTAAAGCTAGATAGTCTTTTTTAATTCCTTTCATTTTTTTATTTTATTGTTCAAAAATGTCTATTTGCCGAATATCTTCTTTCTTTATTATTCCCAGTGCTGTTTCAAATATTGTTTTTCCAGCTTCATAGTCTACTAAATTTCTTGCTATTTTTATTCTTGGTTGTTTGCCTTTATATTTAGTAAAGTCATATTCATGAAATTTACACAATCTCTTTAGCTCGTCAGTACCTTGACATACACTTGCATTTCTATCGTTTAAATTATTTGGTATCTTAAAATTTGTCCAATATAAGTGTCTGTTTCTTTTTTTAGGATTCAAGAATGGCTCATAATATGGAATAACATTTTCGACAACATATTTTCCTTTAAAATGATAATCTAATAATATTATTTCACTATACAATCTCATGTCAGGATAAGTTGGGTTTTTACCATTAGCACCAACCCCCCAATATCTTGCTCGGCTATGTGTTGGACAAGGTGGCGAACTCCATATAAAATCAAACTCATTGTAATGGTCTAACAAATACTGGTGTGCATCTGCAACAATTACTTTATCATCAGGAAATCTTTCTTGATATAGTTTTGCAAGTTCAGGGTCTAACTCAACCGCAGTTACTTCAATGTCTTCTTTTACCTCATTCCACTTGTATCTATTTCCACCTAGACAAGCATATAAATTCAATATCTTCATTTTATTAATTTTTCAGTAAACAATAACATAGCAAAAGCCATCATAAACATCAATGCTATACATAGCCATACTTTTATTCTATCAGTATCCCAGTTCATTGAGTGCCTTTTTTTGTAGTTTGTTTTGCCTTTCTAAATATTTCTCTCCCCTTGTTTCAGGATATTCTTCTTGAATTTGCCTACGCATACGTTCAATGCTTTTTATGTTTGGCAGCTTATTGTTGCAAAAGGCTTCCTGAAAGTTCTCAATAGTATCTAAATTTTGAGGACATTGCTTTTTCCAAACTATCCAAATTAAGGTATTATCACAATCTCTTGCTGGTTTGAAATTCTTTAAAATAAAGTAAATCAGTTTTTTGTATTTTTTCATGGTCTTATAAATTTGTTAATATATTCTTGTGCTTCAGTAATTGTTAAAAAGCTTAATTCTATTTCTGGTAAATCTTGAAATGATCTGAATATTGAAAAAGGCAAAATAAATCTATCATGTTTATCTTTTACAATATCTATGTTTTCAATCTTATTGTATTTGCAGATAATGTCTGTTCCGTTATAATTAATAATTTTCATTGATTAGGTTTTACATAAAAGTCTAACTTATCTACCATATTCTTACAAGTTTGGCAAGTAATAGCAAACCAACAAAAATGGTATACTCTGTTTTCTGAATTGCATTTAGGACAGATAATAATTTTTCCTAATGGCTTTTTGATTCTTCTGGCTCTGGTAAATCTGTTTACTTTGTTCATCTTATGAAATTTTTAATATCTTCTTGCATTTCAATTAAGTCATCAAAATACTTCTGTAAATATAGTTTTTTGCATATATTTTTATAAATAGACTTATTAACATAATTAGCATATTTGTCTATTATTTGCTTCATTTTATAAGTATCTTTTGCATTGCTGCGTTCTAGTTCAGCATCTCTTTCAATTATTTCTTCAGCCTTATTTTTGATGTTAGTTATTTCTTGTTCTTGGAATTTTGTCATGCCATTTATCCAAGCAAAATTGAAAAGAATATCATAAGCAGCAATAGGTAATTTTTTTTCTGTTTTATAGATATTAAAAATCCTATACAATTCTTCTTTTAATATTTGCCTTTTTTCCTGATCTGTTTTTTTGGCTTCAGGCAATGCTGGTGCTTTCATTTTATCAAGCCTTGCCTTTTCTTGCTTGTATTTTTTGTATTTAGACAACAATTCAGCAAAGTATTTGCAGCTTAATGATCCATATAATTCAGTCTTTAGTTCTATTTGTCCATTTAAAGCCATCTCTGAAGCTTTTATAAGTTCTATGGCAGTTATGTTGCCAAGATTCTTTTCAAGCCAAAGGACAAGAAATTTCCTATCATCTAAATTTAGCTTTTTAATTCCGTAGGTTTTAGCTATATACTGAATTGCTTTATCAATATTAGCTTTGTAAGAATTGTTGGTATTGCTGTTCATCTTCTGTAATTTTTCTAATTCCATCTTTTAATTTTAATTTATCTTCTTTTAAATCTCTTAACATAAAATTTCTGGCTGTTGCTGCCCAATCTTTTTTTAAAACGTCTTTAGAATCTGCCCAGTTTTTAACTGATTCAAAATAAAATTCAAGATCAGCATTTTCATATTTAGAGCCTAAAAAAGTTTTACTAAAATTTTCAAATTTATATAAAGGATCATTTTTAAAAAGACAACCTTTATTATTATTTACTTTACTTTTATTTAATTTACTTTTATTTTCTTTTATTGCATTGCTGTTGCTATGCATTTGCATTGCATTTGCATTGCCCCACCTTTTTTCTGCTGCTTTTCTTGCATTTATAGACTTGCTTTCTAATCTTTTCATTCGTTCAGATAATTCATTACAAAACAGCATTTTTTTATCTGTCTGTAATATGTCTAATTCAATACATTTTTTAAGTATCTGATCCAGCTTTTTATTGTCAATATGCAGCTTATAGGCTAGTATGTTAGCATTATAAGCAGTCTGGTAGTTGTCTGCTGTTCGCAGTATTTCAAGTATTGCCCAAAAGATGCCATAAGCTTCCCAACCAAAGTGCATTCTTAATTCTATTATTGCTATATTTTCGTGTGCATTTGCATCATGAGGAAAGTAAAGTGATTTCATTTATCTTATTTTTTTAAAGTTACAAAAATATAACATTTTATTATAATCCTAGCAAACCCCATAATTTAGCTTTTACTAATACTGGTATAGGTCTTTTGCCATTAAGCCAATAAGATAAGCTGACACGATTAATTCCTAATTTTTTAGCTAAATAATTCTTTTTTATTCCATTGTTTTCAATGGCTTTATTGATCTTTATAAGGTCATTGTCTTTTTTTAATATAGTTTTCATTTTTTCAATTTTTTAATTGTTAATTGATACATTTCATTTATTACTTTTACAACATTCAGGCTTTCTGAATCTTCCAAACAGCATAAAACAGAGGCATCAACAAAAAGGCTATCTATACAACTTCTGTTTAATCCTTTGCCTTTAATAATTTTTAACTTTCTTTTCCATTGTCTTTGGTTCATTGGCTTTTTTTTAAGCAATTCACAACAATTTTGATAGAAAAGACTGGTTACATCAAATAAGCTTTCTTTATCAAACTTTTCAAAGTTTAAATTGATAGCTTCATTTTGCTGGTGGATATTTAATTTTTTTAAACCCATATTTGATTATTTATAGTATTCAATTGAAAAGAAAAGCTTTTGCAGTTGTCCTTATATCTGCAAGTAATACAATCATTATGATAAGCTTCATGTTTAAATTTATTTTTAATCTGTTCTTTTAAGTATTTTCTTACTTCATTAATTCTTTCTGCATGACGTTCTAGTTTTTCATCAGTAATTTCAAATCTGTAGCTATGTACATATCCAGACTTTCCAAATACCAAGAAATAAAAAGGTAATTTTTTGCCAGTACATAACAGATAAGTATAAACATAATGAACAGCTTGAATTATAGCATCTTCTTTATTTAAAGGATCTGCCCATCCTATCCATTTATCATCAATTCGTGTTGCTGTCCATTTGACATCTATGATACATTTTTCACCATTTATAGTACCTACTGCATCTAAATGTGCTACTATATCATCATGCAAGTATTCAGGCTGCTGTTCTTCAATGATTATATTGTTTTCTGTAAATATTCTTTTACTTTTTTCTATCAGATCATCAAGGTCAAGCTGTGCTTTAGGTTTTGCTCCTGATTTTAAAGGCTTAAATTCTGGTAGTTCTCCATCTCTTGTAGCACCTATTAAATAATGTTCAAAATACAAGCCTGACAGCATTGCTTCTGATGTTTTTGTTGGCTGTCTTTCAATGTATTTTTTTAATGCTAGGTTACAACCATTTTTTTCTACTTCCTTTATTATTGACTGGCTTATTCTTACTGGTATCATAATCTTATTTTTTTAGTTCATATTCTTTTATTAGCTGCTCAATGTCTATTCCTAATTGATCCATATTTGTATCTTTTGTCCAAATATAATTTTGCAGCCATACCATGAAATTCTGTTGAATGTTATTTACTAACATTTTGCGATTTGTCTTTTTATTATTTGTTTCTTCTATTTTCGGCATAATCTTATTTTTTAGGTCTTTTAAAATCTTCTGATTCATCTTCTCCGTATGCTCCAGCTTCATAAAATTCAGTAAGCATTAAAACTGCACGAGATTTTGCTCTTTTTTCAGCCATTGCTACGGGATAGCGTGGTAATATATTGCCATTTTTCATCTTCTTTTCTGGCAAATTGGTAAGATCTGTTTCGCCATAAGATTCTATCATATCCCCATCTTTTTCAGCTATACATTTAATAGTAGTTTTTTCAGGAGTATCAGTTTTTAAAACATAAGTAAGCTTGATGTTTGCTAGTCTTGATATTTTTTCAATACCGCTTCTAGTTATAATAATAAATCCTAAAGGACTTTTAAAAAAATGCTGTCCAGTTAATTCATATTGTTTAGCTAGATCTCTTAATTTGTTGTTGTCTTGGTTTGTCATAATCTTATTTATTTAGTTACAATTATTTAACAAAGTTAATTAAATTTTTTAAGTTTTTTTTATCAATAGTTAATAAATATCTGCCATCTACGTCATCAAATTCCTGAACATTTAGATCAAGATATTTCTTAAAGTCTTTTCTTATTTCATCAGCTTGTGTTGGACATGAAAACCAGCCTATTCTGAAATTAGTTTTCTTTTCTTCTAACATTGACAGCAGTTTGTGCCTTTTGTCTAATATGTGATTTTTGATTTTCATACTCTTATTTATTTAGTTTTATTTTTGCTTTTTGGCATATATTTATATGATTTAGTTCCATCAGGCAATGAATAAATACTACATATTTTCCATACTTTCATAATCTTATAATTTTAATTAAACAAATAATATTAGTTTTAGTTAGTTTTTATCATCTTTTTTAATGCTATCTTATCAAACCCTAGTTCATTGTTTGTTATTACCTTGTCAATGTTTTCAACCTTACAAATACAGAGCCTATAATAATCAGCTAAATTTTTAATATCTAAATGAAGCATTAATTCATCTATTGCTAGTTTTTCTTTGTCCTGATATTGTTTTAAATAATATCCAACAAATGATTTATTATAAGCTGATTTTTCTGCTGCATATTTTCTGAATTTTTTTAAGTCGTTCATAGTTTTAGTTTTAGTTTAAAGTTCTGTTTTATAATCTTCAAGACATAATTCAACCTCATACATATTAGCACAAGAGTCCATAATACCAAAATTATTGTGAATAGATACCCATTCTCCTTTGTTGTTTTGCTTATAAACACCATGTTTTTTTCCAAACGCATTGCGTTCTATTTTACAACCCAAAGATTGTGCAAATTTATCAAGTTTTTTCCCTGATCTATTTGGTTTATCATAAGATGGTTTTTTAACTTCTTTATTTAGCTTATATAAATTATCCCAAAAATTATTCATAGTTATAGTTTTAATAGTTTATTTATTTTTATTCCATATTGTAAATTGATTCCAATCATATTCACTACAAGGATATTTAAAATCAATTCTTCCAATGGGATTTACTAAACCAGAATGTTTTTTAATAATATCGTCAATTTGTTTATTAAAACAATCCCATGATTTATTACCTTTTTTATCAACAAAATTTATATTTTGAAAGTCCCAAAAATCCCCATCATCTTCTCCGTAAAGCATTAATTCAACATTAAATTCTCTTATAGTAGTGTCTTGAATCCATTTGCCATTGCGTAGCTTTCTAACCGAATAAAATTTTCTTAACAATCTACCCAGTTTTGTTTTTTGTCCTTTGAAATAGTTTTTCATAATCTTATAGTTTTAATGCTTTTAAAATTTTTTTAATTCTTTTTATCTGTTTACTATGATGTTTTATACATATACCATATCCATCATAATCTCTTCCCATTTCATTTTTCCACCAATCCAATGATGCTTGTTCGCTTGAAAGTAAAGCAGTAAGTTCCTCTTTTAATTCTATTAATTCTGCCTTTGTAAATTTTGCTATATAACCAGCATTTTTCATAATCTTATAGTTTTAGTCTTTATCATCTTCTTTTACTACTCCAGCATCTATCTCAATGAATCCCTCTTTTATTAAGATTTTCATTATTATATGCCCTATAAATATGGCAACAAATGCTATTGTCCAAAAAATTGCCCATGCTAATATATCTTCTATCATAATCTTATAATTTAGTTTGTTTCTTATTTTATAAAGTTACAAAAAAGTAACTAATTAAAAGAAAGTTATACTGAATAAATTAAAAAAAGTTTCAAAAAATAATGGATTGCTAGATAGAAATTTAATTACAAAAACATCTAACTGGATCAGATGGTTTATAATAATGAATAGGCTTTTTATAAGAACAGCTTATAAATAATAAGAGCAATATTAAATATTTCATTTAGCTCTAGTAATTTCTGCTTTTATAAATTTGTTGTCTTTTCCATTAGGGTCACTATAATAGAAATTTAACCAAAATGCACCAACTGGTTTAGGTGGTATTCCTTTCTCTATTGCCCAACCAAGCTTGCCACTCTTATATTCATCTTTATAAGTGCCAGTATTAACAAGCAAACAT
>VTLG01010172.1_pt1 | contig 11796 bp, 7 predicted proteins | sample 4694571 | NCBI WGS metagenome assembly VTLG01 (sample SAMN12604809, study PRJNA352737) | marine metagenome | biome: ENVO:00000447; feature: ENVO:00000209|ENVO:00000569|ENVO:01000036; material: ENVO:00002151; isolation source: viral sequences binned using virsorter ... | reverse complement strand
GTTGAATATACCTTTGTAGTATATCTCCCTCTCTAACCTCCTGTATCTAGCATCGGAATGCCATATCTCGTCAGTTAGAGGAGTGTATGTGCCATCCTTGGTAAGCACAGGGTTATTCTTCTTCAATCTTAGCGTAGAAGGCTGATAGATGTTCAAATTGCCTAGTTTCGTAGTCGAGCTGCCTCCGCAAGATGTCAGCACGATCAGCGTCATTGCTATGGCCAGTAGACCTAAGTTTTTCAATTTCATTTATAAGTTGAGCTTCAGTATTTTTATGCTCCCTATGTAAATCATAGTAGAACTTTTTGTTTTTTAGAGTAAAGAACAACTCTAAAGACTTAATAAGTGATTTAATTAGACTTAACACTTGATCTTTTCCTGCATGAGAAAACTTCTTTTTCTTCTCCATTTTCACGAACTTCTTTCACTGAGCCTTGAACAGACTTAGCGCAATCAATTGCCCAATCAAGGGCACCATCTAGTTGATTACTGTAACAATGATGATACTGACCTTTTTGGTTGTATACTCTATATGAAACACAATTCATTTATTTATGAGGTTGGAATTCTAATGCTATTTTACCTACGTTTTTTTTGTCATCTGACAGGAATCCGTGGATTAAAACACGATCAGTCAGAAAGTCAACACTTTTTTCATCTAAAAGGTATTTTTTGTCATCAAAAAATAATTCTCTTACTACTGTTCTCGGGCCTTTTCTTACAACGCCCATCTCGGATGTCTTACCCATCAAGTGCTCTGTCGCTTTATTAGCACCTACTACCTTAAATATTACACTCATATGATTTGACTTACTCCAAACTATTGTTTTTTTATCGTCTGTTAAGATAATAGCTCTTTTATCGTATCTGTCAACCCATTTTATATATGATTTTACTTTAAATGTTCTCCTGACTTGACTTTTTAAGTAATTTTTATTAAATTTAACTAATGCATCATCGAAAATAGCATGTGCGGCACTAATTAATTTAGGACTGGTGAAGTTTTTTCTGACACCAAAAATAAAATTTACGTCAAGACAATTGGTTTCCTCCTCCAAAAACACAAATCCCATAACTTTCCCGTTTGATTCTGCCTTATATACTATTTTAGTAGAGTAAAAATTAAAACTACTTTTAATTTTTTTATCTCTTAATTGACGAGATGGCAAGGAACAGAAATCGTATGGCTTAGATCTTATACAAAAATCATAGAAAAAAGGCCAAACTTTACTGGTGTCCTTTAAATGTGTAATTTTCATTTCTTTATTATATTATACAATAATAAAGTGTAATTCAATGTATGGCGGGAGAAGGTAAAAATAAAGTAGCTACTAGTCTATTAGACTTGCAACCTACTGCTGTTTTAGAGCTTTTTAAAATTTTTCCCGACAGAATTAATAAACCTACATTGTTCTTAGGTTTTCATGGCGGCACTTTATACGATAAGTCTTTAGTTTGGCAAGGAGTCCAGTATTTACCACTAGCTATAGAAACCGATGGTTTTGATATTTTGGCTGATGGTCAATTAGCCAGACCTAAAATAAAAGTATCAAACAAAGGCAATATAGTAACTAATTTCCTGCAAAACTATAAAGATTTTGTCAATGCTAAGGTAATAAGGAAAAGGGTTTCTGTTAAATTTTTAGATGACGCAAATTTCGACGGAGGAAATCCTTTTGGTGTCGCTGATGCAAAAGCAGAATTAACAAATCAAGAGTGGATCGTAGGCCGAAAACTATCAGAATCTAAATTATTTGCAGAGTTTGAATTGAACTCTCCATTAGATCTAGAGAGCTTTAATGTTAATTCTAGAGGTGTAGTATCTAAATTTTGCTATTGGCAATATAGAGGAGAAGGATGCAGATATCAAGGACAACCAATAGAGAGAGAAGATGGCTTGAGTTTTCAAGATATCGATGGTAACCCCATAGTGCCAAAATATAGTCCACCTTTAAATTCTGACGCATCTGGTCCATCGTCTGATGTAAATTTTTTTTATGACCCCGCTGCTGAGTGGAGCAATTCAAATACGTATGTGGCTGGAGATACAGTTTATGTTAAAAGCCCATCTATTATTATCGGGGGGCAAGCCTTAAAAACAGTTTACGTTTGTGTTAGTGGTAACTCAGCTCAAGTTCCAGAGGGTAATCCTAGTTTTTGGCAAAAAGACGGATGCACAAAAAGATTTAGTGCATGTCAAAAAAGATTTAATGATAAACCTAATTTAGATTTTATTTCTGATGCTGGAATAGAATCAGGTTTTAATTCTATAACTATAACTGGTTCGCGTAGTAATCAAAACCCGAATAAACCTTTTATGGACCCAAATGACCCTCTAATAGAGAGTCAGGGAGTATTTAATCAACCATTCCCTTTAAATTCAGGTGTATTTCATAGCACTAGAAGTGAATTAACTGGTATTATGACTGGTGAATTCTGTGTTATTGGTTGGGCACACATAAATGCAAATAGCCCAATTGATGCAGGTATTTTTAGCACCTCATCTAGAGATGATGCAAATGTCCCACTTACTAGATTTATTAACATAGGAGGAGCTAATAACGCAAGGGCTTTAAGAAATACAGCTTATAGAAAAGTAAAAGTATCTTTTTTAAATGATTTAGATCCATTTACCCCAGTTCAAACTGAATTACATGATGTTCAAAGAGGTGCTGGATGGTGGAGAAACCCTAGAGAATATCACCAATATATTATTACTCATGAAACAGGAGTCCAATCATTGAAAGAAGCAGTCGAAAATAACGAAGCTGATATAGGCACAGCACTGAGGGATATAGATACAAGCTTAAATGTAAGAGTAGATGGGGAGACAGTCGTAGCACAAGATTTAATTAATGGTAATTTTGCTAATATAAGCGCAAGAGAAGCATTTAGGGACGTTGAAGATAACCCCGCCCCTCTGTTCCCTCAGACTTTCATGCTAGGTGGTATAGTAAAAAGATATGGAGCAGCAGGGTTTGAAACTGGTGGCGCACCTTTTACCTCTAGTATGAATGGAAGGTTAGGCCCGTGGGCTATCTGGAGTAGGAAGCTAACCGAAACTGAATTAGAATATTTATATAAACCTGTTACAGCTCCTAACGGTATAGATCCACAAATACCCTTTGTTCCACGCCCATATTATGAATGCACTGGAGATTATGCGGCTATAACTGGAGATCGTTTAGTAGCATGGTGGGATGGGACTACAGGCATAATCCCGACCACAACTGAGACGGGTATGTTAGATATACATACTGTAGGGCCTTACCACTTAACAGGTAGTGGATCATTTATTGGTAGTGATGAAAGTTACATAGAAGCTACTATAACAAAACTTAACAATGAAACGCCTCCACACCCTCGGTTTGGTGGTTTTCCAGGAACTGATGGATTTGGTTATGAGCGAAACTCTAGTATATACTAAAACAGCTAAACAAGCTTTAGATAAAATCAAAGATATCTCTCACAAAAACTTTACAATAGAGGTTTGTGGGTTTTTAGGTTATGATTCTAACAAAAAAGAATATGTTGTAAAACTAGAGCGTAATGTATCGGATAAGCCGAAAGATCATTTTATGATAAATCCCCTAAATTATTTAATTTTTAAAGAGGATTACGAAATGATCGCTGTTTTTCATAGTCACATTAATGGAGACGAAAAAGAATCAGAGTTTGATGTAACTATGGCAGAGAATTGTTGTCAGGCTTTTTTAATATACAGCCTTAACACAAAAAAAATAAACATTTACACACCCAAAAACTTAGAGGGGAATGTAAATAAGCTAGAGAGGGTTAAGGCTATCAAATGACAATAGTAAAATTACATGGTATTTTAGGTAAGGAGTATGGTCATACTTTCAAACTTAATATAGGGAATCCAAAACATATATTACAAGCTATTGATTGTAATAGAAAGGGTTTCATGAAAAGGTTGGTAGATTTACAATCTAATGGCCAAGGCTATGAGATAATAGTAAATAAAAAAAGAACATCTGAACCCTCTGAAATAGAACTCCACAAAAAACCAGAAAGAATTGACTTGGTTCCAGTTATAGTAGGTTCTAGTGGTGTTGAGCTATTTCTAATTGAAAAATTATTTTTTGCGGTAGTTTTTGCAACTATTTCATATGCGTTGACTCCCAAACCAGAAGTTGACGCTTTAGAGATACAAGCAGGAGCTAATACTCAATCTTTAATATTTAGTAACCGAGTAAACGTGGCTAGCCAAGGTTCTCCAGTCCCAATAGGATATGGTCGTTTAAAAGTAGGAACACAGGTTATACAAGCAACAATAAAATCTTTCCCTCAATCAACAGATCCTAATTCGATACTAGTTAATAAAAACTATCAGGGAGAGGTTTCAATAAATACAAATCGGATTCAAGATAGTAGACCTAGATTTATAGAATGAAACATATTCTTAAAAAAATAAGTATAGCTGGTGCTGGAAGAGGTGGGAACCAACCCAAACCCCCAGTCTATAAACCCCCCATACTAGGAGAGCTTCAGTATGGAGCTTCTCATAGCTTTGCAGAAACAATAGATTTGATTAGTGATGGTCCGATTGAAGGCATAGTAGATCCTGATGGTATAGTTTTAGATGGCATAAGACTATTACAAGGTATTTATTTAGATGATACCCCTGCTGCTGTTAGTAATAGACCATCTGCTAACGAACAAATAACTGAAATAGAAATTGAAGCAGCTGAAGAACTTAACGCTCAGTTAAATAATAACTCGACCGCAGCCGTAACTAATATAAAAAGATTCTTTAGAGAGTTGGGTGAGTCAGATCAAAGATCTGATAGCGCGTTGATATCAAATCTACAAGCTGATCCTGATGTAACTCCTCCAAACTTTGAATCTTATGCTTGGCCTGATTGTTCACTATATTACAGGTTAGAATCTAAAACTATAGATGCAAATTATGATGCCGATGAGGATGTAGCCTTTGTAGAGAAGAAAAATAAAGAGGGTTTCGGATTGAGAGCTTTTATTAAAGATGAGGAAGATAGTAAAACATTTAACACTTTTTACAATGAGGAGCGTTTCACTAGTTTGAGTCGGACTAATTCTAGATTTAGCTATACCGATAGATTCCCATATGATCATGGGAGCGTTTACTGGATGGATGGAACTGTCGAAGCAAATTCAAAATTAATGTTATCATTATATAGCAATTTACAACTAAACTTTTACAGCAGAGGACATGAAACTCGATTAGACGTTGATGCAACTGCAATTGGAACTCCTTGGGCTACACGCGAAATTACACCTAATCCAAATAATCCATTTAATTTGCAAAATAGACGAGATGATTGGGGTTCTGTTCAAGCATCTTTTGGAGCTTATTTTAGAGATGGTATAAGAAAAGTATATGATTTTATCAATACTGATGAATGCTTACAACCAATACTTGATTTTGTAGAAACAAATAGAAACGAGGATGGTAATAAAGCACAACTTGCATTAGCTGAAGCAGCATTGTCTTCTTTTCTTTTAGAATCTCCTAATGCTACATTTAGAGATGGTTTTTTTGCGACACTATCAGATTCTTACAGTGATGAAGAGAAGCCATGTCTGATCGCAGCTGCTAAGGTAAAGGAAGAATCAAACGCAGAGTTAAATGGATTAAATATTTCTGTGGGGCAAGATGAGGATGGAAATTTAATTTTAGAAAACATGATAACTAGACCATTTGGAACTGCAAATGGTTACTCTGTGCGAACAAAATTAGAGCAAAGAGGTGTTAAAGTTTACGATGTAACTTGCCCTACTATACAAGCAGACGGGACGCTGACTGGTGACATTGATGGATTTATAATATTTAAAATACCATTAGAAATACAAACTAATCAAGATAATCTATTAGAAATACTACAATCTCTTGGTGTTGCAGAATCAGATATAAGAGGTGGGCTTGGTCTAAATCGAGATCAAAGTTTAAATAGAATCTCAACCGATTATCAAAATAAAGGATATACCTATTCTGTCAATAAAGAAATTTATACCCTGTTAAAAGATATAGAATCTTTCAAATATACCAAAACTACAATACCCAGATCTTTATTAAACCAGTATAGTTTTAGTGATTTAAAATTTAATTTTTCGAACGTATTAGCTGAGTTTAGAGAGGGGTCAGAGTATCAAGATCCATTAAGTTATTTTAAAAGTATTTTTATTGATCATGTATACCAAAGAGAATTATTTGGCCCTTTTAATGCTGATAGATTTGCCACTGGCCCTGAAACATCTAATGGTAAAGATGTAAAAAAATCTCAAACGAATGCGCCACAAAGGTTAGCGCAAAACACAGATCTATTAACAAGATCAGAAGTATTAGATAGAGCGACAGCTGATAACTATAATTTATCAGTAGACGAAGATGGATTACCCATAGAAGAGGGCAGCGACGATAAAAGAAAAACAGGCAACAGTGAAAGCGGCTTAGTCTCTAAAAACTATTCAGATTGGGCTAAGAGACAACTAACAAACTGGAACGAAGATGCTGTATCAGTTATACATACTGTTTATAATCCAAACGTCACTAGAGCTTTCATATCTCTAAATATTTCGGACCTTAGTGATACTCTTAGTTACCCAGAATTAACACCAACAGCTGGACTTGAAGGAGAAAAAATGGAGATAGCAGCTAAGTTTCCTGCTGTGCTAAATATAAGGGTAGAAACAGGTAGTCTTGGAGTAAATGAGGAGGGAGATTCAGGTATAGAACAACCCTATAGAACTTATAACTACAGGATTGTAGCTTTAATACAAGGTAGCACAATAGTTGACATCGGTAACCCTGATTTTGAACCAGAAGAATCTAGACAATTTGTTGTTTCATTAGATGGTCAAGATGAAAAATTAAACGCTGGGTTTCAACTGCCACCCACAATTACTACTAAACAAGCCATCTTAAGCGCTGATGGCGAAACAGGATTAGAGGTAGGCACAATTGATGAAGATAGTAGTATAAAAAGATACGTAAAAGTTACAAAATTATCTTTTGAAACAAACTCTGTTTTGATTAATAAAATAGTCACATTAGATAAAGTCACAGAGATTATTGATGTGCCCTTGCCATACCCGTTTTCAGCAATAATTGGGACCAAATTAGACTCTAGATCTTTTAATTCGATACCAACAAGATCATATGATTGTAAACTGAAAAAAGTTAAAATACCCAGCAACTACAGTCCAGTTTTACCAAATGGTAAAGATAAAAGATACTATAATAACCAATCAGAATTTAACTCTATAAGTAAAAAAGATAAATTAGTATATGATGGTGATTGGGATGGATCTTTCAAACAAGGTTTACATTGGACAGATAACCCTGCTTGGATTTTGTATGATTTGCTTACAAATAGCAGGTATGGCATGGGGACACACATAGACCCAGATAATATAAATATTTGGGAACTATATAATATTGGAAGATTTTGTGACGCTGTTGATGAGCTTGGTTTCTTTGAGGGAGTAACAGATGGAAGAGGTGGCAAGGAGCCAAGATTTTCTTGTAATATAGTATTTGATCAAGGACAAAAAATATTTGATGCTATAAATATAATAGCATCTTTATTTAGAGGGCGTGTGTTTTTTAACGATACAACTATTAGTTTTGTAGATGATAGACCCCGAGATCCTGTAAACTTGTTTACTAATGAAACTGTAAAAGATGGATTATTCTTCTACTCTAACAATAGAAGAGACGAACAGTTCAATACTATTGAAGTTGCTTACAATGATAGGTTCGATAATTTTGTGCCTAAAATAGAAGTTGTAGAGGACGAGGACAATATTAAAGAGAAGGGTGTCTTTAAGAAAAAAATAGAAGGCATAGGCATTACCTCTAGAGCTATGGCTCGCCGTGTAGCTCAACACCAAATTTTTTCTAAAATAAAAGAAAACCAACAGGTTGCGTTTACAGCTGGTCTAGAAAGTCTTTTATGCAAACCTGGAGATCTTGTTATCATTGAAGATGATTTAAAAACAAATACAACAAATTATGGTAAGATATTAGACATAAACCTAGATGACCTAACCATAAGGGTTAGTAATACTTTTGTCAGTAGTGATATGGATAAAGTATTAACTGTTTATAATCCAACAGGTGAAGATACTGCTTTAGACATACAAACAGGTTTCGCTGTAAAAAATAGAACTCGTTATTCACAATTAGAGGTAACTGGATCTACTCCAGCATTGCTAACTAAGTATACTGGCACTTATACATTCTCTGGATACACTGAAGGATACGCTGGAGCCACAGGTGCGGTTGATGACCCTCGTTTCGAACAATATGCGTTTTACACAGGACTGCCAGACAGTGGGACTGTTTTATATTTTGAAACTGGAGTAACTGGATGGGTTTTTGCATCTGGCACTGGAGTGGGCAATAAAAGCGCTTTTGATTTATTTTCTGGTGATTTGATATCAGAACTAACTGGTGATCATACTTTAGCTGCTGTTGGCACTGGTAAGTTTGCTGAAATGGATATGGTGGGAGACAAAAGATCGTCAACTCTATTTGGTTTTAGTGGATTTAATTCTGATGCTTACATAGGACCAACAAAAGGAGCTTTAGAGACAGATTTGAAAAATCTAAATCCTGATCAATTACAAGTCCTAAATGTAAAAAATGTTTTTAGCACACCCGCAGAATTAGATGCTAAAAATTTAAATAATTACGGAAGCTTACTCTCTGGTTTTGATAAGCCAGAAATTTTAAAAAATTTAAAACTTGGTAGCCCTGCTAGATTACAAATAACAAATGCAGATCCATCTATTTACAAAGTAATCTCTATGCAAGAAGAAAATGTAAATGAATATTTAGTAACTGCTACAAAATACGACACAGGTAAATTTAATCTTATAGAAAAAAATATCAGTATAGAGCCAGCAGCAAATACTTTTAGTTACGAAACTACTCAAACTGTAAATGGAATAACTTATGAAACATTAAACGCTCCAGTATTAAATACTGTAACCACTGGTATTCCTAATGTCACTAACCAAACATTTGCTATAACTGGCCGATGGACTCAAATAACTAATGCCACTGGTTATAATGTTAGATTAAATATGCCTAATGGTAATTTTATCTCTGCTAACACTCAAGCGACAGGATTACAATTTTCTGGACTATCTCAGGTAGGACCATTCAGATATAGTGTAAATGCTTTAGGGAATAAGGGCAATTCAAAGTTAACAACTGCATATTTTGATTCTGATTATGACTCTTCAGGTATTTTTGTCGTTTACGATGACGCTCTAGTTAACAATGTATCATTTGTGCAAAGTCTTAGTATAATATAATGAGCCAGCCATCATACGAAATTTTAAGGGTTACAAAGGATGAAGGAGCTATTATTTATGCTTCTGGAGCGTATACGTTTGCTACAGGTGCCACTGGAGTAGGAGGAATCCATAGAACAGCTGCTTCATCTAATAATTGGAATAATGTAAGGTTTTTACATGTAGCGTCAAAAGTTGACAATTTACCAGCATCTTTAGTCCCTAACTTCACCCCAGGAGCTAAGGAATTTGTAGGATCTACAGGAACAATCTTAGGCGGCTCTACACCAATTGGTGATTTAAGAGGTGAAGGAACAGGGTTTGTTGGTATAGGGACAAATGAAATTCTCATACAAAAAGATTCTACCTATAGTGGAGCACTATACGCTATTTATGAAGGTGCTGGGTCCACGAGGTTGACAGGCAAGATAGGTATCGGAACCACAGCGGGTGATGTATCTACCAGCGGATATTATGAGGGCACATTTAAAACAAAAAATATTAATGAATTTGAAACAGTTTTTAGTGTCGATACTGGTGATTTAGCCAAGATAACAACTGGCAGTGGAGTCTACCTTAATGATACTGTTACTTTGACTAGTCAAATTGTTAATAGACAAGGCTCCTTACTAACTACGTCAGCTGAAATTGTAGCTGATCCTTTAATTAGCGGCCAAAAAATAAGCATATTAGATATTGATGGTGGTGTTGTTTTTAATGATTATAAAATTACGAGTTCGCCAAGTTTTACGTTCACTAAACAAGATAATATAGATGTCTTTGGGTCTCACACTAGAAATTTTGGTATCCGAACCGAAATAGTAAACAATGGAGGGGGTAGCCATAAAACAGATTTCTTCTTATATGGTAACTCACTGTCTTTACAAGAGGTATATGTCCAAGCATCTGGTGTATCTAGATTAAATCAATCAACAGGTAATTTAAGTATAAACACTGGCAGCATTACAAGTGCCGCAGATAGGGCTATAGCATTACAAGGTTTTAGTCAGCAAACATTATCGAATACAGGAGTATCTGGATTTATTGATTTTCAATTGTTTTTTGATCAAGATCCTAGCTATGCTAACTATGCCAACCTTGATGTTTATGTCTCCAACACAGGGACTGGCTTCAATCTAACACAAGGTAATTTTCTTGGGAGCTTTCCTCTAGACCAAACTCAAGGGCAACACGTTAGATTGTTCCCTAATGATTTTGGTAATTATAATAAATCTGATATAGACTTATCACAAGATCTATATTTTAAATTTAGAACTGAAAGTAATGTATTCTTAGACAGTCAAATATTTTCAGTAGGTCCATATAGAATAGAATCTATACCTTTTGGTGATGAACTTTATCTCGGCAATGCGGGAGGATCGGTATCCTCAACTGATCGAACTGATTCAACTGATGCTAAGTTAATAGTAGATGATGGTTTTGATGGGGGGACAATATTTGCAAATAGCTACTCAGGATCTGGCGTAAGTGGTAGAATAACAGATCCATTCGGAAAAATATATTTAATATCTGGAGAGGGTGGAACTGCTGAAGCAGATACATTACAGACTGTCACCGCTCGCGGTAACACTACAAGCACTTCTATCCTTTCTACAGGACCGCACATCTCTGGTGGAACGGGACTATATAGCGAAAAAATTGGCATCGGCACTTCGGCACCCGACTTCAATCTCGATATTGGGGGTCAGACAGCAAACATCCTCAACACTCTCAGACTGACTCAGACCAACGGGGGGACTGCTATAAGACTTGGAGCTGGTGGTGGTAGCAATGACATTACCATGTTGAGAGTAGATACCTCAAATGGAGGGACAGACTCAGCCGCTCATGGTTTCTCGCTGAAATACATGGGGTCGAGATCTGCTAACGAAAACGGTCTTTCCATATTTTCAGATAATCAAATAGGCACAGCTATTGAGGCTGTTACAGTTATTCAGGATGGCAGTGTCGGCATAGGAATAACCAATCCTACAACAAAATTAGCAGTTGATGGGACGATATCTGGCGTTAGTGGACTATACAGTCAAGGCTTGTTCGTTAGCGGTGTTCCAGTTTCTACAGGGTCTGCTGCCGAAGCAGATACATTACAAACTGTCACAGATAGGGGATCTACTACAACAACATCTATTTCAATCGGTGACGATCTAGCGGTTGATACAGATACTTTATTCGTAGACGCCTCTACAGATCGTGTTGGAATAAATAGAAATAGTCTCACTACTTATGATCTTGAGGTCCGAAACGGCGCTGGTGGTAGCTCAAATCTTGGGGTAATAGGGGGTTCCTCTACCGCTCTTGTTTTAAACAATACTGATACATCCATAGTCGCGATGCCTAGTTCCCAAGTGTTTTTGAGGGCTACTGGTGGTTTTTATTTCCAATCAGGGGTCACTACAAGAGCCGTTCTTACTAAAGAGGGCGATTTCGGTATAGGAACAGTTAGTCCTGATTTTAGACTAGAAGTAGTGGCAG
>VTLG01003179.1_pt1 | contig 11797 bp, 22 predicted proteins | sample 4694571 | NCBI WGS metagenome assembly VTLG01 (sample SAMN12604809, study PRJNA352737) | marine metagenome | biome: ENVO:00000447; feature: ENVO:00000209|ENVO:00000569|ENVO:01000036; material: ENVO:00002151; isolation source: viral sequences binned using virsorter ... | reverse complement strand
AGATATAATAGCGATGGCTGACATATCAGGAATATAAACAATAGAACCGACAAGACCTGCAAATAACAAAATAATAGTAGGCAATGCCCATCTTGCTATAGATACTGCAGCCTTGTCTCGCATAATCCTAACATCTCTTGCTCTTTGTGCTTTTATTTGTTCTACATCACTCATTTTTTCAATCCATTTCCTGATAGTTTAACAAGAACATCAACAAGGGAATCCAATCTTTGGAAGATTTTGCTAAAATGCTCCCTATTTTGTTCCCTTTCTTTTTTAGAATTATCAATAAGTGTAATAACAATCTTTTCAATTCTATCAGCATTATTTTGTAATTGTCTCATAAGATCGTTTGCTAACCATTTAAACAGTTGAACCAAAGCATAAGACATTCCTAAAAGCATTACAACTGGTAAGCCAAACCTTTCTGCTATACCGATAAATTGCTCCACTATCCATGATTCCTAACAATATCAGCTAACCGATTTGCTCTGTTTGGTGTTTGTTTAGCCCATAATGAATCAAGCATCTCATCTGCTGCACCTTTCCAATTCTTACCTATCATATTGGCTATTGCTTTTTTAAATTTGCAAAATCCTGAAAACCCTATTTGGTAGCACATTTCTATTACTACACCCTGCACTTCAGGTGGCATATTATCATACCAATCTAATTTTTCACCTAATTTTAAATGTAATTGGGAAATTCTACCTGATAATATATGTAATGATTCTTCCTCTGTAACCCAAGTAATCCCATGCCCTATAGTCCATACACCTTCTGAGCATTGATATGGTTTACTTCTAAAGCCTTCATTAACACCTATTCTTTCTATAAGTGCTTTGAAATCAGGCATCATTAATTAGCTTCTAATACAACTAAAGTAAATATCTTACTTCCAAATTTTGTGCAGGTTATATTAAGCTGTGTAGTAATATCTGCTGTTCCAATATTTGCACTTACATAATCTTGAATATCTTCAGGAAGTGTACCATCAGCATCACCTGATACACCAACTATTTTATCATCATTATGAAGAAATGATTTAGCAACAATAGCCATTATTTATCTCCTTTTTTCTTTGTAGATTTTTTAGTAGTTTTTTTTAATGCCTTGCCATTTTCATCACATTCTTCAAATCTATTTTTTAATGATATAATATCATGGTTTGGTTGCACTTCTATTACAACACCATTTGGTTTTTTAAAATATTGTGCCATTTAAATCTCCTTTTTTAATATGAGGGCAAGACCTCGACAATCCCACCCTCATATTTAGTTACTATTTATGAAACATCAGATAAGATATATACACCAAATGCATCTTTTATTTCTATTTCGCCCCAAAAACCTGTGGCTACATAGTTTACTGCTCTTAACATTTCATCTCTTTCTGTTGCTACCCTAAATAAACCTTCAGCACCAACACCAAGACCAATACCACCTTTAGACATAGCAAAACCTGCTGCATCTCCACCTGATGAAACATCTTCATCAATCTGATCTGACCAATAAACATTGAAACCTGCAATAGATGTAATAAATCCAACACCAAATGCTTCATCACCTTTAGAACCCATTAAGCCTATAGGTCTTGCAGTTGCAGTATCAGTTGTTGATGAACCTGCTGTATCAAGTGCTGTATTATGTAACAAGCTAATTAACCCTTTACCACCCCACACTTGTTTTGGAGATAAAACTAAACTATAAGGCATAGGTGCAGATGCTGCCCTTAATTGTCTCATAGCCCCAAATATATGTGATAATGCTAAAGCATTTGAAGCACCACATTCTGTTTGTGAAAAACCCTTGCCAAGTTCTACAAGATCATCATCAAGTTTTGCTGCAACAGCATTACCAAGTGCTGTTCCTGCTTGACCTGTAATATCATCATTTGAACCCATTAAAACAAGATCACTTACAGTTGATGCTATTACATGTTCTGATACAGTTGCAGTTCTTGCTGTTGATGTAATTGCAACAGCAGTAGTTGTTGTAGCCTGTGTTGCAGCAGTTACATTACCTGAAGTTAATTTAGTCCAATCTGAAAAATTAACATGATTTGAACCTCTTGCAGCCTGTTGAACAGTTACAAGTGGATACATTACATTTACATGATTAAATGCTATAACAGCATCGCCAATGGTTCTTCCTAATCCACCTGCTGCTGTTGATGTGTTTGTTAAAGCCATCTTTAACTCCTATAATTAATCCCTCTATCAACTGACTTATTAGCCCTTCAAGTAGGGTTATTTATTATTATTTAATGTTCCTTTACCGAAGCCACTAAAATAACCAACAGATGCTTTGACAGGATTCTTGCCTTCACCCTTTCTTGTTGCCCTTTCTTCCATCTCATCTATATATTGCATATATCTGATTTTTTCACCTTTGTGTGTAACTTGCACATCACCATCAGGCAATGGAGTATGAGTTAAATCATTATTAGGATCAAGATCAATTCCAAATGGTTTATGTGGGTTGTTATTGATCCCCATACCCAATTTTAATGCCTTGAGCATCAGTTGTCATATTATTTGCTTGATAACCTTTAGGGTCTTTAGTAGCCCATTCAGCATGAGAACTATATCCACCAAGTTCACCTTTAGCAGTTGTTCCTGCTCTCGATGAATCGGTCTTACCTGCATTTGCAGTTATCTGTTCTTCTGAAACAAACTTCTGCAAATTAGCAATACTCATTCCTTCGGTAACATATCTCCTTTCTTCAGGAACCTGATTAACAAGCCCATCCCTAAAAGAAGTTAAATCACCTTTTAAAACCTTATTTTGTTCTTGAAGTTTTTTAGCCATAGCATTAGTTTCATTGTATAAAGTTTCAAATTCAGAGTTCTTTTTTAAAGCCTCTTGCCTTGCATCTTCCTGTGCTGCCTTTACTTTAGCAAGTTCTGCTTTTAAACTCTCATTTTCCGACTTGAACTCATTTTTCTGACCATTAACTTCTTGAAACCTTGTATAAGGTACATCATTTTTATCAGCTTGTGTGCTTGGATTTGTTACACTGTTTTCTTCAGTTTGTTGAGTATTACTGCTTTCTTCTGACATTTGTTATTCCTCTTTTGTGAGTTAAAGTTATTGTTTAAATCTAATAAATTATCTATTAATATTTATATTAATTTTTTTTCTTTTTATTGCTCTTCTTATTTTTTTAAAAGCACCTTTAACATCTTTATCAAATTCTTTCATTATAAATTTAGCAACTTCATCAGGAACAGGCTTTTTATTTTCCGATACAGGTCTACCCATGTTAGCTAAATGTTTTACTACTCCTTTTTTAGTTATTGTTCCAAACCCAAAACCTGTTGAATGTGATGCCATAGCACCAAAGCTATGCATTAATTGACCAGTTAGCACAGGTGCTTTACTATCCTTAAATTTTGAATCTTGTGGTGTTTTATCTATACCATATAGATTACCCTTCTTCTTAGCTTCCCTATATTCATCAGAATAGGGAGCATAACTATCACCATAAACATCTTTAGCTTTTTTCCCTTTGCCTTTTGGATCAAATATCAACTTCCTAAACATTAATGATGTTTCTTTTCCCAATTCATTGAAGAATTTCCTATCTAACATTATTATGCTAATGCCTTTGGATTATAATTTTGATCTTCAGGGCTGCTACTCATTTGTTCCCATTTATGCCTACATCTATATAATTCATTATTCATGTCACCAAATCTATTTAATATCTGCTTTCTTGTTAATGCACCTGCACTTATTTTAGCTACACATTCAGGTCTTGTTTTAGCATCATTAGCACCTATATAAATCCATTTAGTATTAGCAGGTAATTCTTCTGCTAACAATGTTGTCAATGAATTACTAAATTGGTTATATGCAGTATTAACTACTAATTTTGGATTATTAATTTGTTGCTTTATAGTTTTTAATGTTTCACCTACAGTTCTACCTGATGAAATTCCATCTATTATATTTTGCATTGATACAGAGGATAAATGTTTAGTAACATTTGCTGAGATATTATTTTTTGTCAAGTCTAACAATGACCCTATAGTTGCTTCACTTAATCCTGCTGTTGTATATGTGTTTCTTAGAAATTCAACCACACCTGTTTCATAGGCTGTAAATGCTTTTGCCAATTTTAATTCGTATGCTTTTTCTAAATTAATACCTGATAATATGTTAAGTGCTTCTGCTGACTTCTTTCCTTTTACTAATTCAGATAAATATTCAACAAGTTCTGACGTTGCTAAATCTACTTTACTTGCAAATTCTTCTGCTATTTGTTCTAATCTATCTGATATATCAGCCATATTATACTGGTGTTGTTAGTGCTGCTAATAATGGATTAGCTTCTACTTCTTCTGTTTCTTCTACTCCTGATCTTTCAGCTAAATAATCAAGTGCATCCTGTCTTTCAGGATATTTGTCAGGGTCTTGTTGCATTAAAATATCAGCCTTATCTATTAAACCATTAGCAAGTTCCCAATCCCATTTAGTCCTCTGTTCTTCATCTGATAATATTTCAGTTGATTCATCATAATCTACACCAAGTAAAAACCCTGCATCTTTGCCCTGTTCAACAGCTATAATCCTTTCTTCAACAGCAAATATATCCTGTTCTATTCTTTTCCATCTTTCCACATCCTGTCTACGAGAATCAAGAAGCTCACTATTTCTAATTTTTAAGGCAATACCCGAAGCCTCCTTGCTTCCTTCTACAAATGACAATGATAGATGATAATTTTGTGCTAACATTTTATATGATGATTCAATACTATCTACAAGTGCAGGAACACTATTAGGAGGTGCTACCATATTCAATACACCATCATGACCTAAAAAAGTCCACTTATCTTGTCCAATATCTAACTTTTCTTTTTCAAGGTTACTTCCAGTTATATATCCAAAACCAAATGATTGAAACATAATATTAGCATTCTTATTAAATTCAGCTACATTAGTAGCTTCATTAGTAGCAATAAGATCAGGTGATGCATCAGTATCAAAATAACTTGCTTCAGGTTTACCATCCCTATAACAACTAACAAATGGGAGCATACTATAAGGATTAGACATTTCAGGATTATCTTCAGAAGCTAATTTCTTTCCTGTTCCTTTCTCATAAATGAAATGATTTTCTGCATCCCAATATGCCCAAAGTTCAGGAGTAGCATCCATAACAGAACTACGAACAGATAAAGGATAAGTAATAGCAGATGGATTAAGTGGATCATCATCATAAAATAGTGGCTCCCAATCTCTAATTATATCATATTCAATTCTTTCATTTCTCCAAGTAGGCTTCACCAATATACATTCAAGAAGGTTACACATTTTTTCAGCCCTTTGCAGTTTCAAATCTTTTTGATGAAAATAATCAACAGTTTTTTCATTAGAGTATTCCCTGATTGGTGGCTTCATATACACCAAGCTAATTCTATCTATAACTCTTTTAGTGATATTAATATTAGGACATGGTATTTGTGATACCAAGCTATTAGAAAAATAGCCCTTTGTATAGCTTTCAGTCCTTCCTTTATAATAATCATATGCCTTATCTCTTGACTTCATCCATATCTTTTTTTCCTGATCTTGCCATGCAACCTTTGACATTTCGACCATTAGCTGTGCTGTTGTTGGTATCATCTATTTATACTCCCTGTAATTGGTTTTATAATTGGATATTCAAAATCTATTGCATAAGAAATTCCATCACTAAAATGGGTTCTATCTTTGTTGCTTTTGTCAATTTCCCTTGTACCTTCCTTATTGACAGTCTGCTCTAAATCTGTAATCAATCCCTTGCATCTTGGATCAATAATTAAATTCTTTTCACACAGCTTATTAGTAGCATTAACCCTATCTATTACTCTTGGTGCTTTTGGTTTAACCCTAACTTTAAAACCTCCTTGCCTTAAAATATCGTGATCAGTTGATAGTGCTGATGTATGTCTTTGATTAGCAGGATCAGGATAAGCTATATATTCCCCATTAGGATACTTTGCTTTTATCTCCTGTACCATTCTTTCAGTTAAGATTTCTTCTCCTCCTCCATGATGTAATTCAACTTCATCGAACACCCTAACATATGGAGATTGCTGATAGGACTGGAAAATTGATGCTGCCATTGGGCTGACGTTGAAATCCAACGAAATTTTAATGGGTAAGTTCGGATTGTATTTAACTTTTTTGACATTATTCTCCCTTTTAAATTGATAGTAAGTTGCACCTTGCTGAAGGTTTACAAACTCACCATTCAGATATGCTTTTAATAAATTTTCATCATAATTATCCTTCAGACTATTAATAAATTCTTCAGGTAGCATTGTGTTGTCTTCTGTTCTTCCCCTGATTAGCTTATACCCATCTATAGGATTATCACCCCAATATTTATATACAAACTTAAAGCCTTCAGGAGTTCCACTACCAAATGCAGTTAATGTATTGCCATCTCTTAGTCTTGATAATAACATCTTCCATGCCCTATCATCCCTTAACTGATCTGCTTCATCTATACCACCTGCTGCCAAGTTTAACCCTGCCCATCTTTGAAAGTTCTCTGCACTTCGCATAATAACATCACACCAACCATTCTTCCAAAATACTCTATATTTAGTAGATGTTGCTGTATATTCATAATCAAAACCTGCCTGTCTTAATACTAATTCAAATGTTGGCTGTAATACATCTCTAATCATTGGATAAGTTGGCTCTGCAAGTAATATAGTTTTCCCTGCATTTTTAGCACATTGATTAAGAGCAAATACACAGAACCCATAAGTCTTTCCTGATCCATAGCCTCCCAGTAAAAAAGGATATTTATCATTTGACATAACATAATCTAACTGATGTTGAAATAGCTTAAATGAGTTCAACACTAAACCCTTCAGGTAGTTCTGTTGTAGTTATCTCTTGTTTATCAGTCTGACCAAGCATCTGTTTACCAAGCCATATCAACATGGCAACATTACCCTTTTCTGCTGCCCTCATCTGTAATTGCCTTAATCTAATCTTTCCCTTCTCCCTGCCTTTTACAAGATATTCCGAATAACTTTTTTCAATTAAATCAGGTGAACATCCAAAAAAAGAACCTATTTCAGTATTAGTACAACCTAATCCTGCTAACTTTTCAACCTGTTCTGTATCTATGTTATATTTTTTAGGTCTTGCCATCTAACTTCGCTACCTTCCCTGTAAATTGTTCCCATCTTTTAACAATCACATCACAGTAATGTGGGTCTATTTCCATGCCATAACATTTTCTTCCTGTCTTTTCACAGGCTATTAATGTTGAGCCTCCCCCACTACATAAATCCATTACTGAATAACCCTGTTTACTGCTATTGGATATTGCCTTCACTACAAGTTCTACAGGCTTTTGTGTTGAATGAAACTCATTTTTTACTGCCCTGCTAATCTCCCATACAGTTGTTTCATTCTTTGCACCATACCAATTAACAGTTTGCCCATCTTTAAACATATAGTATATTGGCTCGTGTTTGTATTTATATTGAGCCATATTAAAAGCAGGTTGATTTTTAACCCATATTATTGTTGCTCTCCACTTAAAACCTACATTTTTCATTGACTGTCTAAATGCAACTTGAGTCATATCTGCGTGGCACACATATAAGCCAACCTTTTCTGATGTATTTAAGAATATGTTTTTAAATAGTTTCTCTATAAATTCTGCAAATTGAACATCAGACAAATTATCATTCTTTAATCCATCCCATTTTTTACTCATTCCTTCATATTTTACATTATAAGGAGGATCAGTAAACACCATATCTGCCTTGTTGCCATCCATTAATTTATCAACATCTTCCTTCTTTGTTGCATCACCACACAATAGCCTATGCTCACCAAGCATCCACAAATCCCCTGCCTTGCATATACTTTCTTCTACTTCAGGAACATCATCATCATCTGTTAAACCTTCTTTTATTTCTTCATCTTCAAATAAACTTAAATCAATATCATCAAATCCCCATTCTGAAAGTTCTTCAATTTCAAACATATTAGCAAGTATATCAGTATCCCATTCGCCTGTATTAGCATTTAATCTAACATTTAATTCTCTTTCCCTATCATAAGATAAATCTACTTCAAGCACAGGAACATATTCTATTTTCATATCTTTAGCCACCTTAACTCTTTGATGTCCACCAATAATAATATTTTTTCTTTCTTTATTGCTATTTACTATGATAGGATCAACTAAACCAAATCTATCTATGGAATCTTTCAGGTGTTTATATTGGTCTTTGGTAAGTTGTCGTGGATTGTATTCTGCGAAGATAAGGGAGTTAATATCCCTATGAATTATTTTATGTTCCATTTTACTCCCATAATTTTGGGAGTTAATTTATATTATTTTACTTGTATTATTACAATATTTTGTTTATATAACTTATAATTCCTCTATTATTACTTCTGTTTTTCCCTTTTTTCCATATACTTTTTCTGCTTGTAATTTGACTACCTGACTATCATCTTTATAAAAATTAGGCTGCAATATGTCCATGATATATTTAACATAATTATCAACATCAGGTCTTGTTACTACATATTCAGGAACATTATCTTTTAACATATGTTTTAATTTACCAGTTCTATAATGTTTTTTTAAATAAGGCAAGGTGAATATCAACTTTAGCATAATTTCGCCTTTAAATGGCTTTTTTGGCTTAAATCTTGCAATTTGAACCATAGTTACTTTTTTATCTTTATAATTTGGATCATACATATGACCATTTTTTGAAATTCGATGCCTTTTTAATGCTTTTGGTGTTCCTGCAAATTCAAATGCTATCATGTTTTTATAGGATATACTTTATTACATTTATCACATACATAAATATTATCATCTCTTCTTTTTGCACCATGATCATCACATAATTCACATGGTTTAATTAATTCATTGTATTTATTCCATTCACCAAGCACTGCTATTATCTCCTTATTGTATAATATTTGACCATTATCTTTCAATGTAATTCTAATATCTCTTTGTTTTGTTCTTTTTTTAATTATATTTTCCATCATTTTCCTTTTTTAATAATCCTACTATTAATATACCTACAAAAACACCTACCCAACACCCTACAGTAAAACAAGCCATACACATTATAATTCATATTCCATACAATTTTTACAACAATATTTAGTATCTTCATGTTTATGTAAATCATTTTTATTAAAAATATCACCACAACTATCACAAGAATATGGATTGCTAAAAACATAATTCATATCATCAATTTCCATTGTTTCCCCCTGATAATTTTTTAATTGTTTCTTCTTTAATCATTTCTTTTTCTATATCTCTATGCTGTTTTTTAAGTGTTCTTAATAATTCTTCTGATGATAGTTGTGCTAAACCTGAAATATGCCCACATTTTTCTATAATTCTAACTACAGATATTGGATAATCTTTACTACTCCAACTACTTTTATATGCCTTTTCCATAATCTCTTTAATAATACAATATGTTTCTTCAAAAGATATTAAACCTTTTATATTTTGTTTTAAGTATTTTCTTAATGCACTAACAGTTGGAAAATATTCTTCTTCAGCTACTGCAGTATCAACTGCCATTATAAATTTATCAACTGGTGTTTCTTTGAAATGATCCCAATATAACTTTGTAGTAAATTTATTAATCTCTACTGCAGGAAATGCTACAACTAACTTAGTTGCAAATATTGTTTGGAATTGTTCCTTAGTCAAGATTTACCTCCATTATATTTTTAATGCTACTTTGTATTTTCTTCTGCTGCTTTGTTAAAGATGTTTTCCCTGATGATTTAGAAACCATGCTATTCCACTTCATAGAGAAAGTACCCACATTTGGGTTCTGCATAGCAAAATCATCTTCTATTATATAATATTTAAAAAAATATTCTATGCCCTTTATAACCTTCTCATTACCATATTGATTAGATAATATTTTTAATAACTTACCATCTTTTGCAAAATTAGCATGATATTCTTCACCAAAACAATTTTTAAAACATAAACCAAAATGCTGAATCAATGATGCTTTACCATTTGATTCAATAGATTTATTTACATTCTTTTCATTATTTACATTCTTTTCATTCTTGGTAGATGTTATTGGTTTGTTAATGGTATGTTGCTTGTATGTTACTGGTTTGTTATCTTGTGTGTTGTTTTCTTGTTGATCATATTGATATAAATCATATTTCTCTACAGTAAAAATTGTATAAGTGGTAGTTGATTTGCTTGTTATTTCGTGTGTTGATTTTAGCCTTTTTATTCCAGTTCTTATCTTTTGTTTTGTAATACCTATTTCTATGGATAATTTATCTAAAGAGGTTAATAATTGTCCTCTGTTGATTTTTATGCCTCTCCACTTTTTATCTCTATGATTTGCTTTGGTTATAAGATAAAGAAATAGCCTTGTTGTATTGTGATCATCCCACCATTCCCATTCTGTTATCTTCCTATGTAGTTTAATCCATCCACTCATACAAGCACCATCTGAGAATCTTTATTATAATGTGCTTCTATACCATTGGCTGCTTCTGCATTTTGTTTTGCTCTTGATCTTAATGATTTAATGGTTCTTATGGCTTCTGCTTTATCTCTTGGCATATAATAGCCAGTATTGCCTGAGCAAATAGGGATATTATCTATGGTTCTTGCTCTATGTACAGCATCTCTAACCTTTACATCACTTACACCAAGCCTTCTTTCTATTTCCTTAGAATAAATAGGGTTCTCAATGCTTCTTGATTGTATCATGTGTATAATATGTATAGAATTTAATTTCTGTTTCATTTTATTCCTTTCAAATTTTGCAGGGGAAGAGTTCCGACAATCCCCCCCTGCTTTGGAGATAAGAAGACAGTTTAGCCTACTGTCATACTTATTTTATTGAGATTTTGGAGCCATGTGGTAGTGGGCTTAGACCATCACTAAATGAATTAGGTATAGATTTAACTATTTTGCCTAATTTATTAGATGCCCCCTCTATACTATTAGCCCAAATATCTACATATACAGCAGCCCTATATCTCAATTTTTCTTTTTTAGAGTTCATTAAATAACACCTCGCTTTCTTGTTCTTCTTTGCTTTTAACTTTTTCTTCTTTTTTGTGTAATGCAGAGTTAGTTTTTACATCTTCAGGCTCTTCCCAAATACTATGTTTACAAACATCATTTAAACATTTGTATACTGGCTGATATAATCCCCTTGTTTTCCCCTCTGCTATTAAATTATCATAATTCAGGCTTCTTTTAGGTTGTCCATCAATATCCTTATTATTTTTCATACCTGAGCCACACTTTTCACATTTAAGCCCATTATAGCCCAAATTTGAAGGTTTTTTTGATACATTGGCATTTTGTTGATTTATTGCATTAGCGACCTCATCACCACTTGCAAATGATTCTTCTACACCAATATTTAATGCTGCAAGGCTTCTTCCTATTGCAGATGTCTCACAGTTTTCAAGTGCTGAAGTTTTATTTATTTGAGTTGATCCAATAACTTCTTCAGCATGACCTGTAAAATATCTTTCAGGTTTATCTACATCAGGAATAACAGTTGATTTAACTATAAACCTATCAGTTAATTCAATAAGTTCTGTTCTTATGCTTCCATTTGGATAATTCTCATGAAAATAAATAACCCTATCTTTAACCATGATATAATCTTTGCCATGTATTTGTATTTTCTTCATGTAAATAATAACTCCTTTCTGATTTTTAGCACTTCTGCTATTTTGTTTTTGGTTTTAATGGTAATGGTTCTATTACCACTTTTCATTAATGTAAATAATGA
>VTLG01013713.1_pt1 | contig 11798 bp, 10 predicted proteins | sample 4694571 | NCBI WGS metagenome assembly VTLG01 (sample SAMN12604809, study PRJNA352737) | marine metagenome | biome: ENVO:00000447; feature: ENVO:00000209|ENVO:00000569|ENVO:01000036; material: ENVO:00002151; isolation source: viral sequences binned using virsorter ... | reverse complement strand
GTACGCTATCTGCAGTACCTGATGTCCCTCTAAGGGCTCCTGTTTTTAATGTGCTCATTATGCCTCCTTCCAGATTTCTACTTGTGTAAATATAGAGCTTTCACCTCCACCTCCCATTGCATTAGCACCACGACCAAAACCAGTCGAAGATTGAGTTCTATCTGTAGCCATTTGTATTTCAAATGCTTTAGCTCCAGAAATAGTCACTCTTGCATAACCTACAGAATCAACGTTATCGGGACCATCTCCACCTGTTGATGAAGTAGCTTCACCTGAGTGACCAGAAGACCCTACTTTTACACTTGCTGAATCTGTTGCGTTATATAGACGTGAAAGGAATTCCTTTGTATTATGAGAAGGTGATCTCCACTTTATAAGATAAGTACCTGCTTGTAAGGTGAATTGACTACTAGAAAGTGAAACAATACCATCAGGATCTATTTCATCAGTTAAATCTCTTTTCTCCCAACCTCCAGAAGAATCATTACTACCTCCATGAGCATTTACAGCTTTTATATCTTCAAGAATTGCATATGATGAGAAGATACCAGATCCTTGATCTACCCAAGTTAAATTTCCACTTCCGTCAGTTTTTAAAACTTGGTTAGCACTCCCGTTGTTTGGAGGGAGAACTAAAGTATTACTTCCTGCTGTTGCTGGTGCATCGATTGCTGTATAACCAGAGGAGCTTCCGTTTAATTTTAATGTCATGCTAATAGCTCCATTACTAGTAAGTCACATAAGTTGGAATCGGCACTAAATCTTACTGATCTACTATTCCAAGAAGCAACTTGAATTTTATACGTTAAAGCTGCAGAAGAACTAGGTGTATCTACATAGAAGAAAGTTTTTCCTCCTAAAATGTTTATTGTTCCAGATGCATCGTTCTTACCATAAGTATCGTATAATGTTCCTGATGTATGTAGAGCTGTAGCGCTTCCACCGCTAGGAGTTCTAATTATTTTAGTACCAAAACCTTCATCAGTATCATTACCACTGTTAGCAGAGGTAGGGTTAAACTCATAATGAATATGAGCTAAAATTAGAAACTTAGAATTAGTAGAAACAGGTGCACTTGTTGTTACTGAAAGATTTGCAAGGTCTGTATACGTAGTAGTAGCTACAGTTTGGACGTCATTTTTACTGTCGTACCAAGTTCTATCTTTTAGACCATAATTTGTTATAGTCCCTGATGCTAATGTATCTGTGTCTACTGTTCCGTCGGGTAGACCTCCGACTGAGAGCCCTGTAATCGTACCGGACCCATTAATTGTTATTGGCATAATTACATAATTGTCCAGTACTCTCCGTCGCCAATCGTTACCGTGACTCCAGAGTTGATCGTTACCGGACCCCATGTTCCGGCATTGTAGTTGTTGGTTATGGTGTAGTCAGCAGTAACGGTCTGACCATTCTCCCAAAATATTTTATCACTACCGCCACCTTTAGCACCAGCTGCAGCGTCACCCCATTTAAATCCCCCAGCAGCACTAGAGTCTGCTATTAGGACATTATCATTTGTAGGTGCATTAGCGTTTAATTTGGCTTCTGTAACAGTCCCATCTGCAGGTGTAGTAGTATCTGTAGGAGTCGCCCATGCGTTATCTCCTCTTAAGAAGGTAGAAGATGAGGCAGTACCAGTAGCAGACAGTTCGGTTACACCAACTGAATCATCTGCCATATCAGCAAGCTTAACCTCACTATCCTTTATACCTTCTGATATAATTTTATTTAGTGCCATTAACCTGCCTCCAATGCTTTAACCTTAGTTGAAAGTTCTTTAATAGCATTCAACATATGCCAGAACAATTCATCAGTATTAACTGTCTTTACTCCTTTATCAGAAGTTTTAATGCAATCAGGACAAACAGCTTCTAATTCTTGAGCTATTACACCAACATGTGTTGAAGTATCACCTTGACCAATAACTACTTGATGTGCTGCTGTACCTGATGGAAACGCACTTAAATCTATAGTATCTTCAGATGCAACAGGAGTATCATACTGACCTTTTACTTTTATATCACCAACAAAAGATCCCGCTGGAATCGTGTCAGATTCGGTATAATAAGTATCAGCAGGCTTAGTATATTGTTTATACTTAAAATTCCTTACTTTAACATTATCAATAACACTTAAACCAACAGTATTATCAGTGATATTTTTCTTTAATCGTTGGTCAGATGTTGTAGACCATGAAGAGCTGTTATTACCTTGATAACAAGCTCCACCGTCATCTCCATAAATCCAAGTATTAGCATTGGACATGGGAGTATCATCCCATGCTATATACAACCTTTCACTTTCATCGTCAATTTCACTAGATCCAGCATATCTTCCCAAGCAAACGTTGAAAGATCCTGTAGTAAGCGTCTTACCAGAATGGAATCCTATGCAAGTATTATCTCTACCTGTAGTCATATCCTCACCGGATTGACCACCGACGCATGTATTGTAACCAGCAGATGTAGCTAAATTATACATAGCAACTCTACCGATTGCTACATTATCTCTTCCTGTAGTTTCCTTATATAAAGCTGAATTACCAATAGCAACGTTATGCTGTCCAGTGGTAATGTCTGTACCACATGATTGTCCAAAAAAGGTATTACCCGATCCTTGTGTTAAATCCTCACCAGCTTTATAACCAAAAATTGTAACTCCTTGTTGACTGCCATTAAAGCTACTTCCTGCATCAGTTCCGACTACAGTATTATTACCTCCATCAATAAGAAGTCTTGAATCTTGTGTAGATATAGTTTGCCAAGTATTGTCTCCTCTTAAAAATGTAGAGGAACTTGCTGTACCTGTAGCTGATAGATCTGCTATATCAACAGTATCATCAGGTAGTTCTACTGCACCCGTAAGTGTAGTAGTACCGTCTACAGTTAGGTTATTCTCACAAGTTACATTCTTCGAACTATCTAGAGTTATGTTTGCTCCAGATGCGCCTGAGTGTTGTAACTCAGTTGTTATTACTTTTGCCATATCTTACCCCTTATCTGCTATAAGCTTAGCCTTATATAAATCTTTAACTGCTTGAGTCCAAACAGTACTTGCTATACCTTTTACATTGTCTGAATAAGAAGATAGATCACTATCTACAAAATTATCAGACGCATCAAGTTTTCCAGGTGTTACAGAAGTTCTATTAAAAGATCTAGAAATTTCATTACCATCTTCTTTAATGACAACTGCATTTCTGATTTGAATTATTTTATAGTCTCCAACAACTTCTATTTTGTCTTCGACTGTTTCTTTAGTAATTGCCATGATTAAATAGTGGTGTAATAAGTTAGAGTAAATGCTAAATATCCAGGTTGTACTTCATCTCCAGATATGTTTGCCCAGTTAGCGTTATTTGTATCTGATTCTAGGAATCTTAGATTACCACTAGTATCGCAATAAGCAGTTATATAACCACTATGACCAGAATCGATAGAGTGTGATGCACACGGACCTTTACCACCATTCGCTGGAGTGAAGGGCATTCCTTGCAACGTCAGAGCACCACTATCTTCATTAGTAATACTTTCAAGATTATAGGATAAATAAACTAAACCACCTACTCTTACATATCTATTATTGCTACCACTAATAGCAGTGCCTCCACTACTAATAGTAGGAGTCCATGCGCCCTCTTCGTAGTCTTTAAGTACTTCCGCTTGACTTGAACCAGTTCCATCTGCTGTGGCACTAAAGTCAATACCATGACCAGCTGTTGCTATTTTCAGATCTCCATCAGTGATACTTAAATGAGTACCATCAAATGTAAGTCCAGATTCTGCATCTAGTTCTGTTGTTGTAGATCCTACTGTTACAAGTTCATTTGCCGTAGCATTATTTAGAGCTGTAATTGGTGTAGATACAGTAGCAAAACTAAGTGTTCCTGCTCCATCTGTTTTTAAGAATTGACCATCACTACCTGCACTAGATAAATCTATACTAGCTTTTGGTAATGTTACATTAACAGCAGCATTACTATTTGTTGTAGCTGGACCCTTCAGTGAAACGGTTCCACCGCCTGAGTCCGCTTTGATTTTTAATTCTGCCATCTACTAACCTCCAGGGTTATCTGCAATTAGTTTAGCCTTCCATGCATCTTTAACTGATTGAGTCCAAACAAGATTAGCAATATTCTTTACCTCATCAGGTATATCTGTAACTCCATCTGGTTCTTTTGTTAAAGGATTAGTAATGAATTCATTACTTGAATTTATTTTCCCGCAATTTAAACTATACCTTTCATTTTCTCGTGCAACATCGCTGCCATCCCTTTTGATGATATGCACTTTCTTTACTTGTATGTGTTTAAATTCACCGACAACTTCTATTTTGTCGTATTCGATTGTTTCTGTTAATGCCATTGTTCAAGATGTAAAATAAGTTCCAGTTACGTCGCCTTCCCAGACGGTTGTTATTGCTAATTGGGCAGTTCCAAAGGATTGCATATCGCCGTCATTGTCATTAGAAAATGAGTGAGCGAGTAAGGTTGTACTATTTGCACCCATCCACCATAGATTCATAATTATATGATCATCAGAATTCATTCCTTTAATATATCCATGGAATGCCCTTGTATTGGACGAGTCACTAGTAGCAGCAATTGAAGCAAACGGTAATCCCGTTATTTGTAGCCTTCCACTCGGGGAACCACCAGTAGAGTTGGTTTCATATTTACCACTAAACGTAACCATATTACCTATTTTTACATAACGCATCTTTGTATAACCAGCCCTTGACGTCCAAGCGTCACCGTTTTCACTGTCCATAGTAAACGTGAAATAACCCTCTTCATAATCATCGAGGAGCTCATTATCCTTTCCAGCGTTATTTGCATCAGCACTAAAGTCAATACCATGACCTGCTGTTCCTATTACCAGGTTCCCATCAGCAACAGTGAAGTTATTTGTACCTGATGTTGTTGTTGGATCTGTAGATACAGTAGCCCAACTATTATCTCCTCTTAAGTATGTAGAGGAACTTGCTGTACCTGTAGCAGATAATTCAGCTATTCCGATAGCATCATCTGCCATTGTACCGTTATCAATAGTGTTATCAGGAACACCACCTACGGCTAAGCCCGCTATAGTATTAGCGGAGCCATCAATTGTTATTGCCATAATTAAACCACCGTAAATACTGAACCAGAAGGTATAGTCAGCGTTGCTGAACCTACTGAAAATGGACCTGCTACCATAGCGTTGTTATTACTGTTAATTGTATAGTTTGCGGATAGTGTTTTAGCTGTTTCAACAATACCAGTTATAACACCTAATGTAGATGTTAAGGTTTTTGTAGTTGAATTAAACGTTAAATCAGCTTCACCATCTAGTTCTGTTGTTGTTGAACCTATAGTTGTGACTCTATCAGCAGTTTGATTGTTCAATGCTGTGATAGTACCACTAGGTGCATCTGTATATTCTAATGCAGTACCACCAGAGTTAACTTTTAAATGCTTATCAGCTGTAAATGATCCAGGTGTATCAGTTAATCCTAAGAATGTAGTGGTGTTAGTATCAGGAGGTATTTGCCATGAACAGGTACCGTCTCCATCAGCTCTCAGGAACTTAGTAACAGCTTCATTACTGTTAGTAGTGGATGTAACATCTTCACCTTCGGTTGATGTACTGACTGTTTCCCAACTAGGATCAGCACCATTATTAGCTCTTAAGAATTTACCATTATTACCACTAGTACCATCTACTAATTTAGCAAGAGTTACTGAATTATCATTAATAGCAGCTACACCTGCACCTTGTAAATAAATAATAAAGTCAGGAGCTGCAGCTAAGTTAGATCCAAACTTAATAGTTGAACCACTTATTGCAAAACCAGTAGTAGGAGTTGAAGTACCTGTATTAGGTTGCTGTATAACACCTGCATAAGACACAATTAAAGCATTAGCTTGTGCTGGTGTTAAAGCAGTTGTAGTACCTGCTGTAACTAACGTAAAGTCAGCTGCAGGATACGAAGCTGCACCATTATTTGCTGCATTTCTTAACTCTAGATATTTAAAATCAGTAGATGTATTACCACCAGCAGTAGATTCAATAGTAAGGTTATCTCCAGATGGAGTTAGTGTTATATTACTTCCAGCTACGAATTTAAGATCATCAGTACCGGCTGCAGAGTCAGTTAATCTAAGAATACAGTCATCAGATGAATCAACAAATGAAGTAGTATAAGTAGTATTTGTGTCTGTACCAGGTATAGTTATAGTTATTTCGTCTGTACTAGGTTCTGTTGCTGTTACACCAGCTCCTGCAAAAGTTAATTTAGTTACATCAGTAGTTAAACTTGTACTTTCATCTATAACTTCTATAGCACTTCCACCGCCGCCACCTGATACGGTAGCCCAGGTATTATCACCACGTAAATATGTAGATGATGATTTGGTACCTGTAGCAGATAAGTGACCTAAATCTACAGAGCCGTCAACTAATTCTGCACTATCTACAACATCATCATCAAGACTCCAGGTTGCACCTGATCCTGATACTGTTATATCTCCTTTATCTCCATCAGTTACACCACCACCACTACCACCGTCATCAGCTATTTTCCATTTACTATCAGCTGATACGTATTTAAGTATTTTATCGTTAGCTACGCCTGTAGTATCAACATCAGATAGATCATTGATACCAGAAACTAATGTTGGTTTATTTAATATCTGTTCATCACCAGAACTTGCGTTCCAATCAGATTGAACGTTAACTTCTGCTCCTGTTGCTATACCATCTAATTTTGTATGATCAGCATCAGTAAAGACATTACTATCACTAGCTGCTTCTACTGCAGCCCTAATCTCTGCATTAGTCTGATCAGCTGTTGCACTAGCTTCAATAGCATTGAGTTTAGTATGATCAGCGTCAGTAAATACATTCGAGTCTGTTGCAGCTTCAACAGCTGCTCTGATTTCAGCATTACTTTGATCAGCTGTTGCTCCAGCTTCAATACCATCTAATTTAGTTCCATCAGCTGCTACATCTCTTCCGTCTACATTTCCTGTAACGGTTACACTAGTGAATGTACCGGCACCAGCATTACTGGCTCCAATAGTAACTCCATCTAACGCACCACCATTGATATCAACTGTTGCTAATGTAGCTTGTCCGGCTACGTTTAAATTAGCATCAAGTGTAGCATTTCCTGTGACATCTAAAGTACCAGGTAGGTCTACATTACTAGTCCATTCAACACCAGTACCCGCTGCATCAGTTTGTATGACTTGTCTAGCAGCTCCATCTCCAAGCTTAGTAACGGCTATTTCTGCTGTTGAGCTGATGTTAGCGTTGATAATGGTATCATCTTTAATCTCAGTAGTAGTTACAGAGTCTGGTTCTAAATCCCAATTCTGTACTAAGATGTCACTTTGATGACCAGATTCTTGTAATGCTCTAAGTATTTGTGTTTGATTGTCATTTAAGTCACCAGCTTTAACTGATGATCCAGCTTGAAAAGTAGCTAGAGGTGAGGATAATGCTGTTAATCTGTATATACGTACAATAGCATTTTCAGCAGGTACATTACCTGATGTCCACGTTATAGTACCACCGTTAACAGTATAATTATCGAGAGTATAATGTGTGTCTTTTGTTTTTAAGACACCATCTACCCTTACATATATTTCATCTGCGGAGAAGGAGGTAATACTGAAATCTTCTGCTGCATCACCCGCAGGTTGTGTGTATTGTTTAAAAGTTGCCATAATTTTCTTTAATATTTAATACATGCGAGTAACGCAACATTTCTTGGTCTTGCTTCACTACCGCCCTGAGTTGTTTCACCAACACTATGGGTATGTGCAGTACTTGTTGTAGATGTTCTCCACATTTTACCGCCGCTATTACTATTACTTATAGCATCGTAGTTGATAGTACCTTCATGAGTACTACTCCAACCAGCAGAACCATTTCCATTAGATAGCATGTCATCACCAGGCATAATATGGTAATGAGAATCACCATTAGATGAAATGCTTACAGAATGATTATGTGATTCGTTTTGAGCACTCTGAGTGGTTCTATTACTACGTCCACTATCTATACCTCTACCATCATCCCAACCACGAATAAATTCACCACGTAAGTCAGGCAATGTAGATCCTACAACATCATGTAAGGCAGAGAAATCACTACTGATTCCTTGCACTGTTCCAGATCCAGATGGTATTGAATCACCATTACATTTTAAATATCCTGATGGAGTTGTTGATCCAGCAAACCATATAACAGTTCCTACTGGATTTAAAAATGAAGCTTTAGCAGCAGCTGAAAGTTTACTTTCTGATATAGTAGCGTCTGCGATTTTATCTGCATTCACAGCATCATCAGATAGATGTATTGTATCTATACTTAAATCTGTGTAATGTTCAGAGTCAATAGCATTGTCTGCAATTTTAGTTCCGTCTATAGCATCTCCTGCTATTTTTGTTCCATCTATAGATAGAGAATCTAACATAGAATTTGTGACAGAACTATTTTTTATATACCAATCAGTAGCTGTGTTAACGTGAATATCACCTTTACTTCCTGATACTAATCCTAATCCTTCATCATTAGCTGTAACTGTTCCTACTTCTTCGATGGCATAAAGTAGTTGTTTTACAGCAGTATTTAGATCCCCAGCTTTGACTGAGGATCCAGCAGTAAAGGTAACTTTAGGTGTATCTATTTTAGTATTTCTATATAAACGAACGGCATCACCATTACCTGGTGTAGTAGTTAAAGTAACTAAGTCATCTAATATAGTATAATCAGCTGGTGTACTTTTTGTTACACCTTCAACTGAAACCTTAACATCAGTTGTATCGATAAAGGGAAAAGTTATCTCAAAGACATCAGTTCCCCCATCTCCAGTATAAGTCTTTTCTACTGCCATTTATCTACCAGGGACTAATAGTTGATCAATAGAACCACGTGATTGCAGTTTCTTCTGTCTTCTCTTAAGCTGTTTTGTTTGCTGTTCGATGACAGTTTCTTGTATATCAGGATCGTTCATAATAGATGCCCATGCTCTCTTTCGTAATCTCTGCATAGCGTTATCTATCATGATATTATGATAGTAGTCCATAGCATTAAATTCGCCTCTCTTACCATCTCTAATATCTTTTAACATTAGTTGGAGAGATTCTTGAGCTTTAGGGTTTCTAGCTATTTTTGTTAATTCATATTCTAAGTTTTGATCACCAATAGCTTTCTGGAATTTAGAACGTATTATAGGAGTTTCTTGTAAATTAGTCCCATCTGGTGCATAGTATGTAGATAATCTAGTATCGTAGCCGCTATCAAATAAGAATTGTCTACCTTCACTCTGATCAAGATTTAAGGATATAGGACTAAATACATTCCAAGCTCTAGTTAAGAAGTCATAATTTTTTATTGGCTTACCATTTAACATATCATACTTAATAGGAAGATCTTCACCTGGAAGATACTCAGATACTAAGTTTCTATTACGTAATGCTTGATCGATACCAGATCCTAATTCTCTTGTATAAGGGGTAAATAGCTTACCTAAGTCATTTCTCAGGCCTGCTAAAGGTACTTGATTATTCAATAAACCAGCTAGTATTCTTTCTGCTTGACCAGGACGACCAGCGAATAAATCAACAAACTGTTGCATACCAGCTAGATATGACTTGCTAGCAATACCTTGTGCAATAACAAGAGATGTTTTAAGTAATTCTTTTTCAGTCCATTCTTCACCCATTAACTGACTATTATCACCTACATCAGCAATAATAGACATAATTTGATTGAATGGTTCTAGTGAATCATATCCTACCCATACTCCACCTAGCTTAATAGCTCTAGGAATATAACCAGCATCTAACCACATCTGACGCTTTTGTCTATCAGTTGGTCCGTTACCTGTCATATCACCACGCATCCATGCCCAAGAGGCCATACTAACTAAACCAGCACCCATAACGAGTCTACCAGTTTGCAATGCCTTAGCATTAATTAGTTCTTCAGGAGTAGTGATACCATATTTAGCAACATCAGCTAAGTTATTTGAATTAGCAAATGCTATATCATTGAATTCTTTAACAAGAAAGTTGAATCCAGGTGTATGTTTAGCAGTTAAACTAATACCGTTAACACCAGTTCGTGCAAACAGAAAGAAAGGCTTGGCCCATGGGTTAGCAGTAAATACATCATTCAATCCTTTTGCAAATCCAGTTAATTCTTGTGTAAGTGTTACCTCTCTTCTAGCAAATTTAGTAGCTTCATCTAATATATTACCATCGCCATCAAATATCTGGCTATAGAAATCTTGTTCATAAGCTTGCATTAATTCTCTAGTAATCACAGGGGTTCTACCTCCTGAAGATTGTATATCTAGAACATTACGCATTGCCTTTTCTCTAGCTTTAGCTCTACCTAATATAAACCCAAAGGCATCATCAGTAGCAGCCATTATTTTAGTAGAGTATGTTAACCAGTTAGTGTTATTAGCGTTTCTAGCCATATTTGCCATAGCAAATGCAGCTCTATCACCATCTGTAGCTCTACCACTATCTTCAGCCCAACGTCTTAAGATCTCCCAGTTATCATCTTCTCTAGTATATTCGTAATAACGTGACTTCATAGTAGCCACATCACCACTCCAATATGAGTTAAGTCTAGTTTTAAATAGTTCAAATGACTCAGGTATAGCTTCCATCATTGCATTAATTGATGCTAACCCTGCTCTTATTGTAGCACTATCTCCTGTAAAAGGATAGCGCATTGTAGCTCCTAGAGTAGTTGCTAATGGTCTTAAGAATGTAGCTGTACTTGTACCTAAAATAGCTCTAACAGGTGTCTTAGGACCAGTCAGTACGCTATGAATGAACATACCTTCTAGTTCCCTTATCAATGCACCAGTTCTATCCGGTCCATTAGGGTCAATCCTACCACCTTTTATCATCTTTCTAGCCCAATTATCAAAGTCATCTAGACTATTGACAGTCTTCATGGAAGAGAACGTTTCAAACAAAGCATTCATCAAGTTCTCATCAGCATCTTCTTTGGCAATTTTAAGGATAGTCATAATAGACTCCCTTGTATCTGCCATTTCTTGTGTTAATGTTGTCTCTAAGAATTCCTTTCGTTTACCGGCTCCAATCGCTCTGAAGTTATCTGATTTAATAATTCTGGCTTTCTTTGTTTCTTGTAATGCAGTCAATAATGTATCAACAACTTGTGCAGCAGGTCCATCTATATCACCTAAATCTACAAGGTCAGATAATTCTCTACCAGCAATACCAATATCTCTTACTTGATGTAGTAGTGAGCCTACAACTAAATCTGCTACAACTATGTTTTTACTAGTGAATGTTTCTATAGTATCAACTACTTCACCAGTGACATCTGTAAGATCATATACATCTTTAGATTTATATAGTTCTTCTAAGTATTCTTTAGCAGTCATCTCAGCTGCATTTCTACCTTGAGTAATACGTTGATGTGCTAGTATTGAATCACCGAATACTTCGAGTAAAGTTTTTCTACTACGTTTAGCAGCATTTACAACTTGTTGGAATTTATCAGTACTATATAATTTTCTTAAGATACCTTCGGTCATCTCCTCAGTTATATCTCCTTCTCTCGCAATACGTTCACGTTGTACTGGAGTCGTTACAGAACCCGTAGATCCATCTTCAGCGCCCCATTCGTTACGTATACGTTTCTGTGTTTCCCAAGCTTCATAAGGCGTCTGTTCTGATATATGAGCACCTTGACTAGAATCAGCTACTGGTCTATTCTTAGAAGCACGAAATTCCTGATCCCCTCTTCTAAGTTCAG
>VTLG01001464.1_pt1 | contig 11801 bp, 19 predicted proteins | sample 4694571 | NCBI WGS metagenome assembly VTLG01 (sample SAMN12604809, study PRJNA352737) | marine metagenome | biome: ENVO:00000447; feature: ENVO:00000209|ENVO:00000569|ENVO:01000036; material: ENVO:00002151; isolation source: viral sequences binned using virsorter ... | reverse complement strand
CAGTTAGTAAGATCACCTCTGTCTAAGACCCGACTGGTAAGTCGATTCTCCCGAAGGAGCAGCACCACCTGTGTCTCATCACCTTAACCAGCTATATGCCAGAAAGTTTATTCAGTCACTCCCATGTTGGATCCGTCGATTCAACAAATATATTATAACATAAAAAAGGAGGGGTAGCAACCCCTCCGATCCATCTCGAACTACTTATATTTAGAGATATTCTTTACGAGCATGATGGTCAGGAACTATTTTTCCTAACTCCACGGTGAGGAGTCCATCTTCAAATACGACCTGTCGAACTTCCGTATCATCGGTGAGCGTCCAAGCTCTGGAGAAGGACCGTTGGGCCAACCCTTTATGGACAACTTCTCCAACTGTCTCTGATTCTTCCTTTTTGCCTTCGACATATAATTTTCCAAACTCCGTATAGACTTTAACTTCATCCTTCTTAAACCCAGCGAGGGCAATTTCGAGTCTCGATTCATGATTATTCAAATGTACTAAATTATATGGTGGATAATTAGAAGTATTTGTATCATCCCAAAATCTATTGAGATAATCATCTAATCCTATGCTGTTCCTATTAATCCTCTCTAAAAGTTCTGGAAGATTGGCAGCATGATACCTGGCTAGTGTTCCCATGATTGTAGCTCCTTATTAAGCGAGTTTGTGTTGTGTGGACCCCGAAGGCATCCATACCTATTTATAGCACCCTACACCAAAATTGTCAGTGTGGAATACCCCATATTTCTTTACAGTAATCCCTAATAGATCTATCAGAAGAGAAAAATCCTGATCTTGCAGTGTTGATAACCGACATACGTTGCCAGTTCTTCCAATCTTTCCATGCACTACTTACTCTATCCTGAGCATCACAATAATCAGAAAAATCTGCCATTACACAAAATGGATCATGATTTAATAGATTCTCTACAAGTGGGTGGAAAGTTTCCTTATTACCATTACTAAAATGTCCTCCCTTAATAAGATTAATTGCTTCCCATAATTCAGAACTCATATGATTTTGAGGATTATATCCATCCTTCCATAGTTTAGCAATACCAGTTTCATCCTGACCAAACAAGAAGAAGTTCTCCTCCCCTACAAGATCACGTATCTCTACATTAGCACCATCTAGTGTTCCTATCGTAAGAGCACCATTCATCTGGAACTTCATGTTCCCTGTGCCAGATGCCTCCTTACCTGCTGTTGAGATCTGCTCAGAGAGGTCTGCTGCAGGATATACTTTCTCCCCTATCTTCACACTATAATTCGGAAGAAATACTACTCTCAACTTACCATCCATATCAGGATCACTGTTAATAGTTTCTGCAATCGAACAGATAAAATTAATAATATGCTTGGCAAAGAAATATCCAGGTGCTGCCTTACCACCAAAAATAACTGTCCTTGATACTACTTCCTCACCATTCTTAATACGTAGATATTGAGCAACTACCCAAAGAGCAAGAAGATGTTGTCTCTTATACTCATGAATCCTCTTAACCTGCACATCAAACATACTTGAGGGATCAACAGATATTCCAAGTTCGTCATGAATATAAGCTGCAAGTCGATGTTTACCAACTACCTTTGCTTCTGCAAATTTTTCAATAATATCAGAATCATCTAGATGATTCTCAAGATTTCGAAGTTTCTCACCATCAGTAATCCAACCTGGTGCATACTCATCCAATACTTCAACCAAACATGAATTACATGAAGCAACCCATCTTCTTGGTGTAACACCATTAGTAACATTAGTAAACTTATGAGGCCATAGATCATTAAACTCTGGCATCAATTGCGTCTTAACCAATTCAGAATGTAATGCAGCAACACCATTCACATGATGTGATCCAATCGTTGCAAGGTTTGCCATCCGAACTGATTTATTACCTCTTTCATCAATGATTGACATCTTCTCCAACATCAAATCATCACCTGGATAATTCAATCTTACAACTTGCAAGAACCTACGATTAATCTCATAGATAATCTCCATGTGTCGTGGTAAAAGAGTCTTAAATAATTTAAGATCCCACTTCTCTAGTGCTTCTGGAAGCAATGTATGATTAGTATATGCAATAGACTTGGTTGTAATCTCCCATGCCTGTTCCCATTCAATATGTTTAAGATCCACAAAGATCCTCATCAACTCTGCTACTGCAATTGCAGGATGAGTATCATTTAATTGAACCTGATACCTATTTGGAAACTCCTCTAAAGGAAGATGACACTTCTCTAAGTTACGAATCATATCATGAAGAGAAGCACTAACAAAGAAAAACTGCTGCTTTAATCTTAATATCTTACCAGCATCAGTACCATCATTAGGATAAAGAACCTTAGAGATAGTCTCTGATTGAACTCCTTGTTCAACAGATCCCATATAATCACCTATATTGAATGCATAGAAATCAAAAATCTCTGTTGCATCTGCTCTCCATAATCTCAACCGATTACAACAATCAACTCTATATCCTAACTGCATTACATCATAAGGAACAGCAACTACTGTCTCAGCAGGAACCCAACGAACTCTATAATTATCTCTATCTGAAATATAATTCTCTACTCTACCACCAAAACCTACTAATACAGATTCGTCTGGTTGAGCAAGTTCCCATGGCCAATCCCCATGAAGCCAATTATCAGTCACCTCCATCTGCTGATTATCTCTGATAATCTGTTTGAACATACCAAACTTATATCTTATACCATAACCAGTAGCTGGCACTTTTAAAGTGGCAAGGGACTCCATATAACAAGCAGCCAGACGACCCAAACCACCATTACCCAGTCCAGGTTCTTCTGATTGTTCTAATACCTGTTCTAAAGTTAAATCATATTCTGCTACTGCTTCCCTTGCTTCCTTTTCCAACCCCAAGTTAAGTAAGTTATTTCCAAGTTGAGGTCCAATCAAAAATTCTGCAGAAAGATATGCTATTTCCTTCTCATTATTACACACAGGTGGAGAAAGATGATATGACATCATCTGATCTCTCACAGCATAGCATAATGCCATGTAAATATCATGGGAAGTAGCACTCTCAGATCTCTTTCCTAATGTGTAAAAAAGACGTTCACTGATACCATTATAAAGATTGTTTTTCATCGTAAGAATTTCTTTTTCATATTAGGAATAGTCCTACGCTTACCGTGTATATGCGTAAGATAGAAGTTTGTGTAGTTAACGATCACCAAAAGGATTAATAATATAGTGTTAACCATTATTCCTCCGGAGGTTTTATCTTCTTACCTATATTATACTTCTGTTCGAGACTCCAGAGACCTTTATCTTTATATGCTAATACTTTAATCTGATTTAAAGGAGCAATATCTGTTACTTCATCGGGTTTTACTACTACAATAAGTCCCCAATCAGCAAGTAAACGAGCAATCCTATTACGTCGCTGTACGTCATTAGATGTGAGATTAGCATGTTTACCATCTAGAGCAAAGAGCTCTTTAAAATGGACAATATAATATCTACCTTGTTTATGTAAGATATGACAAGATTGATAAAGCTTCTTTTCCTTACGTGAAGCAACACCAATTCTTGTTAATGTCTCTCTAACCTTAAGAAAATCATCAGGTTCGTTAAGAGTTACCTCGACCATTTGGTCTTGGGACCAGTTAACTTCCGGTTCCACCGTCGTAGTCATTTCATTCCTCCAGTATCAAGTCGTTGTTTAATAAATTTAATTTGTTCAGGGGTTAATATCTTCAAAGCATTAGATGCCTTTTCGTTACTATAACCATAGTATTGTTTGATGATTTCGAGATCCGTGACTTTATCCTTACGGAGCCAGGGAGAAAATCTCTTCTTTTTTCTAATGGTATTTAGATAAAAACTATATTGCATGTCTTTATCTAGATTGGGATATTTATTCATCTCGTTTGCAAACATCACACAATCAAGATTACCTGATAGACAACGATTAATAATATATGGAGGATAATCTTTAATTACAGAAGGATCTTCTTCAATAAGATTATTCTTATTGAAATTAATAGAATTCAACCAATCTTTAAGTTCAGTCTTCATAACTAGGATTCAAATCTGACCATACATCAGATGCTACTATAGGAGGATTTTCAGCTAATGCTTCAACCATTTCAGGAGTTAAATGATCAATAGTCTGTGCTTCCATTGTTGAATAAGGATCAATCTCTTGCATCAATGATTCCGTATCTCTGCTTAAATTATTATACTTCTTGTCTGATTTAGCAAACTCCTGTTCTTTCTTGGTTGTATAATGACAAATAACGGGATAAAAATACTCCTGGTGTTTCTGTTCTATCCACCCATGAGTCACGTCCTGAACGGCAAATAAACCCCCTACAGCACCGATTCGACTCAAGATGACCCACATAACATATTCATCCAATATACGTCGATTTGGGATAGGAACAAAGACTTGATTAGTAGTAACCTTATCCATCAAATCAATCATATCATCCAATGACTGAACAATCAATTTATGAATACTATCATTGAATAACATAACTCCCATACAAAACTTATACATGGGAGCAATACCACCTAAATCATATATTCCTACATCGACCATATCTAACTGTTCTCTTATATTTCTTCCTCCTCCAGTATTGGGGTCATGACGGAATCCCATCTCTTCTCTACCATAGACCTGACAAGTGCAATAAGTATCAAAGATATATTGAACATTATCATAAAAGATAACATCTGAATCAACATAGAGAATATTATAATTATCCTCAAAATATTTAAGATTACACCATCGATGAATAAACAAATGGTTATGATTAAATCCTTCTACAAAAGATATAACTTCTACATTATATTCAGTGCGGAAATAAAGGGGAACAACAGAAGGGTCATCGCAAAAAAGATAAACAGGTATTTCATTATTAAACTCCCTTAAAGATTTAATACTATGGTCAAAACGTCTCATCTCATGAGTATTAATATGCTCATGAGGACTGACCTTAAATGAATAGAAAACAATATTTGGAAACTTATTTTCTCTACAACGGAGTGTATCTAATTTCTCCCTTACTGATTGTGTCATGCTGCTAACCCCTCCTTTTTTAATTTGTCATAATTATAGCATCCTTCAAAACTTAACTTAATTTTAGGACCATAATTCATCAATATCAATTCTTTTCTTTCCTTTTGATCTCTCATATACTCACCAACAGAACGCATTGTATAAGTTAAAGCAAACTCAGCAGCATTCCAATTCTTGAATCTATCTTTAACCAACTGATCTGAATTGTAACTTACCATCATATTAATGGAACTATCACTGCAGTTGGTAGCAAAACGATCATGATCAAATCTCTTATGCATTTCACCCTTCTTACCATAGAGATTGTCCTTGATATCATAAGGAGGATCTAAGTACATAAAAAGATCATCATGCACTTCCTCTGTCATTACCTGTTGATAAGAATAATTGGTTATGTTCCAGTTTGAGATAATTTCAGAGTATAAAGGTAATTTCTCAATCCCCCTGATTGAAAAATTGCTATTAGAAGCCTGAGGTGAAAAACTAGAGCTTTCCGTGAGACCACTAAAACTGCACTTATTGACAATATAAAAAGCCACAGCGCGGTCAAGGGATGAACTATTAGTCTCGTTAATAATAGACTTGGAGTTATTGAATAATTCTCTTGCTTTAACTGGATCATTGTGAGTAGACTTATAATCTAATAGTTGATCTTTTAATTCTACCCCATCCTCTTGAAGTTGTCTCCAAAAGTTTACAAGAGGTTCATAAAGATCATTAACCCAAATCTTTAAATTGGGATATTTTTTACTAACATGTATTGCAACACTCCCTCCACCAAGAAAAGGTTCACGGAACTCAACATAATTTCCCATATCTGGAAAATATGGATCCATTTTAACACAAGCACGAGACTTGCCACCTGGATATCGCAGTGGTGTTTTTAATGCTTTAAGAGGATCTTTTTTCATCACCAATCAGGATAATAAGATATGTTAGAAATATATTCATATATTAAACTCCATCCAAACTCAAAGGTTTGACCCCTCTCATCCTGAAGATAAAAAGGAATATTAGGATGCATCATCTTTGCTCTATAGTAATGAGCAACAACATTAATATCATCATCAATATGACGTTCTTTTTCTAACTCTTCTTCAGTCATTGAGGTAATTTACGATTAAAGTTCCAATAATCAAATTTCATATAGGTATAATATATCCCACATAAAAATTTTTGCACAAAGTATTCAAGATAAAGTAATGAAATAATGATACAATCAAAGATTGTCATCTTATGATCATCGGATGATCATATTCAGGATCCCAAATAGGATCCATCATTTTATGTTCTGGAAGGAAATCTAATACTATAGGTGCTTCTATTACTTTCTCAAGAGTTCGTGACATTCTACGATATCCTGTTCCCACATACATCTGTCCAACAAAGACCGATAAAGTAGCAGCACCCCAAAAGAGATAGTAAAACCTAGACTTAACCTGGGCTCTTAGTTTTTCTTTTTTCTTGCTCATAATCAAATTGCCTTTCTAAAATAATTTTAATATCTCTAAGAGATGCGGCTAATAATGCTCCATCAGAATTATCCTCAAATAGATCTTCCAAATGTGCAATATGCTCCAATGCAAATACCAATTTAGTATGATTATTCATTCTTGGCATTTATATCATATTCTATCACAATTTTCTTAGAAGATCTACCCTGCGAATTAAGGGTTGATGTTTGAGTAAACTCTCCACCCAATAGTAATGTTAATTCTTTAATCCTAGTTATTAAATTATCCTTTCTTTCACTCATTTAAAATCCTCCAAAGTGAACAAGCTACGAAGTTCTAATCCTGCTTCTTTTAAAGCCTCAATTCCTCCTTCCTGACGATCTACAATAGTAACAACACGTTTAACTATATATCCAGCATCTCTAAGTTTCTCTGCTGCTTTAATGGCAGATCCACCTGATGTAACAACGTCTTCTAATACAGTAACTTTAGTTCCCTTCTTTAACTCTGGACCCTCAATCCATGCACCAGTGCCATGACCTTTAGGTTCCTTACGAACAATCAATCCATTAACTAATCTACCATCCAATGCTGATACTAATGAAACTCCGCAGACTAAAGGATCAGCACCAAGAGTAAGTCCACCTACAATAGATGCATCAACTTCTCTTAGTATTAATAAACTAGCAAGTGTAAGTCCTCTTCCAGTTAAAGTTACTGGTTTGCAATTTACATAATGCTCACTAGTCTTACCAGAAGAAAGAGTAAATTCACCTTTCTTATAAGCATCTTTTTTTAAAAGTTCTAAAAGTTCTTCCTTCATTTTTTTTCCTTAGATCGGTTTATAAGTGAAATAAATTTCCTGCTAATACAAGTCTACCCTCACAATTATTTTTAGGGACATGATGGCGTATATTTCCAGGAAAAATTACAACCTTACCATCTTCTGCTTTAATCTTTTTACCACTATGAGTAAAAACCAAAGGAGATGATCCCCTCGGAGATTTTAAAAAATAAACAAACGCAAAAGTGGCAGGAAAATGCTCATGAGATATAGTGTAATCACCTTTACCATATTTTGCTCCCCAACATGCTGCTACTTGAAAAAAAGATCCACCATAAGTTCCAACCAAATTAATAACCCATTGTTTAATTAAAGTAATAGAAGGACTTGTAATACCATTATAACTCTGAAGTGCCTTTACGTTAGTTTTTGATCCATCTGGATTAGTAATATCTCGCGTAAAAGGAAACAATCTAAAATCCTCTACTATTTTTTTGTTTATAGATTCGGATAAAGGATGCTTTTCGACTATTATCTTAAACTCTTGTGTAATTCTTATGTCACTTTTTGATAATCCCACTTCATTTCTTTTCCTTAGATCGGTTTATAAGTGAAATAAATTTATCAGCAGCAAAAGTGCCACCAACACATACATCTATCTCATCACCATCTTGCCAATTCTCTGTCCCATCTTTCTTAGTATGTGCTAATGCCTCAGTGAGGTCATCAATAATCTTCTGTGTTATTTTCATGTCATCTTATAATATTGTTTTCCACCAGTGTCTTCTTCTAAATCAGATATACGAAAAGTAACCATCTTATCCCAAGGTGTATGAGTATCAAAAAGAACTGCGGCACTATCACCACTAATCCTTTGGACAAATCCCCTATATCCCCTATAGATGGAAGTCTCGTCTGATATAATAACAGTAGTTCCTGGTAAAATCATTTGAATTCACACTCCACCATAATTTCAGTAAGACAGGCTAACATATTTATTTCTTGGTCAGCGATGAAGGCAATTTGATATTGATACTTAGCAAGAATAAGAACAGCAGGAGGGATGGAAGAAGGAACCAAGGAATTTGAAAGAGAATCGTAAATCCTACGTAATAACATAGCAGGATCATTATCCAAGTTATTGACACACCATTTACGTACTTCCGGAAAGTTCTTTTCTTTGAGGTTTTTAACGAGATCATTGACCTTTACATCACTAAAGTGGGCAAGTATACCACTATCTATCTTCCCACTAACAGAGTATCTTTGACATTCATTTAAGACTCTTCTCCAGTCTGGGAAGTGCTTATGGATGAGTTCTGCGATGACTTTCTTATCACTTTGAATCCGTTCATTGTCCAAGATCCAGTTAAGACGCTTGAAAAAGCATGTCGCGATCTCTTGTTTCTGTTTTCCTTTAATTCCGAAATCAATGACGGCACATCTGCTATGGAGGGGCTCAATGATTTTGTTTTTGTAATTGCAGGTAAAAATGAATCTACAGTTTCCGGAGAACTCCTCAATACTCGCTCTAAGAAGGAGTTGTACGTCGGGAGTGGTATTATCGGCTTCGTCAATGATGATAACCTTGTGTTTCGCTTCCGATGATAATGATACCGTGGATGCGAAGTTTTTAGCATTATTACGGACGGTATCGAGGAACCGTCCTTCATCGGACCCGTTAATGACATAAACATCTACTCCTAACTCGGCACAAAGTGCTTTTGCTACTGTTGTCTTACCACACCCTGCAGGTCCAGAAAGAAGTAAATTAGGCACTTCACCCTTATTTAGAAAATCCTTAAAGGTTTTCTTTATATTCTCTGGGAGAATACAATCTTCAATTGTCTTAGGTCGATACTTTTCAACCCAAAGAAATTCATCCCTCATAATTTCGAAGTCTCACATAATAAGGTGAAAGAACGTAAGTGCTGAAATGTTTTCCAACAATACCACGTTCTAAATTTAATTCTTGAAGAAGTCCCCAAGTTTTTCGTTCATCATTCCACTGCATTATATTCACATATTCTACACCATCTTCCAACAATTGAACAGCTTGATCTTGAGCAAGTGTCCAATCCTCAAATTCCTTACCTCCTACTTTATACATTAATTAAAATCAGTGTTTATTAAAACTCTAGTATTATGATTTGCAGGAGAATGTCCTGTATGAAAATACTTTCCATTAAACAAAAGCATTCTATTTGCTTTTGGTTCTATCTCTTTCTGTATGGTTAGGTTTTCAGGTATGCCTTTTCCTTCTTCATACTGTTCATTATAAATGACTGTATTCCCATCAGAATCATTAACATAAAAGATTGTAGCATAATGTGGGAAAAAGGGATTGCTTTGATCTACATGAATGTCACCACGTTTTGATTCACCAGTATATAAAGTAAGATCCAATCTAGATCGATAGATATTTTTATATGGAGAAACCTTTCTCATTTTCATAAGAAGATTATAAACCATTTTTGAAGTGGGATCATCACCTAAAAGACCACCCTTACTCACAATCCAATAATTAAAACCGTATTCTCCTAAACAATCTCCCTTTTTATCAGGAAAAGTAATATTATTCAAATAATACCAAGGCTGACTAAAACCAAGAATTTTTGATTGCAATTCTTCAAAATATTCATTAGGAAGAAAATTATCAAATACTTCTATCATCCAAAAGTCGAATCAGGTTCTAATGCTATGAAGTATGTAAGGTCACGATTCTTACTTGTGAATCGAGAAATTAACTTTTGAGATACAACAACTTCATATGTTCCGGGAAGAATCTTAATATTCTCTACCTTAAAATTAAAGGAGAAAATATCACTTGTCTCTCCAACAGTAATAGCAAAATCATTTGAGGTATCATTCTTCTTATCTCTTACTACAATCCTTACTCCATTTGAATCACCGATAACTGCTAAGTCAGGAAGTTGATAAACAGCAGCTGCCTTAAGTAACTTATCTAATTGCTCGGTGCTCAATTCAAAAGTAACATCCTCACTAGGAAGTGTCATTGGTCTTTCTGGAGGAGTAACAATAACATTAGCCTCAGCAAAGAAATACTTAGAGCGAGCTCGTCCTTCACTAATCACTACATGTCCTTCATTCCTAAAATCAAAATCTGGATTATTATATAAAGATAATCCATTCAAAAATTGATTCAAATCATAGATACCAAAATCCTTGGGGAATTCCTCCGCAATAGTTGACTCTGCGAGAATATTTTTTTGCACTGAGATAGTTCTCAGTTTAGTTCCTTGCTTGAATAAGATTGACTGATTAATAGTCGAGAAATTCTTAAGCAGAGAAAGTGTTGAATCAGAAAGTTTCATAACGAGTGTTAGTATAGTCGGGTTCTTGAGTGTTGCCGCTGAAGTAATAAAGTAACAGACAATAATGCATTGCCTTTAGTATATCATTTTTTGCTGATCCCTTCTTATCATACCGACTCAAATACTTAATTGCATTAGAACGACAAAATGATTCAGCATCACCTACAGAATGAATAAGATCAAGGGTTTGAACATTAGATCCTTGGTTAGTATAATGTCCCTTATAGGAAATACCTTTATCTTCTTGATATTTTTGAATTGATCCATTCTTTAAATCTGGTTGAGGTTTACCAGGAAAATGATGAGCATATACAGGATCTACATCAGTGTAAGAAACCTGATGATCTGGATCACCAAAGTGATGTGCAGCTTGATCATCATTATCTGCTAGGAAGTTCTGTTCAAATGGAGTTCCATCCTTAAGTTCAGAACTAAGGGTTATATCCTTATCAAATTCTTCACTCATATCCTTCTCCTTAATTGGATAAGTCTCATCCATTGTACCATTAAGTTCCTCATAAAGTAAGCTCCAAGCATTAACCATAAGTAAATAAAAATTCGTTTACAAGTCTTTGTGCATTAAATTTACCAAACTTGTTTGAAAGATATCCAGCCACAGGATCTAATTTAGTCATGTAAGCATCAAAATCTTTATAAACAGAAGTATCTAATCCCATAGGTTTCTCTAATTCTACCATATCTTTGAACTTAGTCAAGTATTTTTTAAACATCTCTAAATGGTCATTCACTTCTGGCATAGTGCAATAAGCAATATAGATATTTTCTGAGAAATGATTACCTGGTTCAAAGAACCTAATATCTCCCTCATATTTTGGTAATCCCTCTACCTTATAAGGATAATTTTCTTTGGGATGTTGGAAATCAAAAACTATGATAACCTTCTTATCAAAGAATCCCATAAGATCCATACCAAAACAGGGAAGATTACTTCCAGTCTTAGGATAGATGATGTTGTTATAGATACAAGTTTTTTCATTCCAGATTTCCACCTCTCTTGACTTAATAATATAAGGAGAACCATATTGATCAGCGATTAAACTAGTATCCTTACTTTTCCAATTCGCCCAACGTAAATGTTTATACATGGGAAATATCATACTAAGTTGAGCTTTATAATCTTTCCAAAGATTCATGTATTTAATACCCAAAT
>VTLG01002048.1_pt1 | contig 11803 bp, 11 predicted proteins | sample 4694571 | NCBI WGS metagenome assembly VTLG01 (sample SAMN12604809, study PRJNA352737) | marine metagenome | biome: ENVO:00000447; feature: ENVO:00000209|ENVO:00000569|ENVO:01000036; material: ENVO:00002151; isolation source: viral sequences binned using virsorter ... | reverse complement strand
GTATAGGTAACTCTTCGTTATTAACAGGTGCTTGTTCTGTAATGACAAGATTCTCAGGTGTATAGTCAAGAGGTATAAAACTAGGGAACGGAAAATCGCACGTTGTAAATACACCATTAGGATCTTCAAGTAATAAATTACGATTACCAGTATTTTTTATATCACGATGTTGATAGGTACAACCAGGAACATCAATATCTGGTGGCTTTGCAATATTTATATAATGTTGGCTATATGGTTCTGGTATGTTAGGTACATATATTTCTGGTATATGTATCTCAGGTATTTCCATTAAATAGGCAAAGACTTACCTGTAACAGATGGTAATTTTTTATCTATTTGTCCTGGTAATATTTTTTGTACCTCTTGCATTACCTCATTCATAACTTTTGTTTTAAACTGTGGCGAAGAAAAGTATCTATATGCAAAGTATCCACCTCCAAGCATTGACGTTGACAATAAAAGTGAGAGGATGGAAGCAACCTGAGTTATGCGAGTTAGTAACATGAGAGAAGCTTTAGCAAAAGCATTAGTACCTGTAACTATTATAACTTTCTGCGGAATCTGTGCATTAGCACCACTCTATGTAGGTCTTTCTATTATTACGACCAAGGTACACCAGCAGCAGTAGTTGGTGTAAGCACTTCATTTACTTTTGCTTCAAGTCGTGTTTCTATAGTTGCAACTTCATCTCCAAGTGCTGTTTTAACCCAACCTAAAACAGTTGAAGCATCTAATTTTGTAAAATCTACAAAACCATCAGGCAAAGGATTTGGTTTTAAATCTCCTGTAGGAAAAACTATTTCTCCTGTTTCTCTTGCTTTTTCTTCAGAGCCAGAAATACCTTTTACTCTATAAATTACTTTGGTAACGTAACCATCTGAAACCTCACGTTCCATTGTATTTATTTCCCAAGTTTTAGTAATTGCCATGATTTAAAAAACTTTAATTAGATTCTACTTTATTATCAGAATTAATCAATTTTTCTAACTTTTCAACACCACCTTGATCTTTTATAATCTGACCTACAATTAAATTTCTTTCATCTTGTAATTTTTTTATTTTTTCTGTAGCTTCAGATTTTATTTTTTCAATATCTTTATCTAATATTTGTACTTTCTTTGTATTAAATTCAATAGATTCTTTTGTTTCTTGGATTAGTTCTTCTGCTGTCATAATAAAAATGTTTGTTACTACAGTTTAGTTTAGATAAAAAAATAAAGCAATATTTAGGCAAGAGTCATTGACATTTCACCACCACAAGATTCAAGGGTCATAGTTACAATCAAATTTTGCGAACTTGAGGTATTATTTACTGTAATGACATAGTTGCCAGAATTTTTTGCAAGTGATATTGAAGAATTAGCTGCTGAAAAATTCTGCAAAACATCTACTTCATAATACGTTGTACCTGTCATAAAACCACTAAATATAATATGTAGTCCTACAGCAGATTGACCAGCATTTCCATACCCCCCCATTCTGAAAACACCATAACCAGTTGCTAAACTTGCTAAAGTGATAGTTAAAGAACTGTCAGTACCAATAGCAAAATATTTATTTTTTTTAGTAGCTGTGGCATTACCATCTTCCGATACAAGATGACTCACACCCTTAATTTGTGTGCCATCGGATAAAGTTTCAAAACGCTTAGTGTTGTCATAAAATAATTCAACACCAGCATTAGTTGTGTACCTTGACATAGTTTCAGCCCCATTATCACCTTGAAACTCTATTCTGGCTGGCGTAGTAACTTCAAGATCACCTGTGTTGTTATCAATATAGCTCTTCGTACCATCATGATACAGTCTAAGGTCATCCGCACTTCCAAGCGTTATTTTACTATTGTCTGCACCATTTAAATCTCCATCAAAAACTGTACCCGCAGAAATTGTGCGAAATTTTCGACTTCCTTCATGATATAACTCCACAGAGCCTGTTCCACCATCTATCATAAATTGAGTTACTGTTGTACTTTTATCGTCACTTATTCTTTGTATATAAAAATTACCAGACCCATTTCTTAATCTATGGTTTGTAGCACTGGTTTCCATAAAGTCAATATGACATGATGTATGTGCTATTTCTAAAAGACCACCATCAATTTTCAATCCTTCAGTGCTAGTCTCGCATTTCTTACTACCATCGAAATATAAAGCCACACTTGAGTCTGTATCTCCAGTAATCATAGTTTCACTATTATCTGAGTTAGTTACACGAAAATCATTACATCGCAGTTGTAAATTACCAGTTCCTACATCTTCAATGATCGAATGAGTACCATTATGTCTAATGACCAAGTCACCATTGTTTCCAAAAGAAGCTTTAGCATTATCAGCAAATAGCAACTCATTACTCGATTTATCAAAAGTCACATTTGCACTTGCTCCTGTAAAAGTGACATCTTCATTAAAATTACTTGCAGCGTCTACATCGATACCACCAGCTAAAGTAAATAAATTAATCCAAGCGTTATCGCTTGAATTTCTCATTTTCATTATGGATGCACTTGTATCAGCCCATAACATATAAGCTGCTGTAGTGCCAGGTGAAGAACTATTACTGTTATTAGTTAATATTGCTTGTAATACACTATTAATATCAGCCCTAACGTTAGCTCCAGTGGAGTTATCTATAACATAATCGTGAGTAGCCATTACCTAAACCAATTTTTCTTTAAGTATATCTTAATTCAATACTAACTACCACGCCCAAATCCTGTAGCAACATATTTGAAATTTCTATTTACATGACTTAATCCATTTTTTATATCAATATCAAAACTTGTTGAGCTTATATTTGACAATGCAAAAAAATCACCTGCCTGTGCATTTTCAATAGTAATACCAATTGAAGGTAATGCAGTATTTATTCCAATATCAGTACCAGCATGACCTGTAAAAAAACTATTTGTAAATGTAACTGTTTTTGTAGAAGTACCAGAAGCTATTAGACCATTTGTAGCACCTGTATTACCAATACTTGTTTCAGTTCTACTTTCTAATTCTGCTGTGTATCCAAGTTGATCAATTTCAATAGATTGTGCTGGATCAGTTGATTCTAAATCTGCTCTAAATTTAAAACCTCTTGCAACATAAGAACCATTAACAAAAGGCATAAAATCAGAAAATTCTGCACTATAAGTACAGTTACCACTTGTTGAAAGAGAAGTAGCAGATGTTAATGTAAAACTATTAGCATTTGGAACTGTTTGGATTTCATAATCACCGTCAACACCTGTACCAGAGGTAAAATTAACATTAACAAAACTACCAACAGAATATCCATGTGAAGATTTTGTAATTGTTATAGTTGTACCAGATATTGTATAACTATCGGCTGTAACTGATGTATCTGGATCACTATTTGTTGTTGCAACTAAAAGTTTTGCATTTACGTTAAATGCAGTAGCACCATCGAAATCTGTCCATGTATTTATATTAGCTGTTCTTTTATCTATTAAATCATTAGGATAAAAACCTTGTGTTACAAAATGTCTTAGTAAACGTACAGGTTGTATTCCCCCAAGATCAAGTGTTTGTGCAAAACTATATTGACCACCTGTTTCAAAATCTACATTACCTAAAAAGTCAAAATCTGCAATAGCATCAAAATCAGTTACATCATCTAAAACTTCCGTTGATCCTAAAACTAATCCATTTACCTCATCACTAAAAAAACAATCACTTTTCGCTCCATTAAAAGGTGGAGAATCAGTATCTTCTCTATCTGTAAATACTGCTAAATTAGGAAAAGGATCAGGTGTAGTTCCAATAACGACAATTTTAGCCTCACCACTACTTAATCTCCCACCGTCATCTTGAAATTTTAGAATATATGTTCCAGTTTGAATATTCGGCAAAATTGTTTCACTAACTGATCCTGGAAGTGCAGGTAAAACATCTACTGAATTTGTAAAAGTTGCACCTGATGTAAGGTTAGAACTACGAATAACAACATTACCTCCATGTAAAACATCAACATCTGTAGATTTATCAAAACGCAATCTTACAAATTGATTTGATAAAGGTTCAATTTTTACGTTTTGTACATCACCAGGTAAAGCAGTTTTACCAACTGCACTAAAACTTAAAGATGTTGGCTGTATGCTAGGTTCAAATAATGCATTATAACTACGCACCTCAAATTCATAAGCACCTAATTCACTATCAAATATTTCAAATACAGGACTTTGTACAATAGTTGTTTGAAAACTTCCATTGTTAAATTTATGCTTCACTGAATATTGTGATACACCATCAACAGGTTGCCAAGTTAAATATATTTTAGAAACAGCCCTATCACCTAAAACAACTATTAATTCTTCTGCACTTATGTTACTAGGTGCAGGTTTTGGTTCTATAAGTTTGGTTATTGTAGGTATTGTTATATCTGCACCATCTTCGATAAATGCATATTTAGCAGAATTATGAAACATCGCTGAAATTGTAAATGTATTGTTTTCTTCAGTAACAGATAAAACTTTAAAATCCTCTGTTTCAGTTGTTGCTCTTTCTAACAACCACATACCATTAACTTGCGGTGCAGAACTATATGCACTATCAACTGTAATAACAGAGCCAGATATTGTAGATATTGTTTTTGTTTCTAATGTTCCATCTGTAAGTATTACTGATAATTGATCACCAGTTAAAGGTGATGTAGGCAAATCTTGTGTATTATCAACAGTTATTTGTGTAGTTGTACTTGCTGATATTCTTCCTGACCTTCTAACCCCACTACGGACAGGATCTTGAATAGTAATAATATTTCCTGGTCTTACTAAAGAACCTGCATCTGCTGTAGTAGTAAATGCAACGGTCTCAGTCTCGTTGTTCTGTGTATAAAGATGCCACAACCCCATTCTTCGTGCTTGTGCTTGATCACTACAACCTATTGCTTCTATGTTTCTTACGACAACACCATATTTAGATTGATTAGCTGTTGTATCTTCTACAGTTTCATATTCATATGTTCTAGTCTCGTTCTGAAAATATTTAACATTTACTACTGTATCTTTTGTTGTTTGACTTACACCTGTGTATACAAAACCATCTTCAGTGACATTTGCATATGAAAAAAAATAACTACTTGTTGTCGGTCTGTCTTGTGTAAGCGTTATTTTACCATCTTCAAAATATAAATTTGCTCTCATTATTGATGCAATCTTATTAAGTAATGTATAAGCTTGATGACTACTTTGTATAATAATATTGCAACTAAATCTAGGTGATGTACCACCTTGACCATTATTAATTAATTCAGAGTTATATTCAGATGCAGAATAGAAAGCATATTTATCTACTTCATCCTCAGTTACAAAATCACCAAAACCTGCCCTAGTTTCAGTAATAATGTCATATAGAACCCAAGCTGGATCATTACAATATTCTTTTGTTGTTTTTAGTGTTCCATTAAAAGAACCGCTAAATGACAAACTACCGTCAGATCTAACAGTTGCGTTGTGTGGTATTTTTATTAACCTCCCACGCACTCTGTAAGTACGTTTTGGAATTGATCTAAAAATTTCAGAATCAAAACGTAATGCAGCAAGTGCGGTATCATTATATGTTGAAGGATCAAATATTAATTCAGTAATTTTTGAAAGCTCAAATGCATCTAATAATCTATTACTTGTACTATCAGCAGTTATTCTTGTAACAGTTACAGTTAGAGGAAAATCAGAAGTTTGTATATCTTCAGGAAAAAACATTATATGATCTTTAAAATAAGGTGATGTACTTTTACCTGTTACTAATCCACCAGTAGTAGTATTACTTGGCAATGTGCCACCACCGCTTACAGAAGGTATTATTTTTCTTAAAGTTGTACCTGCCTGGTCTTTAAGCTCAATATTATAATTAACAGTAGTACCTGATATATTACCATCATCTTCAATCTGCTGTAATCGAGCAAAACCTAACGTGACTCTTATTCCTTCAGTAGATGTATCTGTAATTGTTACTGTTTGTGGACTTGCAACGGTAACAGGTACACCTATAGTTCTATCTCTTTCTGTTTCTAAAAACCCTGGTATATTTGTTTGTGAAGATTTACCAAAACGTGGTATAAAACGTGGTCTGTTTGAATCACCAGTACCAAAATTAAAATCAGAAGTATCAGGATTTGTATTAGGTGCTGTTTGTTTAAGTACTTGTGTATTATTTAAAAATACATCTTTTAAACTTGTTGTATTGTAATCGTTTGTTCCCTGTGTATGACCAGCATCTAACGCAGATGGAAAACCTGCAATTTCACCTTCTGCAATAACATCCAAAACAGTTACAAATTGACGAGAACCTATCTCGCCTTCTTGCATTTCACTATCGTAATATCTTAAATTAAGTTGACCTTCTACGTCATTTTGCATGAAGCGTATACTTGACGCATCTTCAACATTACTTGGAATAGTCATAATTACTCCCTAAATACTGGGGCAGTGTCAGTTCCAGACGAAACCACTATAGAGCCACAAAAAACCTCTCCATATATCAAAGGTATGCAAACACCACTACGACTCACGTTCTGTATGCCACTAAAAGAATAATTAACTCTTGCATCTGTTTCACTTAACCCACTTCCAGGGTCACCTATATCAGGTACTTGCTGTGGAAATAGCATTTGTGTTACACCACTTATAGCCATTGATATACCTACTGTCGTTAAAACAGAACCAATAGTTGCTAATATAGCTATACTACTTCCAGCAAGAACAGAACCGCCTCCGATTAATATAGGTGCAACCCACCACCAAATAGATCCAGAGACTATTGGTATTATTGTTATGTCACCTTCAATATTCATATTAAATTCATCAATTTCAGTAATATTGTTATCATTTATTTTTATCATATTGAAATCAGTATTTAAATATTTCTCAATCTCAGGATAGTTACAAATTAAATATTTGTATAATTCTTTAATGTTTTTAACATCAGCATAATTAACGTGCCAGCCTACTAATTCAGCTAATCTGCCATAAACTTTTATTTTGCGTAATCCTTGTTCATATTGTGATCTTTCCCTATCTATAAATTTATCTCTACTAAGCAAAGGTTTATATATTTTTGGTTTTAATTCTATACATTCATCATCTATAGGATTAAAAATAAACCATGACAAACCAATATAATCACAACTTTTTATATCTTCTTCTGATGCTTTTAAATTGCCATCAGGATGTGAGTGGCATATATGTATAATATTGCCCATTTCTTCAGCTTTTACCCAATCATTGGGATCTATAGTAAAACTTTTTACACCTTCAATTGCAATATTTTTACATGGAAAATATTCTTTTTTTCCATTAACATCTACAACCAAACCACAACTTTCATCAGGTAATGAAGTTTTAGCATGATGTAATGCCTGTTCTTGCCAAGTGTTCATGCAAATGTACCAACAGATGGAAAATCTTTTCTTGTAATTATTCTCTTAGGTGCATTACGATTTTGCAAGTCTAAAGATGATGTACATTCAAATTCTACAAAATCTTTACTTTCAACAGTTTTTCTATCAATAAAATATGTTTGATTTTCATAAGTATTGTTTGCAGGTGTACCATATGGATTTGTTCCTGATTCAAAATTAGCATTATCTAAATAACGCAACAACGTAACTTTGCGTACAAATTTAGCACCATTTAAATCATTTTTAGGCGTAGTTAAGTTTGTTTGTGTCATTAAGGCAGTAACAGTTGACTTTATATTACTAATTCTAAATGTTGGTCTTGGTCTAGATGACCTTGTTGCTTGATACACAAACCCATTAGCTTCTATTGGTATCCGTGTATATGTATTACCTTGAAAAACAACATTATATGTAGTGTTCATATTTATACCATTATGAAATCTCTTCACATCACTACTGCCATGTAATGCAGCAACAAGATGTATTTCAAAAAGTTCTATTTTTGCACTAGGATTTACTTTTTGTAGTTCTTCTGTAGGTATTGCCATTATGGTTCAAACACCTCCTCAAAAGTAGCTGATATTGTTGCACGATTTGCAAAATTAATTGTTTTGTTCCATCTTTTACAGATAAATTGTGAAGCACCTGTTTTTGTCACTGTACAGTTACCAGAATTAGTACCACTACTACCAGCAGTTATTGTAAATACATTTGCACTTGTTAAAGAAACTACAGAAAAATTACCATCTGTTGCACTACCAGAAGTAAAATCTACAGTAATAGAATCATTAGCAAATAATTGATGATCAGTAATAGTAATTGTTATTGTTGTTCCGCTTTGACTATAAGTACCTGTTTTTGAATAGTCTTCACCAGGAGGTGTAAAAGTAAATGATGCTTGATCTAATGCCCTTTCGTTTAAAAAATATTCTATCGTATCGCTTTCTGCTTCTGTAATATTTTCAAACTTAAGACTATAGTTTTTAGGGTTTTGATGTGCTGCAATACCTATCAGTTGACGCTGCTCAAATCCATCAGCATAACGCACGTTTTTTATATTAGGTTGACTTAATTTACGCTGTCCAAATGATGGGTTGATAGCAGGGAAAGTAGCCATAGTTATGCGTTAGATAAAAGTCCTCCAGCACGTTTTTGTGCAATTAATTCAGCTTGTATAGCCTGTGCTAATACATTACCAAATTCATTTGCCTGACCATCATTTCCTTCAACAGAAGAACCTGATGCATCTACGTTTACAACTATATTAGTAGATCCTCCACCAGATGACTCAACTCCTAAATTACCAGAACGACCACGTTTTAAAGGTAGTATTGCTTCTGCCCCTGCCTCGCCCATTAACCCAAAATTACCTGTACCACCAGATCCATATTTAAATAATCTTGGCTGCGTGACGATACCTCCTTTTGCATATTCTTTTACCAAACCATTATTAAAAACACCACCTTTTGCAAAAGTTAATCCTAAATTAAAAATACTATTTACACCTTTCAACAAAGGCATCATTATTTTTTGTCTAATAATTATTCTTGTCATGTCTGCTATAAGTGATCTTGCGAAATCACTAAAGTTTAATTTTCCTGTCATTACAAAATTAACAAGTGCATCTTCCATATTTTTAAATGCATTTACAACAGTACTTTGTATTTGTTTTGTTACGTCTTTTATAGACTCAATATAACTTTGCATACCTGCTGCAACCTTTGTACCAAATGTTTCGTCTAGCTCTTTCTTAAGGTCACCTGTAGCTTCTTTTGCTCTTAGTGCATTCTCTACAAACTCATCAAATTTAGGAGTACCAAACACCTCCTCTATTGTCATATTTTCTGTGCCTTCAAAAAGTTTTATAAGTTCATTTTTATAATCAATTGCTGGTTGTATTGCTTTTTTTATACCTTCTTGATTACCTTCACTTAGCTTTATCCTAAAATCAAAATCTTGAAAATTTTGTATTATATTGCCTAACCCTGGTATCTTCTTAAATGCTTCTAATGTATCGCTTAATGCATCTAACATTGCATTAACCATCTCAGCAACTTTGTTGAATGCTTTTCTTATATTGTCAATAAAAAAATTGAATACGCCAGAAACAACACCAAAAATATCTGATCCTATTTTTCCCAATACACGACCAACCCCTTGGAAAATATTAACAATATCAGTGATGTTTTTCTTAATAATATCTTTGTTAGTGTTAAAAAATTTAAGTGTTTTTGTTGTTTGATCTTGAAATAAAGCACCAATATTTGCAAACAAACCACCAAAATTATCTTTAAAATTAGAAAACTCTGTAGCTAATCTATCTCCAGCAGCAGCAGGTGATTCTGCAAGAATCTTTGCATTTTCTCCATACTCGTTAAATAGTAATTTACTAAATCCTAAGAAATCATCAAGTGTTACCTTACCCTGCTCTAATGCTTTATCTAACATCGCAGGTGTCATATCCATAGACCTAGCAAATAATGTAAAAGCTCCAGGAAGTCTCTCGCCCAATTGCTGACGCAATTCTTCCGCAGACACTTTTCCTTTTGAGAACACCTGGGCGGTTGCTACCATCGCTGACTTCATATCTTCTAATGATCCGCCAGTACCTCTTATACCAGAAGCAATTGATCTAAACACATTTTCTGCATCTTTAACAGAATATCCAGCACCTTTAACTGATGCTGTGAGGGCTGTGAATTGTCTAACAATAACGTCTTGTGGTATTGCTAACTCTGCACTTGTTTTCGCTAAAAACTCTTGTGCTTGATTGTATTGTTCTGTGTCACCAATAACAAGTTTTAATGCTAACCTTTGCTTTTTCAACTCAGCAGTATATGAACCTATTTCACCTAGTGATTGTCTAGCACCGCCAAGAGTTGCACCAATAGCACCACCAACAACAGCACCTTGTACACCACCACCAAGTACGCCACCAAGAGTTGCACCAACAGCACCTTCTATCCCACCAAAAATACCAGCAGCACCTATAGCACCAGCAGTTTTTGCTGCACCTCGTAACCTACCACCCATTCCACGACCAGCAGTTTTTTGCATTCTTCTTAAAGATCTTTCTAATCTATTTGCTTCTCTTGTTGCCTCTCTAAACTCACGACTACTAACATCTACTTGTCTTGCTAATTCTCTATAGCCATTAGACAAAGCTCTTGTATTATTGATGCTTTTTACTTCTGTTCTTTCTTTTGCTTTTAATTCTCTAATTAATCCTTTAACACTTATACCAGCACCTTTTGCACCTTTGTTTAATTTTGATAAACCACTACTAAGTCCACGAAGATTTTCTAAACCTTCGGTTTTAAATACAACTTTTAAATTAGTAGTTCTATCTGCCATTATTTTTTATCCTTCTGCATAAGTTTCAATGCTTCGTATTCCATTACCTGTACTCCTTCAAACATAGCAACAGAATCTTTAACTGTATATATTTTACACAAGTATTCCAAAGATTTATAGTTTATGCCAGTTAATCCAGCCATACTGACATACCATTGTGTTGATAACTTCCAAAACATATTTACAATCTCTCTATTCTCTTCCCAAACAATACAATCTATACTTCTTTTATTTTGTTGTTCGGCTGCGATTTGTTCTTCTGTTGCACCAAATGCTTTTAATGCTTCTACTGTTTCATCTATTACATCACCCTGTACCCAATACTTCGCAACCTCTCTTAGTTTTTTTCAGAAGCTCCTTTCATACTTTCGCCATAAGCAACAATTATTGCTTGTACAATATAATGATTTTCCATTACTGCTTCTAAATTATCCTCGTCAAAAGGCACATCATTACCTTCCTCATCCTTAATGCCTGACCAACCAACAAGAACAGTTTTGACAAAGTTGTCATCACCACCATCAATCATCTTATCGAAATCTTTACGACTAACATTTTTAAATTTAGCCGTAAATGTTTCTTTCTTAAATTTACCTTTATAAGGTGTCTGAACAGTTACATCCCAATCGTATTCAGTAACTTTTTTAAAGACTAATGGCATAAGTTAAGTCATTACTATACTTAGCTCATTATTACCTGCTGTTGTAGGTAATGCCAAGTACGGTAGGTTTAGTGCGTTTACACCACCAGTATCAGCACGAGTAACCCCTGTAATATCTGTCTGTGGAACATTAACAGTAATAATGTTACCAGCACTAGCACCAAGAACGATAGAAGTATTACCTGTGGCAGTAGCAACAGCTTTAGCAAAGTAATCTGTTGTAGCTCTAACTGGCTCTTCTATAACAGCAGTACCACCAGGTGCACGATTAGTAATCAATACCTCTTGACTAGATGCTGTTTCTTTATAAAGCACCTCATTGTTAAGAGCTAAATCAAAAGATTCTATTCTCTGTGATGTAGTACCATGAAATGTTGC
>VTLG01013712.1_pt1 | contig 11804 bp, 16 predicted proteins | sample 4694571 | NCBI WGS metagenome assembly VTLG01 (sample SAMN12604809, study PRJNA352737) | marine metagenome | biome: ENVO:00000447; feature: ENVO:00000209|ENVO:00000569|ENVO:01000036; material: ENVO:00002151; isolation source: viral sequences binned using virsorter ... | reverse complement strand
TTTATACGAATTTAAAAGACAAAGTAAACAGTTAGCCGATAGTTCTAACTTTATTTATGTTTGCTTTGGTGAGCTTACCTTTCTCTGCAATGATGCGCAGATGTTTTTCTATTTCTGGTAACAATAAAATTGACTTATGCAAGTTTTCTCTTGCATCTACCTCATCTGGTTTTTTTGATGTTATCCAAGCTTGTAAGTATTCTTTTTTAAGATTTTCTAAAGAAAGTTTGAATACATCTGATTCTAGTATTCTTTCTGCTTCTGATGCTTGTCTGACTTCTTTTTCAGTTACCATTACAAAGCACCAAGTAATCTACGAGTTCCGCCAGTTCTAATTGGTGAAATAATATTTTCTATGTTGAGTATAGGGTCTTGTGGAACTGTAAAGTTTGTCATGACAGGCATTGTTGGAATCACTGGTTCTCTTTCTAATATTGGCACTGGTAATGTTGGAAAACCAAGATTTAAAGGTATGTCTGGTATAAAAGGTAACTCCCTTGCCACAGGCTCTATGACGGGCAGACTGACTGGTATTTCAGGCTCAACAACTGGCATCATGGGTTGAACCATAGGCATAACTGGCTCTGGTGAGGGTGCTGGCATGCTGGTTACAGACGTTTCATCAAAAAGAGTACCGGCTGGCATGGGTGTTCCCATTCCCATTGGCAAGCCTAAGTCTGCACCAGTCATACCAACACTTGTATCACTTACGTTAGGAAAAAAAGTTGTTTCTTGTTGTGTAGTTTCAGGTGGTGTTATTGTTCTTGGAACAAAGGGTGTAGCTCCTTCAGCTAAAAAGCCCATAGGCTGATCGGGAGAAAAACTCATACCAGGAGCTACGACTTGTTCAAATGGAATACCGCCAGCTATTTGTTGTGCGTAGGCTTGACCGCTTAACAGCCCACCACCCATGCCCTGTCCGGCTGTTAGGTTGGTTCCGCCAAACCCTGCACCACTAGAGTAAAATTTATCTCTAGCAGCATTTCTCTCATTGGGGTTTAGATATATATATGGTTTGGCGGAGTCGGGAACTCTACTATAGCCTTCTGTGGTTTGTCCTTCTTCTCCAGTTACAGGATCAAACCAGAAAAATCTCATTGAGTCTATATACTCACCTTCTAGTGCCCTTTTTCCAACGTCACTAAATGCAAACGGATCGTAATTTTCTTCTGCCATAGTTTTATTCTAGCATTATGTTACTTTTGATGGCAAAGATAAATCATCAGCAGTTTCTAAAAGATTGGCATTGTAGATAGCCCTTCTGCCTACTTGTTTGGCATATTTAGAATCTAGTAAGTTCTCTGCTGCACCTTTCCAGTTTTGTTCTTGTAAGTCACGTAACATATTTTGAAAGTTAGAAATACCCGGTACTCCCATATTGAAAGCCAAATCCATCATAACTAATTTAGGTCTAGGGGGTAAATCTTTGAACCACTCCCATCTAGCTTGCAGTTCTTCTTGTACTATTTTGATGTCGTTAGCGAGAAGTATCATGGCTTCATCCTCTGATATACCTCTATCGTCAAGGTTTCTGCCTACCCCTATAGTAGTTTTACCACTTGTGCATAAGTAGGGTTTTAACCTTAGACCTTCAAACTCAATTAGATGTTCTGTGAGTTCTTTAATCATTTTTATCGCTTGATTGTGACGCACCAAAATAAAAACTAATAATCGCTGATGCCAAACCGCCTAAATATCCGAGCACAAGAGAAACTATAGTGTCTGAGTTTTGATCGGGTGGCATAAGCGTGACTGTAAATATATAACCGAGAAAGCCAACTATGATTAGAATACCAACTATTCTGCTTGTCCAATCTTTTGAAAAAGCCTTCCTAGCATCCTGTATGTCCTCTGTCTCAAGCTTAAATACATCTACCTCAAGCTCTTTCATTTTAACTTCAAAATCGGTTTCTGCTTTCTTGAGTTCAAGCATTTGCTCTGGTGTAGCATTATCCATAGCTTGCTGTATTGACTTTGAATCATTCTTACAACCCAATACATCTGCAATCATGTTCGCTGCCATACCACCCATCGGGCCACCCAACGCTGTTCCAAGCGTAGGAGCAACTGTGCCCACAATGTTTTTTAGTAAATCTTTCATTTTGTTTTGTGTGTTTTGACTACTTCAAATTCTGCGGTTTGACTTGCCCCATCATGGGGCACGAACTTACCCTTGTTTTTCATAAGCTTAAAAGTTCTACCACTTTTCATAAAATGAAAACCTTTTGGTGCTTTTACTTTCTTCTTCACTTCTTTTTCTTTTTTCTGAGTTTTGCAAAATCAGCAGCAGTAATTTTATTTCTAGGCTTTGCAACTCTAGCTAATTTTTTTTGTTTTGGTGAGTATTTTTTAGATGGCATATTGTTTCTCTCTTTTTTTGCTCCAATAAAAATTTCCAAAAGTATGCGGTTTGTTTTCTTTTATCTTCCGCACTGACTTTTTTTACCACTAATATCTTTTCATTCTAGTGACTTTGACCTTTTTCTTCTTCATCTTAGGTTTCATCGACTTTTTATTTTTATGTCCAGGCATATTTTCTCCTTATGTTGTATAAACTTGCAAGGGCTCATTTTTCCCTTTTACCTTTAAAGGCTCTAATAATTCTAACTCATAATCTGATTTTAATGCACTATTTCTTCCTATCAAAATATCTACACCTGCTTCTTTGGTACCACTCTCTAACCTTGCTCCTATGTTTACAGCATCGCCTATAGCTGTGTAATCAAACCTTTGTTCACTACCCATGTTGCCGATAACCGCATAACCTGTATTGATGCCTATGCCAATGGCAACTGGTTTGATACCTTTCTCTACAAGTTCATCGTTTAATACTTCCATGTTTTTTTGTATATCTAAAGCACAATCAATAGCTTTGTTTTCGTGGTTATCAAGGTCTAAAGGAGCGTTAAATATAGCCATCATTGCATCGCCAATATACTTATCTACCATGCCACCATGCTTTTGTACTGCTGACTGTTGTGCTGTAAGTGCTTTGTTCATTATGTAAGTTACTTGCTCTGGCTCAAGGTTTTCTGACATAGAAGTAAATCCTCTCACATCGGTAAACAAGAATGTAGCATAGCGTTTTTCACCTCCTAACTTGAGCTTATCTGGATTTTTCTGTAGCTCTTTGACTTGTCTTGGGTCTAAGTAATGCTCAAATTGTTTTTTAATTTGCTGTCTTAGTTTGTATTGTTCTCTAAATCTAAGATAGAAAGCTACTGAGGCTGTAACAAACTCACATAAAACAGCATAAGTTACGTCAACCAACACACCTAGCTGTGCAGTATAGAAGCCATAAACACCAGTTGCGAACATAATAATAAATGCACTAGATACACCAAGAGTTATACCAAAAAAATTAAGCACCAACCAAATAAGACTTGTTGCTACGACCAATAGAGCAAGCTCTAAGGCTAAAGCATAATCAGGTATGTATGGGCTATCTTGTATCAATATAGACTCTGCAAGTGCAGCTTGTATTTTGTGCGGTTCTAACAGTCCTACAGGTGTTGCTATCTGAGGCATAATGCCTTTTGCAGTAAATCCAACAAAAACGAATTTATTTTGTACGTCCATCTCAGCAAGATTAGTTTGTGGTGTATCTACCCAACTTACCCACTTACGACCTAATGAATCAACAGATACAGGCGGTAGGCCTTTCACTCTGACTTCCTCAAGCCCATTTTGATTAGTTCTTATAACGTAAGTATCTGCACCTGCTAACACTTTCAATACCTCTGTTCCATAGGCGGACACCCAACCATCTGGTGTTCGCATCAATAAAGGTAATCTACGAACTAAGTTGTCTACATCTGTCCTAGCTACTGATATGCCCTGTGTCGCATTTTGTTTGAGTATCTCTATGTTTTGTATCACACCTTTGGCTTTCAAGCCACCAACGTCATCTCCAAGTATGACTGTGCCTTGTGTTGGTGGATAATCTCCCTCTCCCTCAAACATAGCAAGTACACTAGGAGAAAAAGACAAAGCTTCTGAAAACTCAAAGTCTCCTCCAAATCTATCGGGTTGAGGAAAGGCTAAGACCCAACCAACACCTGTAGCTCCTTTCCTTAAAAGATTGATATGTATTTGTGCAAGCGTTTGACGAGATAAAGGATAACCACCCTCGTTTGCAATATCATTTTCAGTGATATTAAGAATAGTAAAATAATCTGATGGTTTTTTTTCTGGTACGAGTGCGTCAAATGTTTTGAGTTTGAGTATCTCAATCGGTTTGACTTGATAAAGGAAAGGTAAAGAAAAGATTACCAATAAGAACAAATATTGTAATTTTTTCATCCAGAACTTTGTTTTATTGTTATTGTCGTTGAAGAACCGCCGTTAATTTTCACTGTATTTGATACACCATCCTGTATCAATATTATTGTATAACTATTTGAACCATCAAGATTTAGTTTAGCACTTTGGCTAACTGTTCTGGTAAGGCTGATATTTTGTCCAGATATAATAGTAGTTATCTGCGTATCTTTGTCTTGGCCTATTTCTGTACCTACAATCCGAATACCTACTCCTCCTTGTTTTAAAGCATCTTCTTCTTTAGATATAGCAAGAGCATCTAAGACATTTAACAAATCTTCTAAAAAGTTGACATCTAAATAGTTGACATCTAGCTCTGTAAACTCAAGCTCCTCCTCTGCATCAAGAAAGTCCTCTGCAAGATAATCTATATTTAAATCATCAAACTCTAAATAATCTACTGTTGTTCTTGATTGAGTTTCTTCTGACTGTTGTTCTGTCTCTTCTGGTGGATTGACTATCAGCATGTTGTCTATTAGATCAAGTGATATGTCTAAGGTAACTGGCTTTGTTGGATTGTTCTCGTAAACTGATACTGTTGTTGCCTGGTAAGGTTTGTTCAATGTGACACTACCCATCGCAGTTGCCACAATAATCTCTCCGCTAGATATGCCATTTTCATCCGGCAATAGTATTACAAGCGATCTTCCAAGTTCATCTACTGTGCATGTGAAGTCTGTACCACGTATAGCTATATCAGCAGTAGGAGTTTTGATAGATATATTGCTCTTGTTGTTGAATTTACCTGTAATAAACCTTGCTGTACCACTAGCAAACTTCAAGGCCATTTTTGATTTTGACGGGTCAGGATCATAGATATATTCATCTATGACCAGTTTTGAATGTTCAGTTAATTTAACTGTAGAATCATCTTCAAATGTTATGGCTACTCTGCCCGCTTCTGTACGGACATCATCCATTTGTTGTATATCAAACTGTAATTCAGCTCCGTAAGCCTTATCTCTTAGAACTTGTGCATTACCTCTAACTTCTGAGATAGAGCCTATTTCAACAGACGAATGAAGTAGTTGAGTCTGACTGAGTAACGCAAACAGTACCGTTAGAGCCAACAGATGTAATCTTGAGCCAGTCATTATCTTGGGTTGATTCTTGGTCTATGTTGAATGTTCTTGAACCTCCTGTATGGTCTAAGTAAAAATATCCACCAGCATATCCATCACCATCATAAGTAACAGTATTATCATTACCATCAATATCCATGTAATTAGTTGCACCATCTACATCTATAGCTGCTGTAATGCTATTACCTCCACCTTGTATAATCCAATCTAAATCAAGGTTTGCTGCTAGTGCAGTCATAGCATGATTTAGTGTCATGGTGTTGGTATTACCCGTGACTTGTACGTTTACATTAGAACCATCAGCACCAGTAGCGTTAGTCTCATCCGTAGACATATTAAAGGTATTGCTATCACCTATAAATGAAAAGTAACCTGTATAGGTATCTGCCCATATATCTCCAAGAAACTTATTTGATGCTCCTTTTTGCAAAACATCAAGTGTCATGGTAGTTCCATCTAAATCAAGAGCAGTCATTGATCCGGCAGAAGCGTCAGCACCACCAATGATGTTTCCGCCTCCACCAACTTGTTCTATATCCAAGTTAGATGTAGCACCTGACTGATCTATGAATATTTCGTTGTCTGCACTTATTAAATGCAAAGATAAAATTAACAAACCAAAACCAATTAAAATCGCCTTGAAAAGTTCAAGAACTTGTTTTCCAGTATCCTTGTCCATATCCTTCCTCTATTGTTTGTAAAACAGCTGTCTCAATAGCCATCTGTAAAGCATAGTTTATAGACTCATTTTCTACTACTCCGCTTTCAATTTCAACTAGCTGAGTGTTGTTTGCATAAAATCTGAACACATCAGAAGATACAGCAGCACTGAGTATTGATTTGGTTACTAAGACCTCTATTAATATTTTACCGGTCAAAACAGATACAGTTCGCAAAGATATGGTTACTGAGTCTTGCCTGTATTCTTTAGAACCACCTATACCTAAGTATCTTGCGCCAGCTCCACCTGACTTGATATTAGTTTCATAACCTACAACTCCGCCCTCCATCAACAAGCCAGCGAACAGTAAAGGCTTGAGCTGCTGTTTCTCATCAAAAGTTTCTCTTGCAGAACGAATAATTTGTCTTTCTTTTGTAAGATGATCTAATCCTGTGCGCTCTACAACATCAAACACACCAGAATGTTGCAAGGCCCTAATCAAATAAGCATCAGGTGATTGTGTGATAGCTGTACTAAAGCTTGCATATTGACTATTGCTTCTGCGTTGTCCTGTATTATCTCCAAAAGAACCGGGGTACACAGCTACTATAGGTTTGCGTACAGGAACAGGCACTTCTCCAAGTTTGGTCAATAAAGAACCGATCTGTGCTGACTCAATATTTCTTACGGGTGGTATTCCATTGTCTAATGGCGGTATGATTAAGGCGCAACTAGAAAGTAAAAGAACCGAGAGGTACAGTAATCTCTGTTGTATTGCCTTCTTCATCTGTAATTATCAGTGTTACCTTATCGTCCTCTACCCTATATTCTATGGTGTTGCCTTGTAATTCTAAAGTGCCAAACTCAGAAGCAGTCTCACCAAATAAACTATCAACCAACTGTCTGCTTAGTTGTGCGTATATTCTACTCTCTAAATTACGTATAAATCTTGCAAGAGTAGTATTATCAGCTTCTCTCTCTAAATCTTCTACATAAGCTTTTATTTCCTCACGTATAGCTTCTTTTCTACTAAACTCTTGGTTTTCAATAGTGAGATAATGACTTGAAGTGCCCTCGCCACTAAAGCTAGGATTCTTAAACTTGTGAGTCATTTCATCTGCACTCAGAGCAGCCACTACAAACAAGACGCTTATCAAAGCCAAAATAATCATAATTTTATCCCATCTATCCATTACGTCTATCTTGTTGTTGTTTTATGCGTTTGCATATTAAAGCTTTTTTTAGCTTTTGATTCTGTTGTTTGGCCATTAGTCTTTGCGTTGATCATCTCTCTCTGCTTTAGCAATCTTATCTATGTCTATTAGATTACCTTGTCCTAACAAAACTTTAATCATAGTGTCTTGTCTGATGATTTCGTTATCTAGCGATCTGATTCTATCAATCAATGCAACCAAGATACCATGTTGTGAATCAAGCTTAGAACCTAGTCTTTCCTCTATGTTATCCAAACTCTCTTGTACTTTGTCATCTACAGTGTCTAACCTCTCTGACAGGTTATCCACTATCTTAAATACCAGTTTGTAGACAAAAAAACCGACTGCTATTAATGCTGCTGTGGGCACACCAAGTTCAGAGACAATGAGAACTGCGTCCTCCATAATTTACTTTTTCTTTTTCTTGGGTCTAAGTAGGTCTGCGTCTGCTTTTCTTGCTCCACCCTTGCCTGTAGCAAAGGAACGTACTCTGCCAGCAGCCCACTGATGCGCTGATACTTTGGGCCTTGATCCAGATGAGTAGTAAGCACCTAGACCTCTCTTGTAGACCTTGCTTAGTGTGCCTTTAGATATACCGCTTGATTTGGAATACTTGTCTATGACTGCTTGTTTGCTCATCCCTTACTTCTCCTTTTAGATATTGCGTTCATCATAGCTGGTGTAAGTTTGCCTTGACGATACAAAGTTGCAGTACGCTTGATTTCCCTTTCTCTCGCTTTGGGGTTCTTCGCTCCCCTAACGTATTTCTTAGGAACTCCGCCTTTTGTCTTAGGTACTTTCTTAAATTTTCTCACCAGTTTTTACAAGACCAATATCTTGCTGTTAGTTTGTTAGGTGGGCTGGTATCACACTTGTGTCTAGCCCTGAATGATTTTCTTCTCTCTGGTTGATTTTTCTTTATTTTCATATTGGGATCACCAAAGCGTATGAGTTTGACTTTGTTATTAACCTTTGCCAATACAGCAAACTTTTTATTCTTACCAGGTGTCCTTTTAGGTTCGTTATAACCAGCGAACTTCTCACCTCTGTATTCTATAGCCATTACTGTATCATCCTCTCTTCACAACTAAGTATTTCCGAATCTCTGTTAATACTTCCGCCAAACATAATTATCATTATCTCAAAGGCTTGGTGTTCGTCAATGGCAAAAACCTCTGTTCCAACATAAACAGTATCGCCTTCCAAGACTTCAATATCATAGATTTTGTTGGACATTGTTGCTGAATAGTCCTTGTGCTTGTTGTTTAGCATTTTGTCTAATTGATTCTCTGTCTCTTTCCATAATAGAGTTTATCTCTGCAATATTGACCTGAGTTCCGTATTTAGCCAACAGTTCTGCTGCTTTTAGCCTGATAGACGCTTCTTCTATGTCTCTTGACCTATCATCGTCCATGATAATCTTCATTCTGTCTGTCTCTGCGTCAATAATAGCTTTCTGAGCTAGGTTCTGAGCTTTCATAGCCTCTGCTTGAGCCAATATCTCTGCTGCGTCTGGTTTTTGTTGTTCAGGCGGTGCAGGTGGTATTGGTGGAACTTGCGTATTAATGAAGGATTCAGGGTCTTTGAAGCCAGCCATCTCTATCATACGGCTCAAAGTGTTGGAATACTGCTGTAAACTCACTAATGGGTTCTGTACTCCAAGCTGAGACAGTATTTGCTCTTGTTTGCCGGCTAATTGCGACAAAATAGTGAACTTTTCATCGTCTGAGGTCTTGCTGATAGCCACATTTACGACTATATCTTTGTTGTTATCCCAATATCTTGGGTCAACTGGTACAAATTTTCCGTTCAGACGGAATATATCTTGTGCATCTTGGTGTTTTATCACCAGATTGTTGACCAAACCGAATAAATCTTTCATACCACCTTCGGCAAAATGCCTACAAATGAGTTCTATACGGCCTTGTGCACCTGACATGGTAGCTGAAACTGCTGCTTTAGTGCTCGATTGTAAAGCATCAGCGTTCAAACCAGCAGAAGCTTTTGATACACCTGTACGATTCTCTTTAGACTCATCAAGATAGCCCAATACAGGGAAAGCTTCCTTACCAACAAAGGGTACGCTAAAAGGTTGTACCATACCAGGTGCACGTACACGAATCGGCTGCCCTATATCAGTGTTCAATACGTCATCAATATTGACCTGACCCTCGACCACAGCCATGCGAGGAAAGATTGAATGTCCAAGTGAATCTAGTGTGTCTCTAACTATCTGTGACTTAGCTGCCTGTATGGGCTTGAGATAGTCTGCCGGACATGAACCGATAGCGGTATGCGGTTCAGGATCGGGGCAAAACATTACGATGGGTAAATCATCGAAAGAATCTATATTAAGTATGTGGCAACCATCGCCAATAGTACAAACTCTTATTCTTTCATCAATATCATCGCCATCAAAGTCATAGAATAAATAATGTTCAATGTATAAAACGTCTTTACCGCCAGCATCGTTCCTATCTGGATAAACCATATTGTCAAACGGGTTTCTGGCCCTGATCTCATCGTAAGATTCTGGATCAACCGCACTACCACCATAACCTGAATGAGCCTCTATCTCTTCTGCGTCATACCCCATAGCGACTAGATCAGACACAGACTTGATCATTCTATGAGCTACGTAAGATGCAGTCTGTAAATCTTTTGCATGCCTACTAATCAAAACTTCTTCTGGTGGTATGGCTTCCATACACACCTGATTTTTCTGTTTGACTCTACGTATGGTCATGTCAATGCTTACTGGTACTTCTTGTGTTACCTCTTCCCCGCTTATAGGGTCAAGCGTAGTAATAGTTTCTTGAGTTATCTCTTCTTGAATAATCTCAACGTCTGGATCAAGCACTAAGGCTTGATAAGATTGTGGTTCTAGGTTGCTGTATTCGTGCATGGTCGCTTCGATTGATTCATCCCAAAACACTTTTACAAAACCTGTCTTTCTTACCAGTGCATCTTTGAAGGCACTGTATAGAACCTGAAAGCCATTGTTCTTTTGTTGGATTATGTGATTGATATAATCTGTTTGTTGTTCTGCTAGAGGTATGTCCTCTACACCTTTGGGTACAAACTCAACTACCTTTTTAGTACCAAAGAAAGTACGCATGATAGATGGCAACATAAATAAAACTGTGTCTCTTACATCCGTAGATATAAACTCAGACTGTAATGTGCTCGTAGATTCTGGTTCGTTACCAAGATAGTATTCTGTTGATTCTGCTCTTTCCTCTCCAACCTGATGTATAAAGTCTCTCGCATCATCCATCTCAGCTTTGAGAACTCCCGATAGGTTAAGTAAGTTAGTTTCTTCGCTTACTTGCATTTCGATTTCTTCTTCGATCTGCTCTGGTTTCTTTTTTGCCATTTTTATCCCACTCTAAATATTCTTGACTTCAAGGGTTTTTTGAAATTATAACCCATAAAAGCCTGACTGCCACTAAACGAAGCTGCCGAACTTGCCATAGTCAAAGCAAGTGCGTCTGCCTTGTCTGGTGATTTTATACCTCTTTTACGCATTTCGTCTTTACTTTCTATCTTTATTTTTCCAGACGAAGTGTATTTATATTGTGGTGCTGCTAGTTCAGCAGCTAGGTCATCACTGTTTGGTAAACGACAATCTCTCTGCGCCAACCAGTCTTTGACGGCAAACCAAAGTTCTGCTCGCAAGTTTAAATAGTTTTTTTTCGTAGATGGTGCTTCTGCCACGTTGATACCACGAACCGGTAAACCTTGTTCAGACAACCTATCTACAACACCACTACCAAGACCTATTACATCAACCAATATTTCTTGTGGTCTCTCTATTGCAGTCGCATCGTCATAACGATTCTTAACTGCACCGCATAGCTGCATCAAGTCCATAGAAGGAAAGGTTTGTATTTCTAAAACTGTATTACCCTGACGAACACATAGTGCAGAATTATCACCTCCGAATCTTGCTACGTCTAAGCCCCACAATATTGGCTCACTGGCTGTGAGGTTTACATCTCTCTCTATCGCTGAATTGATCAAGTCCATGGGTATGACAGTATCATCATCAGCCTTTGGAAACTCGCCCATCACTTCTACCCTAGATACTGTTGAGTCCTCACCATATTGTTCTATCATTTTTTGGAACAGCTCTTTGTCCGTACCTTCAACCTCTCTTGAGTCTATTTGTTCTGATTTCCAATAAGATCGTTTGGAGTGAAAGCTGTCGTAGAAAGGCCCTGTGTTTCTTCTTGGGTTTGAGAATGTGAGCCAGAACCGATTCGGTGTTGGCTCAGAAAAGAAACCTTCTGACACAGAATATATTGGTGCTGGAATACCAGATGCCTCATCCATGATTAGACAAACACCATAACTTGAGTGAATACCAGCGAAAGCATCGGGGTTCTCTTCTGACCACAGTTGTGCTTGTGCGTAATAATAACCTGTGTCTATTTTTAAATCTCTAATGAGTGCTTCTTCAAACCAGGGTGCGGGCTTGATGGTGGTTGCGGTCTTTGCGAACCAGTGCGAGTGAATAGCCAAGGT
>VTLG01010772.1_pt1 | contig 11804 bp, 13 predicted proteins | sample 4694571 | NCBI WGS metagenome assembly VTLG01 (sample SAMN12604809, study PRJNA352737) | marine metagenome | biome: ENVO:00000447; feature: ENVO:00000209|ENVO:00000569|ENVO:01000036; material: ENVO:00002151; isolation source: viral sequences binned using virsorter ... | reverse complement strand
ATAACTTCTGTTGCGGGCGGAACTATAACATTAAGCCCCGGTGCAGCGGGTTCGAGCGTAACAGGTTCAATAACAAGTTCTATCGAAATCGAATAATGCGGCGCTTATTTATAAGCCTTTTTTTATTGTCCAGTTCGCCTTGTTTTGCTATTCCCGTAATTCCTAATTTTTCGGCTGGCTCGTCTATTTCTAGAACTACAAGTTCCCAGAGTACGCGGGAAATTATTCAATCTTATTCTTACTCTACCGGCTACCAATACACAACCGGCGGTTCTAACATCGAAGCGATCACGGCAGGCGGAACAATCAGCCCTGAAGCGATTGCAGGGTCAACACAAACAATTAATGGCGTTACATCAACAACAACAGGAATAAATTTATCTACTAAGCCACAATGGAAGCAATCAACGGCAGGGGCGGCAACGCAATTTCACGAATCGTATATTGGGCCGGGGCTAAATTCTTATGTCCATATAGACCGCACCATTGAAGTGCAAAGCGTTACAGAATCGACAAGCACGTTTACGCAATGATAAAAAAATTTAAGATAGCAGGCGCAATATTATTTTTTTCTGTTCAGTTTCCAAGTTATGCCAACACCAATATGACAAACAATCCGGTCAGTAATAGTTCTGGAAGCGTTACCAATTTAGGGGTTATGAATATGCCGACAAGACAATTTCAAAATCAGGTCGGCGGAAATACTGTAGTTTGTCAATCTGATACTTTAGTCATTCAACCATTTGTCACTTCATCGGCTTCATTTACAAAACCATATCAAGATTTTTACCTTGACCCCATATATTCAGTAAAAGATACAGAAGGCGCAACAGATTCAAACGGCGTGACAATAGGCGATGGCGACCCTGACAACCCCGGCCAAATTATCGGATATAAAACAATAAGAACAGCCCAAAAGGATACTTATAATATTTCGCCGGGAATCAGTTTATCTTGGAATATTTCACTTGATCGAAAAGCGGTCAGGTTATGCCGCGAAGCGCAACAAAGACAATCAGATTTAATTCAAGCAAGAATAAACGACAATATGTACGCGCTAGAACTCGGACGTTTGAAAACTTGCGGCGATCTTTTATCCAAGGGTTATAACTTCAAAAAATCGTCAAAATATTATAAATTATGCGAAGATGTGCAACTAACAAATCCAAGCAATACTTTAATTAATCATCAACATTCTTTGAAAGAAGTTTCTGTTTCTTCAAACGAGAAGAAGAACTGAATTTCGTTCCTGATTTTTTGCCAATTAGTTTCTTAGCGCGATTTATTAGTTGTTTAAATATTGGCTTAAGTAATCTAGTTAAAAAAGGCGTAGCAGTTGCGGCGGATGTTGCGACAATAGTTACCACTAGGGTCGTGGCGACTACAGAAGACGAGGGAAGGTTTCTATCGACAAAATTAGTTTTACCCCATAATTCAACACATTTTCCATCTATTACTTCAAACCCGACAACCTTTTCTTGCGCTTCTGCATTTCTGACATCATTAAGCCTGAATTGTTGGTCTTTCGCAGGGCAATCAATTTCTTTTTCTTCAACTACATTATTATTGTTATTTTCTTTTGTTTTTGGAATTTCTGGCGTTTTTATTTCTGGTATTTCTGGCGCTTCTGTTTTAGTGTTTTGTTTCGGTGTAATTATTTTTGCAGAAGGCGAATAATCAGGCGCAAAATAAAATGGTGCGGTGTGATCGCACAAAGCAACATTTCCATCTGGGTCATTGTTGAAATGATCTTTTCCACCTGTCAGAGAATCGCGCACAACAGCGCAAGGGGCATCAATGACAGGAACGCCCATATCAATAGAAACAGGCGTATCAAGGACGATAGGCGGTTCAATATGGATAGGTTCTGGAATATGTATGTTCGAAATATGAATTTCAGGTATATCTGTCAATTTATTTGTTGGTTATAGTGCTTCTTAATTTTCTTTGCAAGATTTGATAAGATGCCTCCTCTTGAAAATAAAGTGACAACAAATAACGATCTTTTTTATCTAAATTAATTACTGCGTGTTTTTTTTGATTATTAAATAAATAATATGTATAAGGTTTATATTTAAGTTCAATTATATTGTCGTGATACCATTTATCTTTATGTTCTCCAAACAAACAATAACTATTGTGTTCTTTACTTACTAAACAATTTATACAAGATTGTCTGTAATCATCAACGTGCCAATCATAAAAAGATTTAAATTTAACTCTTAACAAACCTAATTGCTTAATAGGATGTATTTTGTTAATTTCGTTCAGGGCTAATTCTTTTTGAATCCAAAAATTATCAAGAAAAATTACATCAAATCCAAAATGTTGTTGCCAAGATAAATTCTCAAAAGATACTAAATTTTCAAGATATAAAACTAATTCATTTGATTTTGTTTTTATTTCTGAAAAACAATCAATTGAAATCATATTTTACTTATATTTTAAAAGGAGAAACACCGCCTGTTGTTTTTGGTAGTTCTGGAATTTCTGGTAAAGGAATTTTATCAATTACTTGTTGAATCATTTTCTCTTTAAATTCATCACTTGTTACCATCATGTAACCATAGACCCCTGCACCTAACATTGACGCGCTGATGATAAAACTTAAAATAGATAATATTTGAGAAATTTTTGCCATGTGGAAAGAAGCTTTTATTAAGGCACTAGCACCCATTACATTGATGTGCCTGTTTTTGCTGGTAGGACTTGCCCCATTATATCTAATAGGTGGAATAATGACTAAACAGATGCACGAAAAAGTTAAATTTTAAATTTACCAAGGCACACCAGAACTCACAGTAGGACTTTTTGATTCTGTTATCTGTGAGGCAATTCCAGTTTCAATAGCTGTTACTTCATCAGAACCGATTGCAGCTTTAGCCCATGAAATCGCATTTTCTTTTGTTATATCTGCATAAGGTGTAAAAGATGCACTATTAGCAGCAGCAAGCGTTACAGCACCAAACGCATCGCCATAATGGATTACAGCAGAATCGCCACTTCCAACAGTTTCAGAATCACTTGCAGTCCAGTGAACAGTGGTAACAACGTCAGATAAACTTCCTACAGATTTTGTTACATCCAAAGAAACAACATTCCAAGTAACAGCCATGATAATAAATGTTTAATTTTATTTTACTTAGATTCTACAGCTTGAACAACGTCACTTAGTTTTTCTAACTGTTTTAATGCTCCCTGATCTTCCATTATTGGTTGCATAAGTTGATTTTTTTCTGCGACTTTTTCTTGTATTTCTCTTTCAAGCATTTGTGCTTTTGCAATATTTAGATCAAGACGAGTTTTTGTTTCGTCATAAAGTTCTTGAGGTGTTGCCATAAAATTATTTTAAGTTATCCAATATTACTAGGCAGCCTCTAATGCTGCAACTTTTGACTCTAGTTCTTGTATAGCTTTCATTAAATAAACAACCATACCAGAGGGGTTAAAGAAATATTTAGAATCTTTTTTATCTTCTTTTGTGTAAGCTTCGGGAAAACTATCTACCATTTCTTGAGCAATAAAACCTTTTGATTTTGTTGTCCCATCATCTTCCTGTATAAAATTAAATTTTTGTGGATTAATATTTTTAAATAAATCTAAAGTGTTTTCAGTCCAATCTTCAAAATTCTTTTTAAGTGTTATATCTGAAGCACTTGTATCATAAACAGTAGCACTGTTTGATGATCTAATTCTTCCTACTTCTGTTCCTCCTGTGAGAAAACGAACTCTATGTGTGAATGTAGAAGTATTACTTGTGTCGTTAACATCTACTGGAACTAATACAGCAGCACTTACGGCCACAGTAAATCGTGCATTTAAGCTTGTAGTACCGATGCCCAGTTTACCGGTACTATCGGCTCTTAAAGTTTCAGTAGAATTACCCCTTCTTACATAAAAATATTCTGTGTAATTTATATCAATACTATTTCCACTACCCGCACAAATTGAATTTGTATTACCCTGCCTAGAAGTGGTTCCTACAAATCGCAATGCACCAGTGGGTTCAAGTCTTAATCTTTCAGTTGGAATATTACTACCATTAGCCGTATGAAATTCCATACGGCCTGTCATACTATTGCTAGTAGCAGTAGCATCTGACTTTACAATTAATTGAGCCAAGTAACTTTCTACATCAGTACCGTCATGACCCATCCAAGAAATACCACCACAATTGTCGCCTGCTTGTGTGGCACCACCTCTATTCTTTACGAATTGCAAATAACCTCCACCAGCATCATTACTTGTCCTTATTAATGCTGCCCCTGCTGTATCTGCACCAGTTCCAGAAACTTGTAATTTAGAACTTCCTACTCCTGTAAAAGTGTTTGTAGTGGTTCCTATAAGCAACCTTCCAGACGAATCTATTTTCAACCTCGTTCCTGTTCCGTTTTTTGAAAATTGGAGATCATCATTGAAATAAATAATATTTGAACCAGCCGAGGCATGAGTTAAATTTATTGTGTTTGCAAATTCAGCAAGTCCAGAAACCTTTAATGCTCCTGATAAATCAAGTTCTACAGATGGACTTGATGTACCTATACCAATTCGATTATTACCAGCATCTATAAAAAACATATGGCTCGTACTATCACTTTCGATTCTAAAATCTACATCTCCTCCACCATCATTAAAAATAGTTGAACTTGTACCTAGTTCCATTCTTATAACGCCCGCAGTTGCAACACAAAAAGTATTAGCAGAACTTGAAAACACTCCGGTGTCTAAATCGTCCCTAAAACTGAGTGCCGGCGCTGAAGCTGACCCATCTTCAAGAGTTAAAGTACCGTCAAGCTGTAGAAGTTCAATCCATGCGTTATTAGCTGAGTTTCTTATTTTTAGAATGCCTGTTGAAGTATCAGCCCACCATTGATAAGCATATGTAGTAGCTGGACTAGATGAGTTTGAGTTATTACTTACGATTGCAGCAAGGGTGTTATTTAAGTCTGTTCTAAAACTCGCCCCCGATTGGTTCGAGATTATGTAATCTGCTGTAGGACTCATAGCTTAAACCTTTTTATATAAGTATATGATAGTTGATAACTTTAATATAAACATATTTACCCACCTTTACCAAACCCAACCGCTGTATATTTAAAGCTCAAATCTTTTAAACCACTACTACTTCTTGTTTCAATAACAAATTGTGTTCCTGTAATTGAAGTTATGTTAAAGAAATCTCCACTTGAAGCCCCTTCAAGAGTTATTCCGACAGTTGGAAGAAATGCTGTTGTTGAACCGCCTAAAGAACCAGTACCAGTGAAAAACGGGTTTGCAAAGGTTACTGTTTTTGCAGAACCAGTTGTTGCGCATTGACTTGCTATTGCTGAATTTACAGTTTCAGTTCTTCTTTTTAAACTTGCTTCATATCCAAGTTCTGTAACATTTATATTTTGTGCAGGGTCATCTGATGTAAGTTCAACCTTAAATTTAAATCCTCTGGCTGTATATTCTCCATTCGCAAAAGTATTAAATTGTGAAAAATTAGCCCCGTATGTGCAAGAAGTTCCGCTTGAGATCGTTGCGCTTGCGCTTGCGGTAACTGTAAAAGTATTTGCATTAGGTACTGTTTGAATAACATAATTACCATCAGCAGCACTACCAGCAGTAAAATCAATTACTACTTGGTCGCCAGCAGAATATCCATGTGAAGATTTTGTGATAGTAATAGTTGTACCACTTTGCTCGTAGGTGGCAGCAGTAGAAGTTGTAGTATCTAATTGTGTTGTTGCCACAAGAAGTTTTGCTCCAACATCTTCAGCAAGAGTACCATCAAATTCAGTCCATGTATCAATATTTGCAGTTCTTGAATCAATAAGGTCATTCGGTAAAAGTCCAGAAGTTACAAATCGCCTTTTTAAAGTAAGATTAAAAATCGCACCCATGTCAACAATATTTTGAAATTCATAAGAGCCGCTTGAATTAATTGGGCCGGCAAAGTCAATGTTTGATAAATCATCAATATTTTGCGTAATGTCATCAAATAATAAAGTTCCATCTAATAAAAGACCATCAAAATCTGAGTCATAAAATGTATTGACTTTATTTCCTTGAAATGGTGGCGAATCTGTGTCTTCTCTTTCTGTAAGTATTATTTGATTTGGTTGCGGGTCTGGTTGAGTAACAATTATTCTTGCGGCGTTATCTGATCTGCGTCCGCCGTCATCGAGAAATTTGATACTGTAAGTCCCAGTTAAAGCGGGAACCAGTGTTTCGCTTATGTTGCCTGAAAGTTTTGGAATTATTTCTGTTGAATTACTAAATGTTGCAACAGCGGGGTCAACAGACGGCGTATGGCGCACGGAAATTGACCCCCCGTGGGTCACGTCAATATCGTTTGCAGGGTCAAAACGTAGTCGGACAAAGAGATCTGAAACAGGTTCGATTGTTAAACCTGTGGGGTCTTCTGGTAATGCAGTTTTACCAACAGCATTAAATGTTAAATTATTTGATGTTGCAGAAAGTTGGCCTTGAATGTTATAACTAAAAACTTGAAATTCATAAACTCCAAGTTGACTGTTTAATATTTCAAAATCAGGACTTGAAACCTTTGTAGAGACAAAATTTCCATTATTATAACGATAATTTACTTGGTAATTAATAACTCCAACAATTGGCTGCCAACTTAAAACAATTTTTGATACTGCTTGGTTATTAATAGGTACTATAGTTTCAACAGCAGAAAGGTTTGAAGGTGGTGGTTTTATTTCATTTAAAACAGATATACTTCTTGCTGGTAAAGTTGAACCATCTTCAATAAAATCATATTTACCTTCAACATAAGATAGTGCTGTAATTGCAAAATTTATACCATCTTGTTCTTCAACTGTTATAACTCTAAATTTTTGTGCTTGTACAGTTGTGTTTGCTAAAAGCCAAACAGTATTTACGTTTGGTGTTTGAGAAAATGCAGAACTAACTGTTACAACACCAGCAGAAGTAATATCATCAACATCTTTTGTTTCAACAGTTCCATCTGGTAAAACAACACTAAATGTTGGAGAATTTGTTGTTGCTAAATCCGAAGCATTGGCATCATCAATTGTCATAACTGTTGTTGAAGCAACAGCAGATAATCTGCCGCCTCTTCTTACACCAGCACGAACAGGGTCATTTATATCAATAATTGCGCCCGGCCTTACTACAGCACCAGCATCTATAGAAGTTGTAAAACTAACTAATTCTGATTCATTTTGTTCTGCAAATAATATTGCTCTTCCTAATCTTGCAGCTTGGCCTCTTGATGTACAAGCAAAAGCTTTTACTTGTTTTGTAATAATTCCAAATTTACTTTGTGCGGTTGTATCATCAATAACTTCAAAATCTACATCTTGGCTGTCCATATTAAAATATGAAACAGCAACAGCAGTATGTCTTTGTTTTAAACTACTTCCAGAATAATTAAAGCCTTCAGATGTAATATTGCTTAGATTAAATAAATAGCTTGAAGATTTTACCGAATCTTGAGTGATGGTAATTGAGCCGGCAGTAAAAATTGGCATACATCGCATTACACCAGCAAGTTCATTTATAAGATCAAAAGCTTCAGATGAATTTTGAATATTTACATTGCAACTAAATCGTGCCTCCTGTCCACCAAATCCATCATCAACAAGAGTATTTGCATATTTACTTGCGGTAACAAAAGAAAATAAATCAAGGTTGCTATCTGTTATATGATCTCCAAATCCATATCTTGTATTTGTTAAAAGGTCTAATAAAATCATTGCAGGACAAGAAGTCCAAACAGCAGCACCCATCACACCATTAAAAATATATCCACTTGGATATACAATACGACCAGTTGTAGAATCAACAGTTGGAGTTCCAGAACTAGATGCACCAGCACCCGGTATTCTTACTTTTATTCCACGAATACGAAATTTCCGGCTAGGTATAGAACTAAATTGTTCTGAATCTAATCTTATTGCGTTATATGCAGAGTTTGCATATGTAGAGGCATTATCAATTATTTCTGAAAAACTTGTCCATTGAAATGAATTTACTGTACTGCTGCTTGTGCTATCTGCAGTAATTCTTGTTATTCGTATATCAACAGGAAAAGAGCCTGTGATTGCAATAGAAAAATCTTTTTGATATGAGTCAGCAGTTCTTCCAGTAACAGTATCAGTATGAACATCTGTAAAACCACCAGAATTATATTGAACAGAAATTTTAAATTGTACTGTATCTCCTAACAGGTCTCCGCTATCTGTTGCTACTTGTATCTGTGGAAATGTTATTGTTACTTTTACACGATCAACATTTGTATTCGTAATTTGTCTTGTTACTGGCGAAGATGTTGTTACTGTAATTCCAACAGGTGTAGATGAAGAAGAACTTTCAATACCATCAATTTTTGTTTGGTTCGCAGTACCATGTCTTGAATTAAATGTTACATCTTGGAAATTAAAATCAACATCTTGCGGGTCTGTTGATAATGCGTTTGATCTTAATATTGGTGTATCGTTTAAAAATACATCTTTAAGATATGCGTTTTTATATGCTGTGGATGTTTTGTCAGTAATCCCTTCTTTTGATGCAGATGCACTTCCCTCAATCTCTCCTTCAGAAATTAAATCTAAAAATGTAACAAACTGCTTACTGTGTAAGGTATCAGGTGTTCTTGTAGGTTGCGGTGGTGGAGAAGGCTTTGAACCTCCACCAAACGAACCACGAATAATTTTTTTATTATCGGTCATACTTGCACCTGTTCAGTATCTATTGAAGAACTTATAACAACCGAACCAGTAAAAATTTCTCCATAAACTAGTGGTACTGGTGTACCAGCACGGCTAGTCTGTTGTGTTCCTGAAAAGCTAAAAGACAATCTTGGGTCTTGCTCAGAGCTAAATTGTGGCATTTTGGGTGTAGGAAATAACATATCACTTACACCACCTAACACTAATCCAGCACCAATACCAAAAGCAGCTTTTGCTCCAAGACTTGCAGCAGCAAATCCACCTCCACCAAAACTTATAGCACCAGCACCAAAAGCACCAAAAGCACCAAAACTCAAAGCAATTAAAGCACCACCAAATAAAGCCTTGCCTATACCACCAGAACCAGAAACAACAGGCACAAATTTAATATCAGATTTACCCACTGGATAATGCAATTCTTCAATACCTACTTCTTCTTCTTTTTCTAATAACACTTGATAATATTTATTTGACATATGACTTTCTAACTCTGGAAAATTGTTAACAAGAAAGCTTACAGCTTGTGCAGTTGTATTTACGACAGCTTCTAATTCTTTGTGACCTGTTATTTTTACAAGTTCGCCATATAGTTTTATTTTACGCATCATAACGATACCGACCCCCTGTACATTTTAACAACCAAGGATTGTATGGTTCTCTACAAGATAGTCTATCGCCTAAATGATGTAAAACATTACCATCTATAAAAATTCCAACATGATTTAAACCTTTACCTAAAATACTCATCGCCAAAACATCGCCATTTTGTAGCTTTTCATTTGCTGTTAATAAACGAAAACCTGCTGTAATTAAATAATTATTAAAATCGCCATCTTCTTTTGATTGTGGATTTTCGTGAAATATTTCAGGTGTTAAGGGTCTTGTAGCTTTTTTAAAAGAAATTTGCTTTTCTTGCGAATACCAATCTTCCACTAAACTTAAACAATCAGTAACGCCCCAAACCCAAGTTCTGCCAAGTAAAGGCGGTTTAAATCCGCAGGGTTCGTAATATCCCCAAGTTTCAGTTTTTGGGTTGACAATATACCAAGGCAAATTAGAATCTTCACAACTTATTTTATCGGCCTCTGAAGCAACGGGCGGTGTAATCGGGTGCGAATGAACAATTCCAATAATTTCTCCAAGTTCATCCCCTTTTACATAATCTTCTGGATTCATTATGAAACATTGATGAGAAGTTATTGATAAATTTTGACAAGGAAAATATTTTTCTTTCCCGCGAATATTTAATAAAAGGCCGCAAGATTCTTTTGGGTCTTGTTCCTTTGCGTGAAGCAATGCGTCATCTTTCCAAGTCATTAAACAGCCAATCCAATACTAGGAAATTCAGCCCTTGTACATTGTCTTTTTGGCGCACGAACACCAATAAGATCAATAGGGGCAGCTAATTCAAAAACAACTACATCTCTTGTTTCTTGTGATTTTCTATCAATAGAATATATTTCTTGTGGAAATTCTGCATTTGGGTCTGGCGTACCATAAGGATTTACATTGCCAGCAAAATTAACTGCATCAATAAATTTTGCAAGAGTTCTTATTCTTGTAACGGTTGCGCCAGTTAGATCATTACCTGTTGTCGTTTGGTTAACTGTTAGAAGAATTGAAGTAATAGTTCCAAGAACATTGCTAACAGTTAAGGTTGGTCTTGGTATTTGGCCTTTTTGATACGCAAAGCCTTCTGCCTGTACGGGAAATCTTTGGTAAGTATTGCCAGCCCAAACAATTTCCCCATTTGAATTTAAACTTGAACCCGCGTGGAATCTATATGTTGTAGCGGAACCGTGTAAAGCTGTTGTTGTTGTAAGTGTGAAAAGTTCAATTATTGAAGATGGATTTATTGATTGAATATCACTTATGACACTACTACTCACGGCTCAAATACCTCTCTAAAACTTGTACTTATTTTTGCTCTGTTATTGTAAGGTATGGTTTTTGTATAACCTTCACAAACAAATTTTTTTGCACCAGAAACAGTTGCAGTTACATTTCCGCTATTTGTTCCACTTGAAGAAGCTGTTACGGTAAAAGTGTTTTGATCTGCGGCTGTTGCGACAATGAATGTTCCATCTGTTGCAGAACCAGAAGTAAAATCAAGAGTTACAGTTTTACCAATAGCAATCCCATGTTTTGTGATCGTAACTGTGATTGTTGTTGATGATGATTGTGAATAAGTGCCTGTCTTTGATATACCTTCGCCCGGTGGCGTAAAAGTAAAACTTTCTTGGTCGTTTTCTCTGCTTTCTAGAAAGGCTTCAATAACATCAGCATTTTCTTCTGATTCATTAAATTCCAAGTTATATACTTTTGGACTTTGATGACTTGCTAAACCAAATAAGACTCTGTGTTCATAACCATCTGCAAATCGTACAAGTCTTTTTACTGGTTGTGATTTTTTACTAAAGCCGACATATGTAGGTGTGAATGATGGAAATGTAGCCATTATGCAAGTAAACCTCCCGGACGTTTTTCTTGAACTAATTGTGCCTGTATAGCAGCGGAAAGAACAAGGCCAAGTTCTCTACTCTCTTGTTCATTGCCCTCTACATTAGAACCTGATGCGTCTACATTAACAACAATATTATTTGTTATGCCACCGCCTATACGATCATTTGGTACTATTGTGCCAGCAGAACTAGGAACAAAAAGTTCCGGCCCTTTTTCTCCAACGATTGAAGCCCTCCCTACAGGTGGCCTTCCACCATTTGCAAATGTTGTTAAATTTTTAAATATACCCCCTGCACCTCCAAATGCAGAAAATAAAAGTGTATTAATTCCAAGTCTCATAAGTTGTGACCCAATATCGCTTAAAATTGATTTTGCAGCTTCCCCAAGACTTCTTGTTCCCTCAATAGCACCAACTAAAGCGTCAGAAATACCTGTTGCAATACTATCTCCAATTTGTGTAAATATTTCTTTTTGTCGATCAAGAATCCTGTTTTGATCTTCTAATTTTCTACTTTTTTCTTCAGCGTCTAGTATACTTTTTGCTTCTATAACTCCAACTTGCTCAATTAAATCTATTTCTCTATGTTTTTGTTCTATTTCTAGTTCATTGCCTTCTAATCTTGCTGTTAATAATTCATT
>VTLG01010171.1_pt1 | contig 11805 bp, 14 predicted proteins | sample 4694571 | NCBI WGS metagenome assembly VTLG01 (sample SAMN12604809, study PRJNA352737) | marine metagenome | biome: ENVO:00000447; feature: ENVO:00000209|ENVO:00000569|ENVO:01000036; material: ENVO:00002151; isolation source: viral sequences binned using virsorter ... | reverse complement strand
TTGAGAAAGACTCTAAACTTCTTGCTGCTTATCTTAATAATCCAGACTATAAGTATTTCAAAGTAGCACCAACAAATATCTAAAGGGTATAAATTATGTATAGACAAAGTGACGACGGTAGTTTCAACAGGTGGGATGTGCAGAGTGTCGTAACAGTAGGCGCATCTGCTGTCGCAACGAATGTTAGTACCGCTAAAATACTAGGTATCCATACGGATGGGGAGATTTATTTTAACTTCTCTTCATCTTCCAGCGCATCTGTTAGCACTGCTAACGATCTGAAGCTTTCTGCTGGACTTACATTCATTAACGTACCTAAGTTCTCTGGGCAGGGTGTATCTCAGTACCTGCATCACCAGAGAGTAGGTGGTTCTAATGTAAGTATGCGACTGGTTCATGTCTGATGGCGATAGGGACGTTCGCGCAGCTTAAAACCGCGACCGCAAATTGGTTAGACAGAAGTGATCTAACTGATCGTATACCAGAGTTTATCACTCTGGCAGAAGCCAGGTTTAATCGTAATCTTAGGATTAGGGATATGGAAACTGTCTCTACGGCTATCTCTACGGCTGCTGGAACAAGGGAATATTCATTGCCTACTGGGTTTGTGCAGATGAAAGAGTTTCATTTGTCTACTGACCCTATAACTCCATTATCTTACATTACCCCAGAGATGATGTCGAGATTGTGGGCGGGAAGCGCGAAGTCTAAACCACAAGTGTTTACAATTATAGCAGATAATGTAAGGCTGGGTCCAAATCCAGATGCAGTGTATACCACATCAATGCTTTACTATAAAACGTTTACTGCTTTGTCTGACTCAGCAACAACAAATGATATGCTGACTAATAATCCAGATGTATATTTATATGGCACATTGTTAGAGGCAGAACCATTCTTAGGTAATGATCAGAGAGTTCCATTATGGTTGGCTGCTTTCCAAAAAGCAGTAGATGATATACAAAACCAAGATAATAAAGATCGTCACTCAGGCTCACAACTCAGGGTTATGAATACTGGCGGATATCCGTGAGGTGAATAATAATGTTAAATAATTTTGCAGCAACACAGGGCGGTGGAACAGGCACAGTAACCACCACCACAATTCTTGACGGCACTATTGCTAATGCAGATGTAGCATCTGATGCAGCCATTGCTATTAGTAAAATTAATCTCGGTAACACTTTGGAGATGGAGACTTCTTCTGGCGACCAGATATTTGAAATGGATAATAATGCTTCCAATTCTTCAAATTTTCAAATTAATAATGGCGCAGGTAATGCTAGGGCTGATTTCTATTTAGATGGCAGTGCCATTCTTACACTGAAAAATCAAATGGTAGGGATTGGTGATACCAGCCCTTCATACGCCCTTGATGTCAATAACACTGGCAGATTTACGAGCGACCTTATAGTTGGCGGAAACCTAACAGTAGGAGATGGCGGAGCAGAGGATCAGAAGGTTGTTTTTGACGGGAATGCACTGGACTTCCACGTTGCACTTGATGACTCAGCCGACGATCTTGTGATAGGAACAGGATCTACTGCTGGCACAGCTACCTTAGTATCCATTAATGGCGATGGAACAGGAACAATATTCGCGCAGCCGAAAGTTACTATAGGTGATGCTACAGCCGAAGATACCATGCTTGCTTTTGATGGCAACGCTTTGGACTTTCACATTTCATTAGACGACTCTGCTGATGACTTAGTTATCGGTACGGGTACGACTGCTGGTAGTAATACTCTGATCTCTGTAAATGGTGATGGGTCAGAAACTAAGTTTAACCAGCCCAAGATAACTATCGGTGATGCAACCGCTGAAGACACTTATATTATCTTTGATGGTAATGCACAGGATTTCCGTATTGGACTCGACGATGGTACAGACACGCTAGAGATTGGTGGAGGCGCAGCACATGGAACTGCTGCCGGTATATCAATGGACGTTAATGGTGATATGACATTAGGCGGTGGAATTGCTTGCGCGGATGAGGAAATTAGCAGGCCTAAGTTTAAGGATTATGCTGAAACCATAAACGCGCTTGGCGATCTCGGGGGCGGTACTGATGCAATTGATTACACCGCTGGCAACGTAGTTTCTGCGACGGTATCAACCAGCACACAGACTTTTACGTTTACTAACCCACCGGCAAATGGAATAGCCGGATCATTCACCCTGTTTCTTACCAATGGTGGATCACAAACTGTGAACTGGCCGGGATCAGTTGACTGGGCCGGTGGAAGCGCACCCTCCCTGACATCTTCTGGTGTAGACGTTCTTACCTTTACGACTCTGGATGCAGGAACTATATGGTATGGATTCGCCGCTGGCACGGATATGAAGTGAGAAATTAACTATGGCAAAAGAAACTGCAACATACATTAGCCAACTGGTAGCAACTAATCCTGTTGCTTCAGACTCTGTATCAGTTGGTGATGATCATCTTAGGATGCTCAAAACTGTTCTAAAGACGCAGTTCAGCGGCCTTTCTGGAACAACTGCTGTTACTGCTTCAGAAGCAGAGATGAACTATCTTGATATTGCTACGCTTGGTACGTCAGCAGATTCAAAAGTTCTTACACAGGCTTCTGGTGTTGTTACGATTGCTGGTGATGTAGTTGTTAGCGGAACTACACCAAAGGTAACTATTGGGGACGCGGGTGCAGAGGACACCATGCTTGCTTTTGATGGAAACGCTGTTGACTTTCATGTTGGCCTTGATGATTCTGCTGACGATCTTGTAATTGGAACTGGCACAACCGCTGGAACTGCAACAGCAATTATGGTTGATGGTGGCGGTACTCTGGCAACTACCTTTTATGGCGATGTTACAATGGGTGGCACAACGCCTACTCTGACTATTGGAGATGCTGGAGCAGAAGATACTAAGATTGTCTTTGATGGTAACGCCAAAGACTTCTATGTAGCACTTGATGATTCAGCAGATAAATTGCTTATTGGGGAAGGGTCTACTGTCGGCACTAATCCCATCCTTACCATAACTGATGATACTGTTACGGTTGGGGATGGAGCAGCGGTTGATACTTATCTCAACTTTGACGGTAACGCAGTTGATTATCGTGTAGGTCTTGATGATGGAACAGACAAGTTAGAGATTGGTGCTGGTACAGCACACGGAACAACTGCCGCAATTGCTATTGATTCAGCAGCAGATATGGTTTTAGGCGGTTATATCAACTTCCAAGACGAACAAGCTATAAGACCGGACTTAAAGGATTACGCAGAAACAGTAAATACTTTAGGTGATCTTGGTGGCGGCACTGACGCAATTGACATCAGCGTAGGAAATGTTGTTACTGCAACTGTGTCGACAAGCACACAAACTTTTACCTTTACCAACCCTTCCGCTAATGGTAAAGCCTGTTCATTTACATTGATCTTAACTAATGGTGGTTCTCAAACTGTTAATTGGCCCGGATCAGTAGATTGGGCAGGAGGCTCTGCTCCATCATTAACATCAAGTGGAATAGACATCTTGACATTTACAACTGTAGACGGTGGAACCATTTGGTACGGCTTTGCTGCCGGAACGGACATGAAGTGAGGAAAATATTATGCCATTAGGAGCAAACAAAGCCGCCATTATGGGAGTAGCCGGAGTATCTACCGGAGATGTCGTTCTGCTTGCTACGGAAAGTTTTACTAATCAAACATCGGTGACGTTTGATTCTGAAATTGATTCAACTTACAAGGAATACATTTTCAAGTTCTATAACATAAACCCTGCTACGGATGAGGCGCGTTTTAGTTTTCAAGCCAATGCTGTTGGAGGATCTGGCTACAACGAACCCATGGTTACCACCAATTTCAATGCGCGTCACCCGGAAAGCGATGCCGATAACGAATTTGTTTATGTATCCGCTAATGATCAGGATAATGATGATGCAGCGTTTCAGGATTTACAACGGGATCAGGGTAATGCTGCTGATGAATCTTGTGCTGGAGAATTACATTTGTTTAATCCGGCATCAACAGCCTATGTAAAGAACTTTTTCGCACGAATCCAAGGGCTTCATTCCACAAATAATGCTTTGGATATTTTTGTGGCGGGATACTTTAATACAACAGCAGCAATTGACGACATTCAATTTAAGTTTTCGTCAGGCAACTTCGACGGCAAGATAAAAATGTGGGGTGTAAAATAATTATGGCAATGAAACTATTAACAACCGTAGAGCTTGATAGCGATTCAGCTGCCTCATTTACTTCAAGCATAGATAGCACATATAAGCTTTATATATTTTCATGGCAAGCTCGACTTACAACAGACGAGAGAGGTTTTATGTTTAATGTAAGCACAGATGGTGGGAGCAATTACAATGTTAGGAAGGACACCACATTTTTTAACGCTTTTCACGCTGAAGACGATAGCGGCACTCCGAATGTGGCATACGATGCTGATTATGATGGGGCAAATATTACAACAACAGCTCAAGATTTGAATCGTAATTTCGGCAATGATGCAGATCAGAATGGAGTTGGGATAGTCAAGTTATTTAATCCTAGCAACACTACATACGTAAAGCATTTTACTTCAGAATCACAGAATTATGCAGCAAATAATGTATCATACCATGTTTTCATGGGAGGGTATGCCAATACTACTAGCGCAATAAACGCTGTTCAATTTTCATGTTCATCTGGTGTTGCTGTTGGTTTTGTTAAAATGTACGGAGTAGGCTAATGGGTATACCAACACTAATAAAAACACTGACTGCTTCTGGTGATACTTCACTTTCTTTTGTAGATGGAACTTCTGATGTAGTTCTTGACGGTACATATGATGAGTATATGTTCGTGTTTACGGATATTGGGCCTGCTACTGATGGGTCAATATTTTCTTTTCAGGTAAATGCTACAGATGATGCTGGTGGTGGTTACGACACAAGTCTTATCACTTCAACCTTTTTTAATGCACAGCATTCTGAGGCCGATGACGCTGCCACTTTGGCATATCACGCCGCTTCAGATTTGGCGCAAGGTTCTGGGTTTCAGCCACTAACTAGAAATATAGGCAATGGTAGTGATGAAAGTGCTGCTGGTATTCTGCATTTGTTTAGCCCATCAAGCACGACTTATGTGAAACATTTCTATGCGCGATTTAATAATATGTATCATGCGGATTATTCCATGGATAATTTTTGTGCCGGGTATATAAATGATACGACAGCAATTGATGAAATACAGTTCAAAATGGATTCCGGGAACTTTGACGGCGTAATTCAGTTATATGGCATAGCTTAACTTTAGGAGCAATTTAGATGGCAAGAACAAAAGTAGTAAACGGTGTAAGAATGAACCTGACACCGGAAGAAGAAACAGCAAGAGATGCTGAGGAGGCTGCATGGGAAGCCGGTGCTTTTGATCGCGCAATAGCGGGGTTAAGGCAGGATCGTAATCGCAAATTGGCTTCAACAGACTGGTATGCTCTTCAGGACGTAACCATGTCTGACGCAATGACAGCGTATCGTCAGGACTTGCGGGATCTTCCGGCGGGGTTAACTACCGTAGAGGAAGTAAAATCCGTTAGCTGGCCGGTAAAGCCGTAATATGGCTTTAATCCCGATAGATCAAGTCGGGCAGATTGGGATTGTCAAAGATATAAATGCTTGGCAATTGCCCAATAACGTCTGGACAGATGGTAATAACATCAGGGCAGAGCATGGAGCCATTCAAAAGACTCCAGGCTACAAAGAGGTTATGGCTTCCTGTCCTGTTGCACCCTACTATGTAACTAATTTAGTAGCTGGTACTACATCCTTTTGGATTGTGGGAGGGCTTACTAAAATATATGTGCATAATGGTTCTGCGTGGACTAATATAACCAGGCAGAGTGGCGGCTCAGACGTAAATTATAATACTACAGCTAAAGAGAATTGGACATCTACTATACTTGGTGGTGTTCTTATTATGTCTAATGGCAAGGATGTCCCCCAGTTCTGGGCATTAACGAATGGCATCCCAGTTATAACAACTAAGATGGCTGATCTTAGTAACTGGTCTGGGTCTACTCATTATCCGTTTTCTGTTAAGGCTTTCAGGTCTTTCTTAATTGCTCTTAATGTGTCAAAGGGTTCGACACATTATACAAGTTTAGTTAAATGGTCGCACGAAGCAGCTACTCAGGCTCTCCCATCCTCATGGGATGAAACGAGCGCAACAGTTGACGCTGGTGAGTATGAACTTGCTGACTCAAAAGGGGCCATTGTGGATGGTCTTCCTCTTGCAGACAAGTTTATGATCTATAAGCAGGATTCGATCTATGTTATGTCGTATGTGGGTGCTCCGTTTATCTTTGCATTCCGTCAACTCTCGCCAACTATTGGCGCGTTTGCTAAGAACTGCATAGCAGAATTTGATGACAAGCATTTTATTTTAGGTAATGGTGATATCTATGTTAATGACGGAATGAAAGTTCAGTCCATATTGCCACATAAAATGAGAGATTATTTGTTTAGCAGTATGAATGGTGATGAGGCTCAGAAGTCATTTGTTGCTGCTGACTATGGTGCTACCGAGATGTATGCTTGTTATGTGTCTTCATCTAACGTAACTAATGTGCAATGCGATAAGGCATTAGTATGGAACTGGGTAAATAATACTTTTACTGAGCGCGATCTTCCAGATTTAGGTTATATGTCATTTGGTGTTGAGGGTGATCCTCTTTCTTCTGCTTCCTGGTCTGCTGATACATCGACTTGGGCAAATAATTCTAAGAGATGGAGTGAGGCTGGTGCGTCTTCTTTCTTCAATACGGCTGGTAAGTCATTAGTTATGGCATCTCCAACCGACACTAAGATGTATAGGCATAATACCGGAAACACATCAGATGGCACTAATATGACTTCTTATATTGAGAGAACAGGTCTAACTGTAGATGAGTCAGGTCAGCCTAATCCATCGACAGTAAAGAAGGTTACATCTGTTTGGCCTAAGATGTCATCCTCAGATGCTAATACTGTGAACGTCTATGTAGGCGCACAGATGTCAACAGAGGAAAGTATTACATGGGAAGGCCCATATACCTTTAACCCTGATTCCCAATCAAAGGTTCCTGTTAGAGTTACAGGGAAATACATCGGTGTGAAATTTGAATCTACTGGCGATCAAACATGGAGACTGGACGGCTATGCCCTGGACTTAAAGAACGCAGGGAATAGAGGCTCCAAGATGAACTGATGGCTACCCATGTTGATAGAGTAGAAAGGTCTGTAACTCATTATGAACCAGGGCCACTGCCATTAAATCAGGAAGACTTAGGGCAGTATGTGGTAAATGAGCTTAAAAGGCTAGGAGATATTCTTTTAAACCAAGCAACCTTTAGACTGGAAAGAATACATGAAGCACCGGCAAGACCAAGAACAGGAGATATTAGATTCGCCGATGGATCAGACTGGAATCCAGGCTCGGGCGAAGGAATTTATTGGTACGGAACAAGCTGGAACAAACTGTAAGGTTGTATTAATCCAACCTGGCGACCTAGAGTTGGTGTGGGATGAGGTAGTTCCCCTTATAGAAGCTGCATTAAAGCACTCAGAGGGGGAAGTAATCCCTGAAGACTTAATAAAGCCTATTAAGATTGGAAAGATGCAGTTATGGGTGGCTTTATCTGATGGTGTAATTGCTGCAATGATTACAGAGATTGTAGTCTATCCGAGAAAGAGAGTATTAAGGGTTATTACAATAGCAGGTAAAGATGGTTATGGTATGAGCAGATGGTATGGATTCCTTCCATTGGTCGAAGGGTTCGCTCTAAACAATAACTGCTCATCCCTGGAAGCATGGACAAGAAAAGGAATGGCAAAGAAGCTAACAGACTGGGAACATAAATATATGGTAATTACCAAAGATTTGAAATCGAGGATGCAATAATGGCTAATGAATTTTTAAGATTGCCAGCAGGTTTAACTGAGGCAGATTATCCTGTTGCTGATAACCTGCTAGATTATACCCCACCTGATGTTAGGTGGCAAGCACCATTAGCGACCACAGGCTCGAATATCTTTGCTAATTATGTAAAGGCGCATCCTGATCTTTTAAGAGAGTATAACCGTAGACTTGCTAGACCAATGGGTGAGCCAGGTGCATTGCCAGAGAACGTATATGGCGCACCTTTGACTATGGCTGAATATGGATACAAGCATTGGGGCGATACTGGTCAGACCGAGGGGAGAACCCTTGCTCAGCCTCCTGTTCCGTGGGGCGACCCAGGTAGGTCGCCTCATATTGCTTATTATTATCCAGGCCCATTTAGGGATATTCCTGAAGACGCATCAGAGGAAGAACTTGAGAGATTGAGGGCATTGAACGCAGCCATTGCTGGAGCAGGGGGTTCACAGACGATTACTGGGGATGATGATGTAATACCAGATACTGGGGATGATGATGATGCTCCGCCGACACAGGGCGATCAAACACCACAACAAATAGTGAACCAGGCTATAGAGGATGATCCATCTTTAGGTATCCATCCCAATATTAATACAGGCCAAGGCATACCTACTGACACAGAATATCCCAGCGGTCATAATACATATACAGGCTGGTATATGGACCCCACTAACCAGTTTGGACATTATTGGGCCTTAAAGAACCAAGGTCAAAATTATGTATGGAATTTTGGCGCAGGAAGATATGACTACAATGGCGCTCCTGTATATTAAGAGGAAATAATTATGGCAGGTGGAACACAAGTAACTCAAACTACGACAGAACCTTGGCTGGAACAGCAGCAGTATCTGCAAAGAGGATTTGGTAGAGCCGAAGACGCGTATCTAAGCGGCAAATTTAGTCCTGCCGCCTATGGCGCACCAGGAACAGTGGGGCCAGGTGTATCAGATATAAATACTGTAGCCACAGGGCTTGCTGGTTTTGATCCACGGCAGCAACAGGCAATGGATTTAACGTCTGCTTATGCTCTTGGTAATAGACCCGCAGCTATGCAGTCTGCTGCTGAACAGGCTATGTTAGGTGGTGGTCCTGGCTCTGGAGCGCCAGGGTTTATTCCTTATGCTCAAGCTGCTATGGGCGCTGGTCTTCTATCGGGAGACTGGGGTGGTGGCCCAACAGGTTACGCAGGTGTTCTTCCATTTGAGGGCGATCAGTATGCTCAAATGCTTAGAGGTGATGTAGATTACGAAGGCGGCCCATACGAAGCTATGGCTGACGTATACCGTCAACAGGCTGAAGACCAGATGCAACAGGCTCTTTCAAATGTAAGAGGACAGCAGGTACTTTATCAGCCAGGTGGTGGCAGTAGAGGGGATATATTTGCAGCCCAAGCAGCAGCTACTGGACAGAAGGCTCTAGCACAGAACTTGGCAGGATTATATGGTGGTGCTTACCAACAGGCTATGGCAGGACGTATGCCAGCAGCACAGATGGGCATAGGCGCACAACAGTTTGGAATGGGCTATGGCCTACAGGGTATGCAAGGAGCGCAAGCAGGGGCAGGTATGTATCCAAGTCTAATGCAAGCCCCGCTAGGAATGTATGGCGCAGCCCAACAGATTGGCGAACAACAGAGAGCATTGAATCAGGCTGCTATTAATAGAGATATTGCAAGGTATGAGTATCAGGCAGCACAGCCACAACAGGCTCTCCAGAGTTATCTTGCCGGCGTTACTGGTGATTATGGTGGTATGTCGCAAGCCAGAGGACCGGGCGGTACAGGTGGTGCAGAGACTCTTATAGCTGCGCTGGCTGCAAAGGCAATAGGATTGTAGGGGGATAGATTATGTGGGAAGATACCTATGACAGAATTAGGGAATGGCTTGCTGCCCAGCAAGGGTTTGTAAATCCAATTACAAATGAGGGTTCTTTACCTCTTGAGGGTCAGGTTTGGGAGAATGTACAACCTATCCTGGCTGAACAGGCATATGGACCAGTCACATCTGATGTGGATACTACTGCAATCTTGGCTGACAAACAGAGATTCATGGATGCAAAACCGCAATCATACGTTCCCAAAATAACAGAAGAAGAAGAAGAAGAGGAGCCTGATTTATTAAATAAACTATTTCTTATGTCTCTTATGGAGAATATGCAGGGTGGAGATATAGGTCAAGCACCTGCTGTGGTAGCAGGTGGTGGACGTAGAGAGTTCCCCACTATGATGCGACAGTTCGCTCCATGGGAGAGAGAAAAACCTTATTGGTGGTTAAGATAATGGCATTTATAGATTGGTTAAGACGACAACACGAGCGCTCAGAGGCGAACAGGAGACTGTTTGAGGGCAGGCCCATGGTCGCAGCAAGCGAGGCATGGAGTGGATATCAAGATAGCCCCGGTGGGCAGAGACTTATGGTTAGGCAGCCATCACCTACCTCTGTAACACTAACAGAAAAGGATGATGGATCAAGTACCAAGGTAACCAAGTGGGAGCCAGAGAAGCAGTTAAAGGTTACCGCACTCCCACAAGAATCTGTGATGGGTCCGGGCAGACCGTTGCCACCACCGCGAAACCAGAGGAATCCCTTTGATATCCCTCAATATATGTTTCCGCAGGGCGCTATGTCACCAGAAGCACAGGCAGCAATAGCCCAAGTGCAAGCAACACAAGGGCAGAATGTAGACGCATATGGACAACCTATTAATAGAGCCAGTCTTGCAAACTTAGGTATTCCAATCAGGGCTATGGGTGATGCTATTAGCAGGATGGATAGAAGTATGCAGGGAATAAGAGATCGCGCAGAAAGAAACAGGATTAGAAGGTTAATGCAATATAGAACTAGAAACCCTTACTTTCCAACTGGAGGTAGATACTAATGCATCCACTTGCGCTTGCCAGACTTGGATTAATGGGGCTTGGAAAGCTCCCAGGATTTTTATTCAGAGGTACTGGATGGAGAAGGGGTGCTACAGGCCCAGTGCAGACCAGACCTGCTACAGTGACCCCCTATACTCCAGTGAGGCGTAGGTTTAGGGGTAGAAGGGGTAAGTATGAGCCTGTGCCCACGCCTACAAGAACTGTATATGATAGAGTTCCAAGAGGAACTACTGTTGAAACTACTGGTTTGTATGGGCAGCCACGGACAGTAGGAACTGGTGGTAGATTTACTGGAACATCAAGGCAAGAACCTTTATATAGCCCACTATTTACGAACCCAGCTACTAGAAACCAATTAATGGCAGGGTATGCTCGGCGCAAACCTGTTAGGGCTGCTGCTGCTGGTCTAGGAATAGCAGGTGCTGGAGCATTAGGAACTTACCCATTCATTGCTGGCGATGAAGAGCCACCTATTGACCCCAGTCTTCTTATGACTACCCCTGAACCGTGGGCTGCACCTGAAGGTGTATTAGATTTCGCAGAAGCCGAAGCAGCCAGAGCAGAAAGGGGAGAAAAGAATATCCAGGATATGCTGACTAAAGGATTCCTAATTGCTGCTGCTGGTGGTGATCCATCCAAGTTCTTTGATAGAGGGCTTGAGGTTCTAAAGGCAAGTGAACAATACAAGGTTGACAAGGATTATGCTAAGGTAGTCAGGGCTGTATATAAGAAGGGTGATATGCCTAAGAACGCAAGGGATGCGTATGAAAGGCTTGCTCCACTTGTCGGCCCTGAGAAGGCAGCGGTTCTCTCTGGTCACCAGTTAGGTATGGAACCAGGCAAGACCAAGGAAGAGCGTGCATGGAGAAGAATCGAGGAGATAGCGCTAATGGGTGATATAGATGGTGCTGCTGCTGAATTGGTAGCAGCATGGAACACAGGAAGGCTAAAGAACCCAGCCCCTCATATTACAATATACTCAGCACAGCTAGCCAAAGCAAAAGAAACACTTA
>VTLG01005551.1_pt1 | contig 11805 bp, 10 predicted proteins | sample 4694571 | NCBI WGS metagenome assembly VTLG01 (sample SAMN12604809, study PRJNA352737) | marine metagenome | biome: ENVO:00000447; feature: ENVO:00000209|ENVO:00000569|ENVO:01000036; material: ENVO:00002151; isolation source: viral sequences binned using virsorter ... | reverse complement strand
CTGTGTAAGCATAGCAGATGCTCTCATTTGATTAGGATCAAACATCTGATCATATGCCTGTTTAAATGCATTAGAAGCAGCAACCCAACCTTCTTCACCTAAGAACCTATTAGATCCAAAGACCGTAGTCTTCATATCATCTACAAGGAACTCAAATTCTTTAAGGCTTAGGTCTCTTCCATAGATAGCATTAGTTAAGTTATCAACAGACCTATTCATTTCTTCTGCTGTGATTCTAGTCTGCTTACCACCTGTAGCGACAACAGCATCGAAGTTAGGAGCGAATGAATCAAATAATTGATCTAATTGCTTAGCTCTTTCATTACCATCTATAGCTTTAAGAAAGTTCTTATGGAAAGATTCACTAGCTACAGGAGCTGCTCTACCATTGATAGTCCCAGCATTAGCCTGTATCTGTGCGTTATCTAGTTTAGCCATAAGTGGATCAGGTTCTAGATTCTGAACAGCTTTACCTGCTGAATCTTCACCAATGTCATTAACAAATGCATTATAACCAGCTTCTCCAGATGGATCAGCTTTCAGTGCATCTATCATTTCTTCTTGCTGAGCAGCTTCTCTAGCAGCTCTACGGGGTTCTACAGCTGCTGTAAGAGGATCTTCAAATAACTCTAACTGAGCATTCTTAGCATTAATTAATTCTTCAGCACCTGCATCACGTGGAAATAGTTTAGCTTTTCTACCAAAGGTAAAGGCAGCTCCAATTAATTCAACACCACCAGAAAAGCCAGCAGCTTCCATTACATTCTTTTTCCATGTAGTATCAGCATCATCACCAGGTCTAGTAGCCCAAGGTATATTCCATCCTAACCAGTTATTTAAAGTAGCTGCCATATTATCATCTGTCTTTGAGTGAGATGAGATCATAGCAACACCTGTATCAACACCAGTCCATGCAGCAATACTTCCTAAGGTATGTGCATATTTAGGTAATGTAATAGCTCTTGCAGCAACTGCTGCTTTAGCACCACCTGTAATCAGTGTACCACCATATAATGTAGGTATGATAATAGATGATGCATCTCTAAGCATCTTATGTCCAGGGTGTGAAGCACGTGGGGAATTCTTATCCCACCAGTCATCAATAGGTTTAAGCCAAGGTACAATACCTACTACATCAGAAGCAAAGTCACCCACACCTAAGACAGGTTGAGCAGCTGTTTCAACTACACCATGTACTGCTTTATGTATTATATTACGTTCATCTTCTCTTTCTTCTTTCTCAGCTTGAGCCTTAGCCTCAGCATTCTCTATGTCTTCTTCTTGTTCTTTGTCTTCCCAACGATTCAGCTTTTCATTCTGAGTATCTTGATGGCTTTGGAAATACGGATCAAGTTCTACATCAGTAGTAGGCTCGGTATTTGGATTTAGTTCTGTCATACTGCTACCTGCAATTGATGTAATGGATGTCCCATTTCTTCTAGAACCTTACAAGCTGCTGCTGAGCAGGCTGCACGTTCTCTCCAGTAGGTACTGGATATTTTCTCTTCTCCTAAATTCTTATGCACATCACCGAATAGAGCTTCGTCGTATTCATTGAGTTCCACATGAGGAAAACCTTCTCTTCCTTGATTTTTAATTGTAGAGTCGATTAGTTTCTTCTGTGTGTCAGAATTAAATAAGGTTTCTAGAGGTAAACCAGCATCTTCTGCTGCTTTCTGTAGTCTAGAGTAGTCCCATTGACCATCACCAGCTGCACTAAAGTGACCGTTCTCCATTAATTGAAGGACTTCTCTAATAGTAGCAGTATCAATATCGAAACCTAGTTCTTCACCAGAGTTCCTAATCGTTAACTCATCATCACCTATAGCATTAGGATCACCTACAGACACAAGTGGTCTTAGTTTCTTGTAGTAATTCTCTTGGATAGGAGGTTGGTATCCAGCTTTAGTATAAGCTTTGTTTGGACCTACAGGATTCATATCACCTAGGTACCGTCTTAAAGCAGGAGGTATCTTCTCTACTTCTTTAGTAAATGAATTTACATAGTCTTTAGGTAAAGGTTGAATATTAGTTGAACCCTTCAATCTAATCTCATTATTCCTAGCTAGTTCTGTTTGAGCTACCATATAATCAATAGGAGATATCTTACCTCTAGTAAGACTAGAAGCTAACATAGCAGATGTAGGGAAAGTAGGTTTACCTCCTCTATTTACATCTGTAGAGAACTTACTAATAACTGATACAGGTGTATATTGTTTAGTATACATACCATCAGTATTATTTAATTCTTGAGTTAGTTTACTATACTTATTCTCTTCCCATAGAGGTTCTCTTTCAAGATTAGCTCTTACTCCAAAGTGAGATTCAGTACCATCTTCATTATCAATGGCTCTATAATCACCCTTTTCATCTCTAATCTCTTGTGTAATCATATCACGAGCATACTTATAAGCTTGCTCATGAGTCATATCTTTCTCTCTAGCATCTCTATAGTGCCCAGAAGCAGCTGTAAATGCCATGTCTGCAGCATCTCTATGTCCAGGGTTGTTCTGCCAACCACTACCAGTGTTTATAATCTTTAACAGTTCACCTTTAATACGATACTTAAGCTTCTCAGCATAACCTTCCTTACCACCTGTAGGTAAAGACTTGTTAAGTCTCTGAGCTTCTGCTCTAACAAAAGCTTCAGTTTCATCATCTAAAAGTAAACCATCAATCATTTCATCTGTAATGATGACGTTATCTCTAGTCCATTCTTTTAGTATACTGACACCAGCTTGTTGTGAGGCAGTGTTACGTGCATACGCTATTTTCCTAGCAATCACTTGTCTAGCTTTTTCATGACTAGGACCATGTGCTTTGAATTCTTCTTGTAGTTTAATTAAAGTTTCTGGTGTAGGGTTACCATGTCTAACTAATTCTAAAGCATTCTCATATGCTACTCTACCATCTCTTCTATCTTGTTGATCTGCAAGAACCATCTGTTTATCAGCTTGCTTCTCTGCCTCAACACCTGCATTCTTTATAGCATTCCATTCTCGTTCAAAATGATCAGCCCAGAAAACCTCTTTACCACCAGTTCCTCTAGGAGATATCTTTAAGGTCTCTAAATCTTCAACCTCTTCCCATCCTATCTGACCATCCTTTAGTCCATTTATAATAGCATCGGTTACACGTTGACGAGACTGTGATAAGCGCCATCCTGGTGCATCTTCTCCACCAGCAAAGTGTATAATAGCACGCTGTATACCAGCTGCTCCTATACGTTCTCCACCGTTATAACCAGGACCAATAAAGCTTTGGATTACAGTTATGGTTTCATCATATCTAGATTTCTCAGCATCTTTAACTGCTTGGTTAGCAGCTTTACGCTCATAGTGTCCTATAGTTCTAGCGATAGAACCTTCAGCACCGCTAAGTCCTGAAAGCTGCATAATATTATTAGAGAACCTATTGACTCCAGTATTAGGATCTTTAAGTTCTTCTGAAATAATTTTATTAAGAACTGTAGTATAAGTTGCACCACTAGCATTATTTAAGGTAATGGTGCCTTCATAACCAGGTAGGTTAATAGGATCATTACTACGTGCTGCTATGATTTGTGGTAATTGATTACCCCATCTTTGTGCAGATAGTTTTTCTACAGCAACAGGTAAGTAACCACTATTCTTTCTTATTCTTTCAATGACATGCATAGGCACATCACCAGCTACTTCGATCTCACGTAAGAATGCTTGAAGCTTTTCATCACTAGCAATTAATGCATCATCAGCACTAACCAAAGCGTTCATTGCCTTGAAACCTAGACCATAGTCTCTATAGATTTCACTAGCAAAGTCATCAATATCTAGCTTTCTTTTGGCATTCTGTCTTTTTAAGAAATTAATTCCCTTAGGAACTAATGCTAATAAAGCATCTCTATCTTTTAGTTGCTGTGCAGATTTCTTATCAAGATTCTCAATCTCTGTCTCGAAATTCTTCCACTTTTGTTCTGCAACAATACGTGAATGGTCTTGCTTTATGTTAAAATTAGTCTGTCTGTTCTCAGCTTCGGCTTGATTTTTTCTATCAAAACCACGGGCTATTTTGTCCGCTTCTTTGTTAATATAGTCAAGAACATTCTGGCGTCCTTCGAGTTGTTTTAAACCTTTCTTTCGAATTTTGCCAGATTGATCATGAGCTATAAGTAGATTTGCACCGAAGCCTCTTTGTGTCGCGTACGACTTAAATAGAGACATTGTTTTTAATTAAACTGTTTGTAATTTTTCCATCTTGACATCCAGCTTACTGTAGTCAACACGGTAGAAGCCACCTTCTTCAGTCTGTGATACTGCATCACCACGACCCATGGCTAATAAATCTTGAGCAGAAGTACCTTTATAAGTAGGTCCATGCTCACCATCAAATCTGTACTTAAATGTGTATTCAGGTACACCAGACGGTGAAGTACCTACACGAGTTATATTATATTTCACACGGTCATCAGATAATGCATTCATAATACTTCCTATAATACCAGGAGAAGCTACTGCTCCTTTAACAGGCATTGGAGGATCAACACTTGGTGGTTTAGGTGCTAGTAGCTTAGTCTCAGGTAGAGCCAATGGTTCAGGCATTGCAGGAGGTAGTACTGGTTCAGCGGCAATATTATTCTCAGCAGCCATATCAGCTTTATATTTTTGTAGTTGATTATGTTGTTGATCAGATTCATACTGTGCTTTAGCACTCTTCATTGATTCTATCAATTGACGCTTACCTAAATTCATTTGAGTACTAGCTTTCACCATACCAAATTCATAGTCGCCTTCATCTCTTGTTATTGAATCTGAAAGTCTTTGTTGGTTTCGACCGAAATCAGCCATAACTGATTGCATCAGTTTAGCTGCACTTCGTCCTGCACCTCCTCCAGCTCTAACTTGACCTGCTTTCTGAAGAGCTGCTATTTTCAGATCTTCTCCTTTGAAAGCTTTTTCAGCCTTACCTCTTTCCAAAGCTCTTGTCATTTGCTGAGTTTCCCATCCAAACTTATTCATAAGTTCTTCTTTCTGGAAACCTATAGCAACTAACTGTTCATTATATTTCCTTGTATTATCATTACTAGTAATTTCAGCAGCAACGGAATTGAACTCCATCTGCTTTTCATAATTCTCTACGCTAGCATTGTATGCTGCAATCTGATTATTGTAATCAAATTCACGCATCTGCTCACGATAGATCCAATCGTTCTTAGCGGTTTCATTTTTATAATCACGTGATGCTTGTTCATTCCACTTCTTGATCACATGCTGATCCATTGCAAAGTCGAACTTTTCATCACGGATCTTTATATCATACTCCCGCCTTGCTACATCATATTCAAACTGACGTCGTGCGTTCTTCTTGTCAGTTTTGTGTTTGTTACCAAACCATCCCATATACTATTCTCCGAGTTTTGATTTAAAAAGTTTGCGGATTAAAGAAGATGTCTCTTCCATTTTCTTTGGTCCATGTAGAATTAATGCTATGATAGGTACTAATTCATGTAAAGTGTTTTTCCAAACATGAGCGTATATTTGATCTGTTTCATCTCCTAGCTCCCATTCATTAGCAGCTATCCAAGCGTTATACATAGATATATGTTGAGACAATAGTAAGTCTCTATGTTCATTGAAGAACGTATTAGTAGGTAAAGTAACGAATAAATGTTTGAAGGAAGATAATATATCGTGGCGTGTAACAGGGAAATCTCCATCTTGGATATCATCCCAAGTACGCCATATCTCACATAAGATGTCAATGTATTCTCTAGCACTTGTGTTAGTACCACAAATATCAGTGACGATCAATTCTCTATTGTCACTATCTTTTGCACGTTCTTCAATGGTAGACATTAAGTTCTCCTATAGTAGCGGGGTGAGTAGACGCCTTCCCAAGATGAAGCTGTTAAAGCCACAGGGAATGGTGAATCACTAAAGATTCTAAGTGTATAATTATCTGTACGTTGATGTATAGGTATAGTAAATATATTCTGCTCTTCTATAGGAACATCATCACCTAAATAGTAGTTAGCATCTTGTGTTGGTTGTAATGTAAACCATTGATCTACATAGATTTCAACAGTGTCAGCAGGTGTAGTAACGTTTGCGGCTGTACTAGCAGCTGCTGGTGCCGTACCGAATGTAACCGTAACTTGATCAGGGTTAGTTGCGTGATCGGCAATGGTATAGTCGGTAGTAAGTATTTGCTTAGCACCATTCTTCTTAACAATAACATCAGCTTTGTCTTTTACAGTAAAGTCTGGTGAGAATATTTTGTTACTACCATCACCTGTGAACGATTGTGTAGCAGCTTGTACACCCTTACGTTTAAGTTTAAATCCTACAACACTAGATTGTCCTACAGAGAATTTCATTCTAGCTATAGTCAGTGCTGCAGTAAAATCAGCTAACTTACCTTCAGGATCTTTTTTATAGTATATCTTTGGTAAAGTTATATCATAGTTATATTTATATCCTACATATACGTTTGCCGCTTGTGCGGATAAGTCTTTGTTTGGGACTTTGAAATAGGTACCATCACCATCTGACGCGCGGGTTGGCGTAATTGTAAAACCAGACTCAGTAGTACCAGAGAAGTTAGAAGTAGCATTACCAGCAATAACAATAACAGGGGTTAACGAGGTTACATCTTCAAATGGGATGTAACATTTTGAAAAATCATTAGTGGAATCATAGACAACTTTCTTTTCAGATCCTCCAGACAAACCATTAGTAGCAGCCGTATAGAAGTCCATGTGAGGGTTAACCTGCTGTCCTTCTGCTGTAGTAATAATAGTTTCCTCAGGGGTCTGAGTCATAGTAGCGCTGCACAAATTATATCTAGCATCAGATCCTGTACCTGTTTTAATAACAGTATACATAGTATCTGAATCAACTTCTACAAAGTGTGTATTACCTGGACATTGCCAATGAAACCAGGTCTGCATTATATCTTTTTCACCGTCACTATAAGTACGGTAGAAATATATCTTATCTGTACTTGTACCATACATAGCAATGAAGCTATTCTGTGGACTAGCTGTTAAAGCAGTTATAGTAGCTGGTACAAACTCAGCAACTATTCGTCCTATATCTACTACTTTAGGTGCAACTCCAGTAGACTGTGGTAACAAACCAAAGACTCTAGTAAAACCTGCTGTCTCGTGTGTCTTACTCACAAAGTTAATGTGTGTACCTACGTCAACAGGATCTATTTTAGCATCCATTCTATAGTTAGATATACCTCGTATCAAAGCTGTGCTTGGTGTTAGGTTACCTTCAGATGAGAATAGCACAAACTGCTGATTCTGACTGAATAACATAAGACCACCAGCTGTAGGTATAATTCCATGCAGTGTAGCAGGTCTTGTACTAGAACAACTGATACCAATAGGATCAGCTTCAGTTGCAGTTTGAGCAGTAATCATATAGAAGTTAAAGAACTCCCCTGCCTGACTCATCTCTACATTATCTTCTGATAAGAAACCTAATCTATTGTTATAATAGAATGCTTGTTGTATTGTATAACCTACAAATGCTGGTTTAGCATTAGTTGTAGCATCACCTACTAATCTATCTGTCCACTTATTAGCAGCTAAGGTACCTGCTGTTGCAGCTGAACCGTCTTGATTCTTACCATCAATCTGACTAAATACAAATGTATTAGAAGCAGTATTATACAAATGGTGAGGCATTGTACTGAAGTCTAATCCTTCAGATACCCCAGGTCCACGAGTTTCTTCCCATACACCAGGTCCAGATGTTGCATTGTTAGCTACAAACTTAGCATAGTATGTATCTGCAGATGATGCTGTGTTCTGAACTTTTACAATACGATTATGTTTAGTTTCAGAAGCTAGTTCTGTTACTAAATCTACAGAATCTTGGTATGCTGTTAAAGATTCTCCACCTTTACCACCGGATATAGAGTCTACTGTGAATGCAGCATCACCTGTCAACTCTATTGAGGTACTGATTACCGTCGCAGTAATACCAGATATACCATTCAAACCTCCTGAGTGACTAGAGCTACTACCACCTGTTACAGCTGTAGCAGTTATAGCACCACAAGAATTAGCTACTGTACCACTCTGTAATGTTTGTAGTATATCATCAGCTTTTAAAAAACTATCTGTTACAGCATCATTAGCTGCTGTATCACCAGCTTTAGTATCTAAAGTTATAGTATAAGTAGTACTACCTTTAGTCAAAACAACCTTATAAGGGGCACTATACTCAACTAATTTTATTCTAACTGTAGCATTAAAGTTAGCATTCTCTGCAGGTGCTGTCCTCTCTGCTACTACCTTAGTTTTATTAGTGATAATAGATGTATCTCTAATAGTAATGAAATCATAGTCAGTTGAATTAACTGCATTAAGATAATTCCTAGCATTTGTACCATAAGTAACAGCACACTCTGCATAGGTCTTAGCATTCCATACATACACTTGACCGTATGGACTTCCAGATGCACCTGCTATACATCCTATATAGCGTTCAGCATCATCTCTATTATAATAAAACCACTTAGCATTATCTAATACTGTGGTACTAAGAGCTGTGGAACTAGATGTTAACTCTGAAATAAACTTGAAACCAGGTCTTTTAGTCAGTCCAAATGTAGGATCAGGGTATGCATTCAATGCTTCCTTAACCTGACCTGGTAATTTTCTATCATCAGGTTGGTTGGATACACCACCTAAATAACTTGAGACTGTTTGTGTTACACTTGCCATTAGCGGTATAAAGCTTGGTACGGTTTGTAAGCATCATATGTTTTCTCTCCTCTCTTATGCCCAAAGAATGTATAATCACCTTGAGTACATTCATACTGCATAGCTTTAGATCTAGTATCTAGTTCTCTTTGTGAAAGAATTTGGAACTGCTGTGGATCACCTACAATTCTACTAGATACAATAGCAGCCGTTTTGGCTACAATATAATCCTGTATTGGCCTAGGTAAATCAACCCAATCAAACAACCATACTATATCACAACGTACTGTATCCCACCCAGTTAAGGTAGTCCAATCAAAAGTATGATTTATCTTTTCATATAACTTACCACTTCTTCGTATAGTTTCATATTGATTATCCTTCTCATCATGTAAATCTATCTGTAATATATTATTTGGAATAGGTATCTCACCATTGGCATCTGGTGTCATCGGATAATACTCTTCAGTATTAAACGTCCAGCCTTCAGCCTGTACTTCACGTGACACATTAAGCAATGTATCATATGCAATCGCAACGTCTGGGTTGGTTTGATCTAGTGTTGTAACAGGTGCCTGACCAACAGACGCCAGTATCTCATTTACTGCTGGTAGTTCTTGAGCAGCGTTCGTGGTAGGGAAAGCCATAATTAATTTATGTAAATAAAAAAAGGGGACCGAAGTCCCCATGTTTAACTGCGATCTTGCGCAGGTGAATCACATTCTACCCCAGCATAAGCTGTAGGGAAGTTTTTTGTTTCTGAATAAACAGCGGATTGTGAATAGGTTCCGCCTTGTGTAAAAGCTACCGATTTACGGAGAGCTGTATTACCTCCAGAGACTCCAGCTGTACTACCTGAGTAGCCAGTCTGTTCAATCTCTACAAAGGTATCGCCAGTGTTTGAAGCTCTGGCTGTAGAAGCATTAGCCATAATTAATTCTCATATTCTAACGATGTAACATAACCAACTACAGCAGTGTTTGTACCTGAATCACCGGTAGCGACCGTGATCTTATCACCGATGCGATAGCCATCACCATCAGCAGCGGCTGCAGCATCAACTGCAATAGCTGAACATTTGTTACTTGCGATAGTAAGGTCAACCTTAAGGCCTGAACCTCCACCATCTGTTGTTGTAGCTTTGTTATCTACAGTACCGTTAGTACCGCCTGCGGTTCCATCGTCACCTGTGGCAGTACCAACAGCAATTGTAGCAACAGAGCCACCCGCCCTTCCCCATTCTACTGGGGGTTGGTTAAAAAAGGTCTCACTGGTTAGACCAGCAACACCTGTAATTGGATGTGCTCTTGGCATATTACCTCCCCTTAAGCGGTTTGGATTTCAATAGCAGCAGCGGGGTTTAGAGTACCTGCACCCATTGCTAGACGTCCAACGATCAAGTCGCCTTGATACATTGTCTTAATGTCAGCTCCGGTTGTTTGTACCTGAGGACCAATTGCTTCTACAACAGCAGCCGCATCCTTCTGATAAATCAGACCGGCATGATTAGCGAATGCGCCATCATAACCAGGCTGACCTACACCAGCATCGGAATTTTCACCGGAAACTTGTGCAATAGTACCAGCTTGGAAAGGCAGGTTGTTAGATCTTTGAATTTTGATACCAGCAATTTCATACAGACCTTCACCAGAGGTGAGGTTACCAGATGAATTACCATAATCTCTATTGAGAATATTTGTATCTACTTGAGAAACCAATGCGTAGTACTGTCTTGGATTAAGTACAGCAGTACGACCAACCTTAGGAAGGTTCTTCTCATCTAGAATTGAAGCAGCTTCGAAGAAAGCATCTACCAATTTCTGTGCATTATACTGGTTGTTTGCTCCAATCTTGATGACGGAACCACCTGGCTCAGGGCCTGGTGCTGCAGTAATAGGATGCGCTTGGCGTGCAGCTTGTGCAATCACACGGAAGATTTTCTTATCATAAGCTTCTGCTAGTGCATGACCGATCTTCTTACTGATCTCTCCACGTAGGGAGTAGTGTGCAAGTGTCTCGTCAAGATCATATACGAAAGCTGAACTGATAAGCAGATCATCACAAGTGATTGTCTTCTCTGCTACTGGGGGATCACCCTGACCCAGAATTGGTTCTCCGGGGGTGTGATATTGGGCAGACATGCGGCCCGTGAAGATGAACTGTAAAGATTTTCCGTTCTTAAGTTGACGGGTTTGTACAGTTCCCTTCGCGATGGTCGCAGACTCATAAGCTTTGAAGAGTTCACCAGAGAACAGCTTCAAATAAGTTGCATATTTAGTATCGTAAGCAGTACCAAGAGCCAGCGGGGTATTGCTGGTATTATTAATACTACCAATACTAGAAACTAAAGTATTAGCCATTGTTTAGAGAGTATGTATAAGTAAACGTTCTCTCAATCGATTGAAATTAAAAATATTTGTGGTCTTTCCCACCGTCTAGACGGCAAAGGGTATCCGCGTACGGGCCAATGCCAATTAGTCAGAGGTCCGACACTGAGGTGCCTCTAACCATGACTTACCTTGTCGATGATACTCAACATGTAGGCCTTGTATAAAAATAAAAATGGAAAGCAGCCCGAAGACTGCTAACCATAGTTCATTAACCTTCTTCATCAGAAGGCATATTTTACGCCGACCTTGGTACCCCATGCGGTGTCATCGTCTGAGTCCTCTTCTGCTGTTAGCAATGAGATCTCACCATAAACTCCGATGGAATCAGTAGCTTGGAAGTTTCCACCTACTTTACCAGATAGACGCCAGTCAGAATCTTCACCCTGTTCTGCTACTACTGCAGGGCCTCCTTGAATATAGAAGGAAGAACCATTCTCAGCAGCTTTCTCAAAACCTACGTGAACGTCGGTTACAGAACCTGTATATTCTGAACCCACACGAGATCCGTTGGATTCCACGTTGGCATAGACTCCGGCTGTTGCAGGTGTAGCCAGGGCTGTCGAAGCAGTCAGTGCTGCAAGTGCAATAAGTTTCATAATTGTTTAAGTAATTGTTTTGGTATAAGGGATACCGCGATACTTTAGTTGGACTTTCATAGTCTTCTCCTTAGTACCTAACCCCCGTTCCATGGTTAGGATTCATGCGTCCCGTTAGGGATGA
>VTLG01017129.1_pt1 | contig 11806 bp, 12 predicted proteins | sample 4694571 | NCBI WGS metagenome assembly VTLG01 (sample SAMN12604809, study PRJNA352737) | marine metagenome | biome: ENVO:00000447; feature: ENVO:00000209|ENVO:00000569|ENVO:01000036; material: ENVO:00002151; isolation source: viral sequences binned using virsorter ... | reverse complement strand
TCTTTGACAAACTCACTGCAGCAATGCAACCTGAGTTCGAGGATGAAGAAGCAATCGATCCATTCGATTTCTGGCAGGGTGCTAACTTTAAATTGAAAGCTAAGAATGTTGCTGGATACCGTAATTATGATTCAAGTGAGTTTGCTGCTGTATCACCATTATTAGATGATGATGATGCAATGGAATCAATCTGGAAGAAAGAATTATCTCTTTCTGAATTTGTTGCTCCTACACAGTTCAAGACTTACGATGAACTCAAGGTTCGTCTAGAGTATGTTCTTGGTAAGAGAGGTGCAAAACCAGTTGCTCAAGATGTTGATGTTGAAGACGAAGAATTTGCAACTACTGTTGCAGAAACTAGAGAAACAGTTTCATCTGTTGCTTCAAGTTCAAGTGAGATTGAAGACGATGACACACTATCGTATTTCCAACGACTTGCTGAAAACTAAAATACAAGGGAGGGCAACCTCCCTTTTTTTATGGCATTGATATATTCAAATTTTCTGTTTGTATTATTTTATCGTTTATGAACTGTGATGATTTTCCATAAACCATAATATCTCTGAAATCATTTAAAAATTCTTGTAAAAATTCTTCTTTTAAAACAAATATAAATCTTTTATTATCATTGATTCTTGTCTCATGAGAATAATTACTTATACCAGTTCTTACATTTGTTCCTGATTTTGTTTGATAAGAACCTAAAACATTATCATAATATTTTACTGTAAAATCAGAATTTACTCTTTTACCTTTGGGTAGTATTAAATGTCCATCTGAGTCACGTATCTCTTTAGTTTCAAAATATCTTGTTTCATTTAAATTTTCACCATATTTATTCTCTGCAAAATTATAAATCTCTGAAGGATCAAGTGGCCATTCATCACGTATATTAACTATTCCTGCACATGTGATTACCACCCAATCTAACTCAGCAGATCCATATAACTCTTCAGCAACATTATCGGGTCTAAAACCCATCGGTATCTCATACTTATTGAAAATAGTTAATATATTTTGCAAATCCTCCCTTAATTTAACCCTACGAAAGAAATTTTTCACCTCAATAAACTCAAGAGATGAATTTTTATCTTTTAAGAAAGATGGATATTTAATATTTGGTAATTCTCTAAAGTATGCCATTAGAAACCAACTCCTCCAGCATCATCATAATCAACATCATAAATTGGTTCCAACTCCTTAAATGATAGATCAAGTTGTATTGATATTGGTGATGCATCATCATATGTTGCATAGACACCTTCACCTGTATAGTTTACAGATACATTTGTTAAGAAACATTGTTTGAACTTATGTAAGAATGGATGTTCTGAATTTCCTTTTTTATATCTTATTTCAAATACATTAGGAGTTTTTAAGAATACCCCTGATCCTCCAACTGACGCTGTGCCCTTTGTTTTAGGTGCCATATTTAACTTAAATGATCTAATTATATTCTTACATTCTCTTGCCTCTTCAGGACTGCGAGGTGTCATTTTAAATGAGAAATTAAAACTTCTTAACGTAGGCCCGTTGAATAATAACTCCATATTAGGATTGAAAATCTGACCTGTCTGTCTTGCCATTAATTGAGCAGCAGATACGTTACCACCAAGTGCACCAACAGCAGCAGAAGTTGCTTTTGCAGTTACAAAATCTGATGCAGCATCCATGATACTCGCATCCATTCCAACAGAGTTTTTCATTTCTTGAGACATTTTGCTTGTCGCTGCTTCAAATCCTGCTTCGTCTTTGTTTAACATCGCTGATAATGCTGCACCACCACCCTCAATACCTGCACCAATCACACCAGCAGCAGCACCCATAAGAGTATTCATTTTGCTCTCACCATAATCCACAGCATTACCATCTTGGATATTTGATGGCATTTGTAGAATGATACTTCCTAGTATCTTTGTTGCTTTATCTCTCGTTCCCTGTGGCCCGATTCGACGACTTCCGGGTGAACCTACCAAACTTCCACCACTTCTTGCTTTTACTGATTGATATTCAACTACAGTGAAACTCATATAGTCAGTAGTTTCTGTGAGTGCCTCTAATGGATATCGAAATCCTCCTGACTTAAATAATTCCTTGATAACTCTACCAGAACCGCCAAAATTGGGGGTTCTTCTTAATCTATTTTTCCTTGATGCATCGAGCATCGCTAAAATTTCATCAGCTTGATTAGGATTAGCTTTCCTAATTCTTTCTTCTACTGTAAGAGTTTCATCACTATTATATTGTGCCATATCTATTTTTTTTAACTATTTAGACTCATTTTACCGAAAGGTAAAGATTGGAGGTCTGTTATCTCTTCAGGATATACACGATATGTGTTTCCAACTACGTTTGAGAATGAATATGATCGAGCATCACCATGATGAAAGTTTGTTCCACGAAACCCCCATGAGTAAACATCAGTGACAGCCACTAGTGGATGAGCATCGAATCTGCCTGTTGATGATGGTTGATACGAAAATATAAAAAACTGACCTTCTTGTGGTGGTGAAATAGAATCATTTACCACCTCGGTTATTTGCACCATCAATTCATCGGGATCTTCAATACCAATTAAACGATCTAATACTGGACTAATTCGATTCATTTGACTCCAAGTTCATCCTCTGTCATCACCTTAAATTCATACAAACGATCTTTACAGTATTCACTTGCTGCTTTCCATTTTGCTTGATTGCGAGCGTACTCATAAGTTTCATAAAGATAATTTTTTGTTTTTCTTTTGGGTTTTTTCGGAGGTGAAAGTTGTTTTTTGGGTTTGACTTCGATAATATATTTTTTAATCTTTCCAGTGGTTTCTTTAAGTTTAACATAGAAGTCTGGAAAATATCTATGTACACGGTTATCAATTGGAGATCGGTATGGAATCGCAATCTCTTCACTACCCCATTCAAGAATATTCTCATTCAAATCACAGTAAACCATGAACTTTCGCTCCCAAAGTGATCGATAAATGATATTTGATGGGTTTCCTTTGTACTTTCGCGGGTATGATGGTTGATATATCCCTTTATATGACATAAATAATAAAAAACAAAGTCATAAGGTATTTAGTGTGTCATTAGTATCAAAAATAACCATGACTGATGCCAAAGTAAAATTTGGTAATCTATCATTAAATAATCAATATCAAGTTCACTTTGCGGGATTCAATACTAGTGTTGTTAATTATTTAAGAAACAATCTTGGAATAACGAACGCTGATGATTTCATTTCTCGTGAAATGGGTATATTATGTTTTGATGCATCATTACCAACAAGTGCATTGGCCACAGCTGAAGTAAAAGATAATTTTATGGGTGTGCCACAAGAGTTTGCTCATTCAAGATTATATACTGATATAGATTTCTCCTTTTATATTGATAAAGATTACACTCTATTAAGAATATTTGAGGGTTGGATGGATTATATAACGAGTGGTGCAGAAACTGAGGTTGGAGATTTACAAAAACCATTTTATCGCAGGATGAGATATCCAGATACTTATAAGGTATCATCCATGTACATATCAAAGTTTGAAAAAAATCTTGATCGAACTATCTCATATCAATTCATAAACACTTTTCCAAAATCAATTACACCGATTCCAGTTACTTATGGTAATGCAGATTTATTGAAAGTGTCAGTGAGTTTTAATTATGACAGATATGTCGTAAATCGAAAGAGTAGAAAACCAAGTCTCTTATCTTCTGCTTTTAATTTGTTTAATCTATTCAGATAGTATAGACATTTGTTAAAAAATATTATATAATATGATATAAATAAATTACTGAATAAAATATCATGCCATTACCCAAGATTAATACACCTACGTATGAGTTGACTTTACCATCAAATAAAAAGAAAATTAGGTATCGTCCATTTTTAGTTCGCGAAGAAAAGATTCTAGTTCTTGCAATGGAATCGAATGATCAAAAACAAATTACTGATGCAATCATACAAATCATAGGTGATTGTTTAATTACTAAAAATATAGATGTTACCAAATTACCCACATTTGATATTGAATATCTTTTTCTCAATGTAAGATCAAAGTCTGTTGGTGAAACAGTTGAGGTTAATATTACTTGTCCTGATGACGGAAAGACCACAGTTGAGACATCTATCAACATAGATGACATTAAAGTTGTTAAGAATAAAGATCATAATTTAATTGTTCAACTTGATGATAAGTATTCTATGAAATTAAAATATCCGACACTAGATCAATTTGTTGAAAATAATTTTGATTTTGAAATGGCCGAACCCAAAGAATCTGTGTCTGCTGCGATGTCTATGTTATCAACATGCATTGATATGATTTATGATCAAGAAGAGAGTTGGGATGCTTCTGAAAGCACAAAAGAGGAACTTGATGAGTTTATTGATCAACTAAACACTAAACAGTTCCAAGAGGTCGAACAGTTCTTCAGAACTATGCCTAAGTTGACACATAAATTAAAAGTTAAAAATCCTCAGACAGGTGTTGAATCAGAAGTTGTATTGGAGGGACTGGCAAGTTTTTTCAGCTAGGTATGGCCCATATGAGTTTGGAGTCATACTATAAAGTAAACTTTGCCTTGATGCAACATCATAAATACTCTTTGACGGAGATAGAGAATATGATGCCTTGGGAACGAGATGTCTATGTGACTCTGTTAAAACAATACATTGAAGAAGAAAACATTAAAGCACAACAACGTAAATCATAATGGCATTACCCGCAATTGCTGCTACTGTAGGAAAGAAAGTTGCTAAGAAGGCAGTGAAGGCTGGTACTGAAAAGGTAAAGAAAAAGGCAAAAATGAAAGTCAGTAAAGTTTCTGACATGGTTAATGAAAAAGTACAAGATAAATTAGGTGTTGAGGATGGTAAGATAAAAAAAAGAAGAGGTAGACCAAAAAAGTTTCAGACACTTGCTGAAGTAGAGGCAGATATCAATTTAAGAGAATTAAAAAAGGCTCAAGCTAAATTAAAAAAAGAAAAGGAAAAGAACAAAAAAGCAAAAATTCAACCATCTAAATTAATTGCTCCACCAGAGAGTGGATTGATGAAAATAGAGGAACAGGTGAAGGTTAATACTGAGAAGATAACTATAATTAAAAATATACAAAAAACACATAGAACGAATCATCAAAAAGAGAAGTCTGAAATTGCAGAAATCAATAATGTTTTGTCAGGTATCGCTGAGTTTATAAAGGCAGACTATCAATCAAGATCTGATGCTGCTGATAAAGAGAATGCACAGATGAGAGAAGATGCTGCCAAAGATGATCAAAAGCAAAAGGAAAAAGGATTAGAATCTGCTGGTAAGAAATCAAGTGATAGGGTAGGTAAAACAGCACAGGGTATTATCTCTCCTGTTAAAGGTGTATTTCAAAGGTTAATGGATGCTGTGACAGCAATAGGTCTAGGAATTGTTGGAAATGCTGCTTTTAAATTTCTTGCTCGACCTGAAATATTTGAAAAAATAGGTGGAGCGTTTGATTTTATAGCGAAACATTTTAAGTGGGTTCTTGGTGCATTAGGTGCGATTGCATTGATTGGTATTGTTGCACCGATTATCGGTATTGCATCTGCGATAGGAACTGTCATCGGTGCAGTGGCAGCTGCTGCGGCTATCGTTGCGAAGGTTGCATTAGTGATCGGAGGTATCGTTTTGTTAATCAAGGGTGCCACTGACGTATTCAAATGGTTACGTGGTGACATGCTTGGAGACTCAAAAGTGTCTGATGCAAGAAAAGAAAATAGAGATATGATGAAAGAACAAGGTGTTGAGAAGGCACATATTAGTGGTATTTTTGGTGAGAGATATCGTGTTGAGCGTGATGGTGAAATGGTAAAATTAAAATATAAAGAACTCACACCAGATGAACAAGCAATTGTTGATCAATTCAAAGCGAGAGATCAAGATATTAAAGATCTTACAAAAGAAAGAAATAATGAAAAGAAGAAAGAAAAGAAAAGGATCGTTGCAGAAAGAAAGGGAAGTGAGGAATTTAAGGATATACAAGCAATTAGAAAGAAAAGTGAAAAAAGAAAGTTAAGAAATGAGTTTGATAAAGAAACAGACAGATTAGTAAAAGAAAGACATGATGAGATTGAAGCAGAATTTGAAAAAAAACTTAATTACAGAAAAGTTGGTGGTGATGCTTCTGGACTTACAATGGTTGGTGAAGATGGCCCAGAGATTGTTGAATTTAAAACTGCTGTCAATGTAGTGCCGGCACATAGGACTCAAGAAACTCTCAAAACTTTAGGAGACAGTGGTGGCACTAATATAATCACTATGGATTTACCACCGGTAACTGCACCCACACCACAGGTTTCCGGATCACAACAGACTCCAAGTACGGAGGTTGAAAGAATCCCATCAGTAAATCCTTTTAATAGTTACATGGTCATGACTCCTCAAATTCTTAGAATATCATAATGTCATCAACAGCAGAACTTAAAAAGGTAAAATTAAATATCACCAACATCAAGAGTGTATTGCTTGATGGTAAGAAGGCCGTTGATGAAAAAAACAAGGAACGTGAAGATTTTTTAACAAAATTATCTGAAGAAAGAAAACAGAAACAAGAGGAAAAGAGTTTAGAAAAACCGATCAAACCGACAGAAAAAAAACCAGATTTAAAATCTCCTGTTAAATCATCAGCAGGACTAATGGATCGTATTTTTACTTTTGTGGGTGCGATTGTAGGTGGTATTGTTGTAAAAGCTCTTCCAGATATTATAGATGCGATTAAAAAAGTAATAGAGAAAGTAAAACCATTTTTTGAAAAGGTAGTGGAATTTTTACAACCAGTATTTACATCTATTGGAAAATTGTTTGAAAGTGAGGAATCATATGAATCTGAGAAGGAAAAGGTGAATTCGGATATAGAAACTGTGCAAGTTGCAGGTAAAGATATAGATGATCAAGTCGGAGAATTAGATAAGGCGAGTGATGAAGTAATTAATGAAAATAAAGGATTGAACGAAAATGCAAAAGCTTTGGGTGTTGAAGAGAGTGATTTAATGAAAGATCGTGTGACAAAGGATGATGATAAAGATGATAAGGAAGTCAAAAATAATGACGACTCAAATAACGTTGAATCTAATGAAGTTTTAACAGTTGAAAATCTTGGGCCAACTCCTGCATCTGTAGTAACCAAAATGGTTGATGGAAAGGAAGTAGTTGTGACTGATATGGATGAATCTCTTAAATTACAGAATGAAGCAAGAAATATGTTGAAAAATGCTACATCAGGTGATGGAGAGCAAGTTGTATCATCAACAGAAATATCTGGTGTCACAAACGTTATCGTTCCACCCGAAATGCCTGTAAAAGAGGACTTTCCTAGAACAAAACAAGGGAGGAGAAATTTCAGAAATGCTTACAAGAGATATGTTATTGAAATGAAAGAATATAAAAAGACACAACAAAATCTTGTAAAACCAAGTGAAAGTAACAAAAATGGACTAACAGCGTTAAATACTACTGATGGACTTACCAGTAGTAATGGAACTGGAAGTAAAACTATCATACTTCAAAGACAAATCGTTCAAACTAACACACCAATACCAGTTTAATGTCATCAGGAGCATCACGAGCAGCAATATATGAAGTTCTTACCATAAGTAAGGAAGGTAAGGAGGAACCATTGACAGGAAAAACTGTCAATTTCAACTATTATGAGAGTTTATATTCACCCGTCGTATCAGGTAATTTGACGTACGTTGATGCTGGTGGGTCAGTTGAAGATAAGAAAAATAATCTAACAAGCATAAAAGATGGTTTACCTATCACCGCTTTAGAAAATTTAAAAGTAAAAATACAAACTGCTTTTGGAACTCTTGATTTTACAAAAGATCCATTTAAAGTGACAAGTTCACCTATCATGCATCAAGAGTCTAACAGGCAAACTGTTTTACTTACATTTGTTAATGATAAAGAGTTGAAAAATTCAGAGGTTCCTATCTTTGATAGATATGTTGGAAAAATTAGTGATAGTATTAAAAAAATTTTACAAGAAAAATTACAAATTAGCGAAGATAAGATTGATATTGAGGCAACAAAAAATAATTATGGCTTTGTTGGGAAAGGAAGAGGAGCATTAAATATTATCCTTGATTTGTGTCGAAGATCAGTTCCTGTGAAAGGTGATGCTGGATATTTTTTCTTTCAAACTCAAGATGGATTTAAATATAAATCAATTGACTTTTTATTATCACAAGAACCTAAACAAAAATATTTGTACTATGGTGCTTTAAGAAGTAATCAAGAAAATAGTGACAATGATTTTAAAATACTTTTACCACCTAAAGTTAAAAAAGATCAGGACATCACTAAAACTTTAAAAGATGGTACTTATGTAAATCGAAATGTATTTTTCAATCCACAAACTTTTGAACACAGTGAGGTAGTTTTTAGTGTTGATAAAGATGGAGTTAAAAAAACTCTTGGTGGTGATTTGCCTATTAAAACAGACGATCTTAAAAGTTTTGTAAAAACAAATCATCATATTTTGGATATTGGTTCATTTGAAGCACAGGATCAAAATCCTAATAATGATCCAAGAGAGTGGCAAGCCAGCTCTACCATGAGATATAATCTACTTCATTCTATCGTAATGGAGATACAGATTCCTTGTAACACTGAGTTAAGGGCAGGAGATGTGATAGAACTAGATATAGAGTCTATTAAGGAAGATATGGTGCAGTCACCCTCTGATGAACAACAAAGTGGAAAATATTTGATTATGCACTTGTGCCATCATTTTGATTCTTTAAGATCATTTACATCATTAACTCTAGTTCGTGATTCATATGGAATTAGGAGGAGTAAAGACTAATGAAGGAAGAAATGTTTGATGGATTTTTTGGTGGAAGTCCAGAATTTTGGATTGGTAAAGTTGTAAGAATTGATCAACAAAAAGAAACCTCACAGGGATTTAGTTGGGGTTGGAGATACAAAGTTCGTATCTTTGGAACTTACTCTAATAGTGATAATATTGATGATAAGGATTGTCATACAGCCATGGTTATGCTTGGTGTAAGTGATGGTAGTGGTGGTGGAGGAAGAAGTAGAGCAGTTCGTATAACCCAACATGACATTGTGTTTGGATTATTCATGGCACCTGATCAAAATTTTCCTGTGATTATGGGTGTTCTTGGTAGAACAAAAAGCACTATAAAAATTGGTGGAAAGTTTGGTATTCTTTCCGGTTTTACTAAATTTCTAAAACGTGGTTTGACCGAAAATCAAGAATTTAATGAATGTGACTCAATGAATATTCCTAAAGTTGTTGAAAAAAGCACTAATGGCACTGGCACAGGACGAGCAGTAAATCAAAATCAATTAGATCAAATAGGACAATCAGGTGATTCCCAAGTAAATTCTTTTAAAAGTCCACCCGGAAACACAGAGTACGACACTAGTGGTTTAGATGACACTGATGTGGCTAACGCTGTTAAAGAAGAAAAAGACTTTATTACTGCAAACGGTGGGAATTTTGAGGATAGTGTGATAATTAATGAAACTGATACGACAAATAAGACTGATGAAGATGCGCTTGAAATCTTCTAATAAATAATGGTGGAGATATAGTATCATGGCAACAATTAATAGTAAATTAAACGAAACGGTTGAGTTGGTTAAGGGAAAAACTTCAAAACCACTTGTTCTTTCAGAGCAACAAAAAAATGAGTTTAAATCTTTAATTAAAGACAATTCACCTTTTCTTCAAGATCAGATCAAACAACTGAAGAAAGATTTTCCTGCCGATTTGGGAGATATTAATCCTTTTAGTAGTGATGAATTATCCTCATTATCTAATATAGACTCTGAAAAATTACAAGCAAGACTTGAAAATTACAAAAAAATCGCAACTGAAGATGTTTCTCCAATATCTTCCACAACTGGATTTACAGTGTTGGCTGCGGATCCAAATAGTGACAGGTTCTTAGAAAGAACTGATATTGCGATGAAAAACTTTTTCAAAGTTGCAAGTAAGGTCGATAACTTTAATCTTGACTTATCAACTGAACTTCAAAAATTGACCAAGATGGTTGGTAATTTTTCACAGACATTCATTGGTAAAATATCTGATTCACTTCAGGAAGGTTTAGTTGGATTTATACAAAACGGAATGGCAAGTCAAGCAAGTAAAATTTTTGCCAGTCAAGTTCCCGGTGCTTTAGGAAAGGTGGTTGACTTTCAAACTGCAATGGTAGGCCCTACAACCAAACTCTTCAAAGGTATGGAGTGTCTAGCATCTAAAGTTGGACAGGCTATGTCTGGTGTAATAGGTGACATGCTTACCAGCATGACCAAAAATATGTTGAACGCTCCGACATGTGCGACACAGCAGTTTATTGGTGCGTTGACAAACAAAATTGCAGACTCTATGGACAAAGTGGTTACTCCACTACTTGCTCCTCTACAAAATATACTAAGTCCAATAGGTGCTGTTTTTAATGTTAAAGATAAAATCATGGGTGGTATTGATTTTATGAAGAAAGTGGGAAACCTTTTTGTATGTGAGTTACCTAAAAAGAACACATCGTCATTTAAGTATGAAATTGATGGTGGTTTAAAAAAAGATTTAGAACCAAAAGAACATGATTCACTTTTGAATGATTCTATAAATGCTGCTGCCACAACAAATTCATTTCTAGAAAAGGCAGCATCTGGACTGTCAAACTTTGAAAAGGCATACGGTAAATGGTCAATATTTGGTTCTCCGGTTGATAGTGGTGGATCTCATGAGAGTGCGTTTACAGGTGGCAATTGTTATACTGGAAATGATTTTGCATGTGGCCCTGCAAAAGTTGACTTTTTTGGTGGAAATGGTGGTAGTGGAGCGAAAGGTAATGTCATATTAGGTAATTTCATATCTAAATTTGATAAAGATGACATTTATGGTAGTTTTAAAAAAACAGCAAGTATTATTGGTGTTGAGATTACTGACCCAGGCTCAGGATATACGTCACCACCTTTAATTTCATTTGGAGATAATTGTAATCAGGGATATGGTGCTTATGGAAAAGTAAATATAGATAAAAATCCAAGATCATCAACTTATGGTCAAGTAAAGTCAGTAACTATTACAAGTATTGGTGAAAATTATCCAATAGATGCTGCTCAAACAACAGAAAATGGACAGTTCCCAGATGTTTATATTGATGATATAATAATAGAAGATCCCGGATCTAATTATAGTGAAGGTGATTTTATAAGTGACGATGTTCGCCCTGTAATTGAAACTAACCCAGAATCAAGAAATTTTGGTAGAATTGTTGCTATTGAAATTGTGAACCAGATACCTTATAATACTTTCCCTGATCTAAGTGTTACATCTGAGACAGGATTTGGTGCAGTCATAAGACCAATATTGTCAACTGTGAGAACTCAACCTATAGAAGAGCAATTTGTAGAGAACAATGCTGTTAGAATAGATACTACTGACATCAGGGATATTCAAGGTAGAAGAGTAAGACAGGTATTCAAGGTCGTTCAATGTGTAGGAACATATCCAGCGATGACTGTCACACCACTTACAGTGCAAAAACCAATCATTCAAGATGTAGAAGAAACACCAGAAACACCAGAAACACCAGAACCACCCACCCCAGAGATAAATGTTCCCGACACCACTACAACGAGTCAAATTGACACAAGTTCTGATACTGAGACTCGAACAACTGATACATCAAGTCAACAAGCGACTGGACAGAGTAACACTCCTCCTCCTGCTAGTCCTCCTAGTGGTGGCGGGTCTGAGGGATCAGGTGGGGGTTACGGATACTAATTATGAGTCAA
>VTLG01003822.1_pt1 | contig 11806 bp, 11 predicted proteins | sample 4694571 | NCBI WGS metagenome assembly VTLG01 (sample SAMN12604809, study PRJNA352737) | marine metagenome | biome: ENVO:00000447; feature: ENVO:00000209|ENVO:00000569|ENVO:01000036; material: ENVO:00002151; isolation source: viral sequences binned using virsorter ... | reverse complement strand
GCTGCCAATACATTCACAATAGCTGCTGAAGATGCTACAGACTCTAATAAGGGTGTTGCATCGTTTGCCAGTGGAGACTTTGCAGTAACAACTGGTGCAGTTGCAATTAAGTCCTTAGGTGTTGACAATGCACAGTTGGCTAATGATTCTGTTACTATTAACGGTAACGTTATTGCATTGGGTGGTTCGGTAACTCTAGATTCTGATGATATTGCTCAGGGTTCTACAAACTTATATACAAGTCCAGAGGCTATTGATGATCGGGTAAATCAGTTAGTACAAGATGGTGAAGGTATTACTACAACGTATGATGATGCGGCTAACACATTTACAATCGCAGCTGAAGATGCTTCTAGTTCTAATAAAGGTATTGCTACATTTAACACCGCCGATTTTAGTGTAACTGGTGGTGATGTTACTATTAAGAACTTGGGTGTAACAAGTGCTCAGTTGTTTGGTGGTATAGATTTGGCATCGAAGGTTTCAGGAACACTTCCAGTAACAAATGGTGGTACGGGTGATGTAACATGGGCGGCAGGCGGTATCATGTATGGTGATGATGCTAACGACCTTAAAGTTACTGCTGCAGGAACTGGTGGATATTTCTTGTATTCAAATGCTGGTACTCCAGATTGGACTAATACAATAGATGGTGGAACATATTAATGGCTGAACCAAATTCAAAAGCTACATTAAAAGATTGGTGCCTACGGAGACTAGGCGCTCCAGTTTTGGATATTAACGTAGATGATGACCAGGTAGATGATCGTTTAGACGAGGCATTACAATACTTTTTTACTTTTCAGTATAACGGTATGGAACGTGCATATTTAAAACACGTTATTACAACTGAAGATGTAGCTAGGTCTGAATCAAATGAAACAGAAACGGTTACAGATGATGGTGATAATACAGTATCTACTGCATGGAAACAGGGTAAAGGATACCTTGTTATACCTGAAGGTGTTTTAAGTGTGTTGAGAGTATTGCCGTTTAGTGATCGTGGTAAACTTAATATGTTTGATGTTAGATACCAGTTGCGGTTAAATGACCTTTATGATTTTTCAGCTGAATCCATTATACATTATCAAATGACCATGTGGCATTTAGATTTTCTAGATATGATTCTTATTGGTGAGATACCCTTACAGTATAATGTCCATGCGAACAGATTATATCTCAATATGGATTGGGGTCAAGATATGAGTATTGGTGAACATCTTATTATAGAGTGTTATAAGAAAATAAATCCAGTTACATTTACGGATATCTACAATGACTTGTGGTTAAAGAAGTATGCTACTGCACTTATTAAACGCCAATGGGGAGAGAATCTTATCAAGTTTCAAGGTGTAACTATGTTGGGTGGTGTGACTATGAATGGTGAAACTATATACAATGAAGCTAAAGATACAATAATGAGGTTGGAAGAAGAATCGAGAACCACCTGGGAAGAACCACTACACTTTGATATTGGGTAATTATCGTGCCGACAACAAATTTATATTTTTCTAAAGGGACGACTAACGAACAATTACTTTACGAAGATTTAGTAATAGAAGCCCTACAAATTTATGGCCATGAGGTTTATTATATACCTAGAATTTATGTAGGTGAAGATGACCTGTTTGGTGAAGATACTCTTAATAAATTTGAAGATGCGTTTGCTATGGAAATGTGGATGGAAACTCCAGAAGGTTATCAGGGTGAAAAGGAAATGATAACTAGATTTGGATTAGAGATAAGAGATGAGACCACATTTGTTGTTTCTCGTAGACGTTGGGAAGATATACTAATCGCCGCATCAGGTACAGGTTCATCTACATCTCTAACAGATACAGAGTATCTATCAGATATGTTGGGAACTGGCCGGCCGAATGAGGGAGATTTAATTTATCACCCAACTGTCAAAAAGTTATTTGAAATAACTTTTGTAGACCATGATGATCCATTTTACCAGATAGATAATTTACCAGTATATAAATTATATTGTAAGACTTTTGAATATTCAAGTGAAGCTATTGATACAGACATTGGTGAAATTAATACCGTTGAGGATACATACACATTGGATCCGAGAAATTGGAGAGTTATTGGAGAAACCTCTCTCACTTACAATGAGGATATGCGGTTGGAGGTTGGAACAGACCTATATAGTACTGGGTTGATAACATTAGAAACAGGATCCGGACCTGGTAATCTCATCAATGAGAACGATACTGGACCGGAAGCTATACTTTATGAAGATCCCGAAGGCGACGAATACTATATAATACTAGAAGATTTTAATATTGCCACACAAATGCCGCAGGCTGATAATCAGTTTCTTGAAGAAGCTGCTACTGGCGATGGTGATTTTGAAGGTGGAGATCAAGCTATATTGGATTTCACAGAAAGAAATCCTTTTGGTGAACCTACGGAGAGATTTTGATGCTAGGAGAACATTTTTATAACGAATCATTAAGAAAGGTTGTGGTTGGTTTTGGAGCTCTATTTAACAATATTAGTATTGTTAGACAGGCCGGAACTAAAACACAGAGTATGAAAGTTCCTTTGGCCTATGGACCAAAACAAAAATTCATAGCCAGATTAGAACAAGATCCTAACATAACACAACAGATAGCAACTACTCTACCTCGTATAGGTTTTGAGATTCAAGGTTTTAGTTATGCACCTGAAAGAAAATTGAATCGTATTATTAAACAAAAGAAAGTTTCTAAAGAAACAGATAAGAAAATGAAACAGATGAGTACACAATATACTCCTGTTCCTTATAACGTAAATTTTGAGTTGTTTATTATGACAAAGAATAGTGATGATGGTATTCAAATAGTAGAACAGATATTGCCATACTTTCAACCAGAATATACAGTAACTATTAAAGAAGTTCCTGACATGGATATTGTTAGGGATGTTCCTATAGTTTTAAATAATATATCTTATGAAGATAATTATGCAGGTGATTTCCAAGAACGTAGAGCTATAATTTATAGTTTAGACTTTACTGCTAAAGCTTATGTATATGGTCCAGTTATTACATCTGAACCAATTACAAAGGTTCAAATGGATACATATGCAAATCTTCCTGAAACATCTCCAACGAGAGTTCAGAGATATACAGCTACAGCCACATCACCACCCTCAGCTGATGGTGATGATAACTTTGGATTTAATGAAACAACTAGTGAGTGGGTAGGATGAGTAGAGTTGAAGAAGCAATAGGTGATGCCCTAGGTTTAACTAAAAGCATCAAACAAGAGATATTAGACCCTAAACCGTACACACAGACGATGCCAGCTCGCCGTCCTGATGAGACTGGAGATATTGATACAGACTACAGGTATAGTCGGGAAAACTTCTACAATCTCATTGAGCGTGGTCAGGATGCCATTACAGGCATACTTGAACTGGCACAAGAGAGTGAGCATCCTAGAACGTATGAGGTGGCAGGTCAATTGATTAAGACTGTATCAGAAGTAACAGAGAGATTGGCCGATCTTCAAGAAAAAATGCAAAGACTTAAAGAAGTTCCAGATCATGGACCTAAAAGTGTTACTAATGCATTGTTTGTTGGTTCAACTAAAGAACTTCAAGCGCTCTTAAAAGATAATTCTGATGGTTGACATATATAAAGGAAACCCTCAATTAAAATCGGCTCTTGTACAACAAGAGTATACTGAGGATCAAGTAAAGGAATTTATAAGGTGTCAGAAAGATCCTATTCATTTCATTGAACAGTATGTAAAGATTATCAGTTTGGATGAAGGTCTTATACCATTTAAACTATATCCTTTTCAGAAAGATATAGTAGGTACGTTCCATAATAATCGTTTTACTATATGTAAACTGCCTAGACAGTCTGGTAAGTCTACCACTATCATTGGTTATTTGATACACTTTGCTATCTTTAATGAACAGACCAACGTAGCTATTCTTGCTAATAAGGCATCCACATCTAGAGATTTGTTGGCTAGATTCCAACTTGCATATGAGAATCTACCATCATGGTTGCAGATGGGAGTTCTGAACTGGAACAAAGGTTCACTTGAACTAGAAAATGGTTCTAGAATTATAGCGGCGTCAACGTCAGCATCTGCTATTCGTGGTATGACATTCAATATCATCTTCCTTGATGAGTTTGCATTTGTACCAACACACATAGCAGAACAGTTTTTTGCATCTGTATATCCAACAATTACCTCTGGTAAATCTTCAAAGGTGATGATAGTATCTACACCACATGGTATGAATATGTACTACAGAATGTGGATGGATGCTGTCAATAAGGTGAGTGACTTTACACCTATCGAGGTGCATTGGTCAGAGGTACCTGGTAGAGATGATAAGTGGAAAGAACAGACTATAAAGAATACATCGGAACGACAGTTCCAACAGGAGTTTGAATGTTCATTCCTTGGGTCAGTCGATACTCTAATCTCTGTGCTCAAGTTACAAACGATGCCGTATTGGGATCCAATTGAAAAAAGTGGTGGTTTGGATGTCTATGTACAACCTGAAAAGGACCATGAATACTGCATATCGGTTGATGTATCTAGAGGTTCATCGAATGATTATAGTGCATTTGTAGTTATTGATATTACTGATATGCCTTATAAGATGGTTGCTAAGTATAGAAATAATGAAATTAAACCATTAGTATTTCCAGAAATAATCTATCAAGTAGCTAAGAATTATCATAACGCTCATCTATTGGTGGAGATAAATGATATAGGTGGTCAAGTTGCGGATGCATTACACCACGATATGGGTTATGAAAATATAATAATGACACAGATGAGAGGTCGTTTGGGTCAAGTTGTTGGTGGTGGATTTGGTGACGGTACAGTAGATTTGGGTGTGAGAACTACCAAATCTCTTAAACGTATCGGGTGTTCTAATCTTAAACAATTATTAGAAGGTGATAAACTAGAGGTAAATGATTTTGATGTTATTGTAGAACTATCTACGTTTGTCCAAAAAGCTCAGAGTTTTGAAGCTGAAGAAGGTGCAACAGATGATTTGGTAATGTGTCTTGTATTCTTTGCTTGGTTGACTGACCAACAATACTTTAAAGATTTGACTGATGAGGATATTCGTAGACGTTTATATGAAACTCAAAAAGAAAGTATTGATAATGATATGTCACCTTTTGGTTTTATAGAAACTGGTGTAAAGGATGTGGATATACCATTTGTTGATGCTGATGGAGATTATTGGAGACCTACTGAGATGCCAGATTTCTTTGAAGAAGATAGACGTTAATGTGGCCATCTAGGGTCTTGTTCTTCATTTATTAATTCATTATAATCTCTATTAGCCTTACAATGTAGACATACTGGAAAACTTTTTTCAATCAACTGCTGGGCTGTTTGGTACTCTTTCGTTTTTATTCCATACCTTAACATATAGTGAGTTATTTTTTTATGGTGTGGAAACCACATCAATAAATGTTCTTCTGTTACACCACAAACTTCACACATTTTGTCTTTGAAGGTGCTGATGAACCTTAATTTTCTTCCTTTGGTATACATTTGTGCAATATTCTTTTAAAGTATTTATACTTACTGATAGACAAATGTGCAAAAAGAATGGTTTTGAAGAACGACAAAATAATAAATAACTAATGAAAGATTGAAATAATTTATATGATTTTTAACAAAACCAAGGAGAAATAGAAAATGGTTGATCTAGTTTCACCTGGTATTGCTGTAAAAGAAAAGGACTTAACCACCTCTGTAAGAAGTGAAGCAACTAGTATAGGCGGTATTGCTATTGCTGCAGAGAAAGGCCCTATTGAACAGACTGTAACGATTAGCTCCGAGAGTGATTTAGTAAGCATTTTCGGAAAGCCAAACGGTACAAACTATCAATATTGGTTTAGTGCTGCATCCTTTTTAATGTATAGTAATACACTAAAGGTAGTTAGAATTAATGTTTCTGGCGCTAAGAATGCTACGGCTGCTGGTACAGGACTTCTAATCAAAAATAAAATTCACTATCAAGATGGTGATGGAACTACAGGTCCTTATGATGACGGTTCAGCTCCCAGTGCTAATGGTATGTGGGCTGCTCGAACAGCTGGTTCTTGGGGAAATAGTCTAGAAGTTGCTTTCTGTAATGATGCTGCTGGTTTTTCTGGCACAACTATTACTACAGTAAGTGATGGAACAGTAGCTGCTGGTGATACAGTTTTTGGCGTAACTGATGCAACAGTTTTTGAGGTTGGAGATGTTATCTTCCTTCAAGAAACTGACGGCCAAAAATATAAGATTACTGGCATATCTAGTAATGATTTGACTATTGCTCGATACCCAACTAGTGGTGCTACAGGCCTTGCTTCTGCTATTACTAATGGTACAAACATTGATCGAGAGTGGGAATATGCTGACCAATTTGACCGTGCGCCAGGTACTTCATCGTATGTATCTGACCGTTCTGGTGCAAATGACGAATTGCATATTATCATCAAAGACAGTGATGGTAAAATTAGTGGTGTTGCAGGAACGGTTCTTGAGAAATGGGCCCACTTATCGAAAGCTTCTGATGCTCTCACAGACGATGGTGCTAAGAACTATTATGTTGATGTTCTTGGTGATTCATCTGAATTCATTTATTGGTTAGATCATTCGCCAGGTGGTACAAACTGGGGCGGAACTGCTGCAGGCACTACGTTTACGGATGCTACTGATGATGTCGAGAAACATTCTGGAGTCGGTGGATCAGGTGATACAACAGCACCTTCAGAAGGCGAAAGGCAGCTTGGTTACAAGTTGTTTGAAGATTCTGATATAGAAGATGTGAACCTGTTAATTGCAGGTCCTGCTTCTGTTGGTAATACGGGTGCAACAACTCACTCTGTATTCATTACAGACCTAGTAGAAAAGAGAAAAGACTGTGTTGGTTTTATCTCACCAGATTATAGTGATGTAGTAAACATTGCGAAAAGTTACACACAATCCCAGAACGTTAAGGGTTTCTTTGATGCCCTAGCAAGTTCATCTTACACTGTATTTGATAGTGGTTATACAAAACAGTTTGATAAACATAATGACGTTTACCGTTGGGTTCCGCTTAACGGACATATTGCTGGTGCTTGTGCTCGTACTGACGCTCTAGAAGATCCATGGTGGTCACCTGCAGGTATTGCTCGTGGTCAGATTCGTGGTTCTATTGGATTGGCATTCAATCCTACACAAGTAGAACGTGATATTCTTTATCGGGCTCGTATCAACCCTGTTGTTACATTCCCGGGAGAAGGCACACTTCTATTTGGAGACAAGACAGGTCTTGCTCGTAATAGTGCATTTAGTCGTATCAACGTTCGCCGTCTATTCCTCACAGTTGAGGAAGCTTGTAAGATTGCTGCTCGTTCTGTTCTCTTTGAGTTCAACGATCAGTTTACAAGGGACAACTTTAAGGCGATGGTTGATCCATATTTGCGAGACATTCAAGGTCGGAGAGGTATTACAGATTTCTTGACAGTATGTGATGAAACTAATAATACACCTCAAGTTATTGATAATAACGAGTTTCGTGCTGATGTATATATTAAACCTGCACGTTCCATTAACTTCATTACACTAACCTTCATTGCGACACGAACCGGTGTTGATTTCAGTGAAGTAGTTGGTCGGGCATAGGGGAGAATAAGACATGGCTAATTTAAATGCTTTTGTAAACAGACTCGCCGGTGGTGGTGCTCGTGCTAATCAATTTGAAGTTACATTAACTGGAATTGGAGTTCTAACAGAAAACTTTTCTTTTCTATGTAGAACTGCACAAATGCCTGCTATGACACTGGGTGAAGTAACAGTACCCTACCGTGGTCGTCAGGTGTTTCTTGCTGGTGATCGTACTTATGATGCATGGACAGTGACAGTATTCAATGATGCAAACTGGCAGGTTCGTTCAGGTCTAGAGACTTGGATGCACGCTATTGCTGATATTGGTTCTAGTACTACAGCGATGGGTACTGGATATTATGGTACTGCAAATGTTCGGCAGTTGAATAGAGAAGGAACTTCAGTTTGGGGTGCTTCACTATACAATGTTTGGCCGACAACCATAGATGCTGTTGAACTCGCTTATGATACAAATGACGCTGTTGAGGAGTATGGTGTAACCTTTAGGTTCAACTATATGACCACAGGTCCTGTCGTAGGAGTTGGTATCGGTAGTGTTTAATTAAAAAATCGTTGGGTGAAGATGTATAAATATATGTATGGCAGATTTTTTTGGATACGAAATAAAAAGAAAAAAGGATGCGGCGAAGGGTAAATCCTTCGTCGCTCCTTCTGACGAAGAAGGTACTCTAGATATTGCTGGCGGTACTGGTTTTTTTAGCCAGTATGTAAATGTAGACCGTGCAGCAAAGAATGATTGGGACCTTGTTCGTAAATACCGCACGACCGCAGAAGCGCCTGAATGTGACCAAGCTATTGAGGACATAGTTCAGGAGGCTATCACAGCGGATGAAACCGACATATCGGTTAAAGTAAATCTGGATAATACTGGTTTATCACCCGCCATTAAGAAAAAAGTTATCGTTGAGTTCAATGAACTTCTACGTCTGTTAGAGTGGAAACATAAAGGCCACGATATTTTTAGGCGTTGGTATATTGATGGTAGAATTCACTACCATAAAATGATAGAGGAAAGTTCACCTCGGAAAGGTATAACTGAACTACGGTATATAGATCCTAAATTTATTAAGAAGGTTCGTGTAGTAGAAAAAGATAAACAGAAACCCGATGCAGTTACTTTGGTAAAAAAGGTTCAAGAGTTCTTTGTTTATAATGAAGTGGGTGTCTACCCAGCATTTCAAGGATCAGGTGGAGGTTTTCAACAGAACCAACAGGGTATAAAGATTGCACCTGATAGTATTTGTTATGTAACGTCTGGTATTTTTAATCCAACTACCAAACAGGTATACGGACACTTACACAAAGCAATTAAATCCACAAACCAACTACGAATGATGGAAGATTCGTTGGTAATTTACCGCATTAGTCGGGCACCAGAACGTAGAATCTTTTATATAGACGTTGGCAATTTACCCAAACCCAAAGCAGAACAATATCTAAAAGATATTATGAATCGTTATCGTAACAAGATTGTATACGATGCGAACACTGGTGAGGTCAAAGATGACCGTAACCAAATGTCTATGTTAGAGGACTTCTGGTTACCACGCCGTGAAGGTGGACGTGGTACAGAGATTACTACATTGGGTGGTGGCCAAAATCTAGGTGAAATGGATGATGTTACTTATTTCAGAGAGAAACTTTGGCGTTCTTTGAATATTCCTATTTCTCGTTTACTGACTGATAGTGGTTTCAATATGGGACGATCAGCAGAAATTACTAGAGATGAGGTAAAATTCGCAAAGTTTATTCAGAGAATAAGGAAGAAATTCTGTGGTATTTTTCAAGACATACTCAAGACTCAATTGGTATTGAAAGGTATCATTACCATTGAAGATTGGGACCAAATTAAAGAACACGTTATCTTTGATTTTGCAGATGATAACCACTTCTTTGAATTAAAGGACGCTGAACTATTAAGAGAAAGAGTAGAACAGTTGACTACAATATCAGAGTATGTTGGTACATATTTCTCCGTAGAATGGATAAGGAAGAATGTTCTTAAACAGACAGATGAAGATATAGAAGAAATTGATGCTCAGATTTCCGCAGAGAAGGCAGATGGTACTATTGCTACAGATGCGGGAACAGAATTGGGTGGACCAGAAGGTGGATTTGGAGAACCTGTTGGTCAATTTGATGACGATGAATTTCCTGATGCAGATGACACACCACCAGGGACAACTCCACGCAAAAATGGTAATGGTAATGGTGGTTCGGAAAACAGAAACTTATAAATAGGAAAGGAATATATTATGGCGAAAGAAAATATTAAAAATATGGTCAGCTCTATAGTTGACGGTGACTTGACAAAGGCTGGGGATGATTTTGAAGCCGCTCTGCAAATGAAACGACAGGCAGAGTGGGATAATGCTAAACTTACATTAGCAAGAACAGCTTTTGATGAGATTACTCCTGAAGTCACACATGAACCAGTAGATACTGGCATTACAGGAGAACCAGAGGAAGAAAAATGAAACTTATATGCGAACATATAGATGACATAGAATACCTTTTTGAAGATAATAAGGAAGGTAATGGAAAAAATTATAAAATTCGTGGTGTCTTTATGCAGTCTGAGATTAAGAATCGTAATAATAGGATGTATCCACAGGCTATTTTAGAGAAAGAAGTATCGAGATATAATAAAGAATATGTTAACCAGAATCGTGCATTTGGTGAGTTAGGACATCCAGATGGACCAACGGTCAATCTAGAACGTGCTTCGCATATGATTACAAAATTGTATCCAGATGGTAAAAACTTTATGGGTGAAGCCAAGATTATGGATACGCCTTATGGAAAAATTGTAAAGAATCTTATAGATGAAGGTGCCAAGTTAGGAGTTTCATCTAGAGGTATGGGTTCGTTGGAACCTAAGAGAGATATGCAGGTTGTCAGGGATGATTTTTACCTTGCGACTGCGGCCGATATCGTTGCAGATCCGTCTGCCCCCAATGCTTTCGTAGAAGGTATTATGGAAGGCAAAGAGTGGGTATGGGATAATGGCATAGTAAAAGAAGTTCAAATTGCAGAATATCGCAAAGAATTGTCAAAAAAATCTAAACATTTAGAAGAAAAACGGCTGAAAGTATTTGCGGACTTCATGTCAAAACTTTGAATTTTATAAATAACTAATATAGATTAACACAACAGGGAGTTATCCGAAATGACAGATATTAAAGATAGTTTGGAAGCTGTCGCAGCTGAGATGCTAGGGAAATCCGAAGCACCTGAAGCAAGCGAAGAGCAACTAGACGAAATCAGTTGGGATCAACCCAAGAAAGGTGCGGCTCCGGCTGAGAAGATGCAGTCTGTTCCCGGTACTCGCCAAGATATGGGTCCTGCTGTTGTTTCTCCTGATGCCCCATCTGACATGGGAAAAGAAGCTTCAAAGAAGGCCTCGCAGTCTGATAAGTTGCCCCGAAAGGGAAAACCTTCTAACGCTTCTGGCAAAGTAGAGTCTGATAAAGCTCTGACGCCTGGTGGACCACCTGCAAAGGAAGAGGTCGAGGCTGATGAAAACGATGAGATTATTGCTGAAACTGAAACACCTGAAACTGAAGAAGTCGTTGCAGAAGCAGAGACTACTGAGGCAGAGGTTGTTGCAGAAGCCGAAACAGAAGATGAAGTAAAAGAGGAAACAATAGAAGATCGCCTGTCTGCTATGGATTTTACAGATGATGTTAAAGCCCTAACAGAAGGTGAAGATGATTTTTCAGACGAATTCAAGCAGAAGGCCGCTACGATTTTTGAAGCTGCTGTTAAAGCGAAGATTCGGACAGAGCTTGAAGCTATGACTGAAGCTTTTCAGACAAAGTATGATGAAGCTATTGAAGAAGCTAAAGATGACATGACCGATAAGGTCGACGGTTATCTTAACTATGTGGTAGAAGAATGGATGAAACAGAATGAGATGGCTGTTCAACATAAAATGAAAACAGAAATCGCAGAAAGTTTTATCAAAGGACTCAAAACTTTATTTGAAGATCACAATATTGCTGTTCCTGAAGATCAGTTTGATATGCTCGATGCAGCTGCCACTAAGGCGGACGAAACCGAAGCTAAATTGAACGAGACAATAGAACGAAATATTGAACTTACTAAAGAAGTTGGTGAGATGAAAAGGAATGAGATCCTTTTAGATGTAGCTTCTGACCTAG
>VTLG01007340.1_pt1 | contig 11807 bp, 21 predicted proteins | sample 4694571 | NCBI WGS metagenome assembly VTLG01 (sample SAMN12604809, study PRJNA352737) | marine metagenome | biome: ENVO:00000447; feature: ENVO:00000209|ENVO:00000569|ENVO:01000036; material: ENVO:00002151; isolation source: viral sequences binned using virsorter ... | reverse complement strand
ATGTTAATCCTATACCCACAATAAAATTAAATGTACTTCCACTACCTGATATGACAGGAGTTATAACTAAATCATTTTTCCCTAATGGTAAAAATAAATCTTCAATATTTAATTCACAATTTGCTTGTGTAACTTGATAAAAAATACCTTGTTCATGTGAAGTTGCAATATGTTTTGCAAAATCTGGATAATTTATACATAAAAGTCTTATGGCATCTGCAGGTGTTTTAAGATCGTGATAAATATGGGTTTTACCCCATTTATCACCTAATTCATCTAGCAGCAAAATTTTATGCTGCATATCTAAAACACCCCACAGTTCTTTTTCTATAATAATGGTTATAAAATTCTGAACAACTTAATGAATCATATTTTTGATGTAAAATCAAATCATTTTCTAACAAAACAGCACCGTGCATTGGTTCTTTTGTCCATATCTTCATAACTAAAACGTCATTAGTTTTTCTTTCATTTATATCTACTTCTTTAAAATTAAGTTTGTCTGCATCACTTAGAAAAATACTTTTGCAAGTCTCAAAATTTTCTGGTCTTTCGTAGTCTGGTAAATTTATTCCAAGCAATTTATAGTAATCTCTAACTATTGAATAGCAGTCAAAAATACCATACTGCCATTGTCTGCCAACTAAGGATTTATAGTTAACCATTTATCTGTAGTATTTATATAAATATACCATTTTAATTTAGTTGCCTTGCAAGCTTTAATGTCAGGTTGACTAGCTGGTTCGCCTTTTGGATGTGAATGAACAATATATTGTAGTTTTCCTTTTGATCTTGCTCTTAAAAAATCTTTTGGGTGTATTGCAAAATTATCTTCTGGTGTATCAGATATATTATTACACGGATAATAAATATCATTCACAACAATTCCACAAGATTCTTTTGGTGCCTCTTCTAATGCGTGTTGTTTTGCTGCTAATTTAAAACTATTCAAATCTGTATTCTTGCATTGATAAACCCACCAAATGGCAGGTCTCGTTCACCATTATCTCCTTTGCGAAACCTAAGTTGACAACTTGAATATTTATGACCGCATCTATCTAACGCCCTTTTTTGTGCTTGTGTAAGTTGCTGACCATTTTCATCTACTGTTATTTCTTGGTCATTTACGTTGTAACACCTACTTCCTTTATATCCACACTCTTCGCCACGATATTCCCACGGACAATGTTCTGTTATTACTCTTCGTGGTATTCTAAATCCTTGCAAATTTATTTTCGGTGATAATTCAAATTCAACAAATTGTGGATTTTCTGCACTAATTCGATCAATGTACCAGATGTCATCTTTGGTTACTATAGCGTCTGAATCGGCAGTTGGATTGGATAAGGTTGAAAAATTTACTGCATCAAGAAATTTTTTATGAGTCTGTATTCTTTGAACTTTACCCTGTAGGGGGTTATAAAGCTGAATAAAAGCTGACAGTGCATTATTTACATTAGAAACTTTTAATTTAGGTCTTGGCAAAGTTCCCTGTGTTTTTTTATCAAAGCCAGTAACCTGTACAGGCAAAGCAGAATATGTTTTACCTCCAAACACAATATTTGATCTTATTTGATTAGTTCCTGCATGATACCTGACTGTTTGATCTATACCATTAACTGCAGCAGTATAAGTAAGTTCAAATAATTCAATCAGGGCGGATGGTGCTAGTTTTTGTATTTCATCACTTATTTTTGTTGAAGCTGGTGCAATTTGTGAACTACTACTTTCCAAACTTGAATCTAATGTCATAACTCGGGTACCTCTTCAAAAGTTGCTGAAATAGATGCTCTGTTTAAATAAGGAATTGTTTTCTGCCACTTTTTACAAATAAATGTTTTAGCAGATTCTCCTGCAGGTGTGTATGTAAAAATTTCAACGCCAGCACGAGCATCCAAAAAATCTTCTATTGTATCTGCGTCTGTTTCTGAAATATTCCTCCAATTAAATTGATATACTTTTAAATTTTGATTTATACCAAAAGTTGATCTTTGAGAATAACCTGACCCAAATTGTGCAATTCTTATTCTTGGTTCTGAGTTTTTTCTTGTGCCATAAGTTGGATCTGGTGCGCTTGGATTCGTACTAGGCGTAGGAAAAATTTCTGCCATTAGCTTAATAAACCTCCAGACATTTGTTGATTAATTATCTCAGTTTGGACTGCAGCTGCAATAAGTTCTCCTAACTGATTTGCAGAAGCGTCATCACCTTCAACGCTTGTCCCAGACGCATCTACAGAAATATTGATATTGTTAACCACGCCACCTCCACCTATTTTATTATTTGGAATAATAGTACCAGCAGAAGAAGGAACAAAAATCTCTGGACCTTCTTCGCCTACTATAGAGGGTTTGCCAACAGGAGGTCTACCACCATTAGCGAAATTTAAAATTGGTAGATTTTTAAATATACCTTCTTCACCACCAAATATGTTGAAAAGTAACGTATTGATACCAAGCTGTACTAGTTGTCTTTTAATATTGCTTAAAACTGCTACAGCAGCTTCACCTAATGTTTTGGCTCCCATAACAGCATCAGTTAAAGCGTCAGAAACGCCCGTGGCAATACTTTCTCCAATCTGCTCAAATATCTCTGCCTGTTCTTTTGCAGCTTTATTTATTTTATCAATTTCATCTTTTTGTTTTCCTAATTCGTGGTTTTGTTTTGCTAAAGAAACAAGCCTGTCTGCTTCCTCTCCGCTAAATTCTTTTCTGATTGCTGCAATTTGTACATCAAGATCAAATTCTTTTTTCTTTTCATCTGATCTTATTTTTGATCTTTTAACTGCATTTGTTAATTCTGAATTTTGTTTTTTTAATGAATCAAGCTGGTTGTCAAATTCGGCTGTTAACTCTCTTGCTTCTGCGGCTTCAAGTGCTTTTTTTAAATCTTCTGCTTGTTTATTTGCCTTATCTAACTGACGATTAATTCTAAGTTCTTCAGCTTTCCCACCTCTTCCTTTGCCGACATTATTAAGTTCTTTTGATAACTCTGTAATTTTTTTTCTTGTTATTTCTAATCGTTTATTAATATTTGCAGCAGTACCTGTATTTAAAAGATCATTAAATTCCCTTTGTGCATTTTTAGCTTTCAATATTGCTGTAGCCAGAAAACCTAATCCAATTACCAATGCACCAATACCAGTTTTGACCATTGCTAACTTAAAAGCATGTAAAGCTACTGTTGTTTGTGTTATTCCACCAGTTGCTAAAAAACTTGCTGCTGCCATACCTTTTAATCCTGTTGCAGTCAAATAAGAAGAAATTGCTGCAGCTTGTGCTGAAGCGACAAAATTAGATAAACCAGCAACAGCTAATGGGACTGCGACAGATATACCCTTTGCTGCTAAAGCAATTCCACCAAGAATTGCTGTAGCTTGTCCACCTTCTGAATTTAAAAAATTTAATATTGCAGTTAAACCTTTTACTGTTGGATCTAAGACAGGTACAAGTGCTCTTCCTATGGATTCGCCAAAATCTCTAAATGATTCTCCTAATGTATCAACTGAACCGGCAAAACCTTCAGCAGCAGCTTGAGCTAATTTATTATAACTTTCATCAACAATATCTAGTATCATTGTATGTGCTTCTGCAATCCTATTAGTTTGCATTAACTTTTTAATTACTTCTGTTTGTTGTTTTGTAAAGGCAATACCAGAACGGTTTAGGTTTGATAAATTTCTTTCTGGATCTTGCAAAGCTTTTGCAAGTTGCATGAAAGAAGTACTTACATCAACTTGGTTGACCTGTGCAATATCAGCTGCAGCTTGTGCCACTCTTTCGTATGCATCAACTCCAATATTTCTAAAACTTGTAAGTAGGTTAAAACCTCTTGTAAAATCTTCTTGATTAAACAAAGTAGTTTTTCCAAACCTATCTGCAACCTCCTGTAATTCTCTTAATGAATGTGCGCCAGCACCTAAATTACTTATACCTTGTTCAAGTATGCTTATATCTCTCTCTCTTGCTAAAAAAGTGTTAATACTTCCATTTAAAACTGTAAAAGCAGAACCCACAGCAATAATTGGAGCAATACTATTTCTTAAGGCTGTACCTAAACTATTTGCTGCTGTAGATGTTGCGGCCAAAGAAGTGGTTGTACCTTTAGCTGAATCCGATAAAGTCCTTGTGGCTTGAGTAGTTCTATTTAAAGAAGATATTGCATTCCTCGCTTCAACTCTTAAGGTAACAATACTTTCAGCCACTAAATTTTATGTAAATCTATTTATTATATATTACCTATTTTTTGCTCTTTGACGAATTTTTTCTTCTTTTTCATGTTTAAGTTCGTAATATGCTGCCCAATAAATAAATTCCTCTTCTGTTATGTTTTTTCTTAGTTCTGTAAGAGTTTTTCCTAATTCAGTTGCGAGAAACAACTCAAAATAAAGCCAGCTATTTCTCTTTAACCTTTTTTTGCTGTATCAACATCTAATTTAATTTCAAATAAAAATAACTCAATATCATTAAGTACTTTCTCAGGCAACATTCTTTGCAAATCTACTGCATCAGCCAAAGCAAAAGCTTTTGAACCATCTTCTTTTTGTGCTAATTGACAAAGAAGTTGTGTTGAAATCATCAAAGCATCTTCTGTACCAGCAGAGGATTGAGCTCTTTGCCTGTCATATCTAGTGACTGGTGGAAAATATATATCAATTTTTTTTCCGTTTGGTAATTCTAATTCATATTTACGTCTGTTAGACATAACATCACTATAAGCTTCAGTAATGATGTCAACTGTTCTTTTTGTTGTCATAAAAAATGTAATACCTTATTCTAATGTACTATATAGCTGAAGTAATAGCACCATTAGTAATAAAGCTAATATTTATAATCTGAACCTCGCCAAGTGTCGCACCATATTCTGCACCAGTAATAATAATCGCGCAGCTGATTTTTTTAGCTGAAGTATTTGAATCAGGAAACAGTTCAATAAGAGCATCTCCCGCATCACCTGTAACTAAAACATCATCAATAAAAGCTTGATAATCTGAGTTGCCAGATGGGTCGTAAATAAGTTCAGCTGAACCTTCGCCAGAAATCAAACCGCCGATAAATGTTTTTGAGGTATTACCTTGAACTGTTGTTTCCATTGTGTCTTTAGTAATAGATAAAGACCAACTTCTAAGGCCAGAAATGTCAGCTTCAGTACCGCCGGCATTTTCAAACATAATTTTACCGACATCACCCTTAATCGCAGCCATAACAAAAAAAAGAATTATTAATAAACAGTTTAACTCTTTTCAGAGTTTTTTACATCTTTTTTAGTATTTTGTTGATTCTCCATATATCTTCTACAACGCCCGTCCCAATATGCAGGGTCACGGCGTCCCTTAACAGCTTCTATCGCGTCAAGCATTTCTTCAGTAATAACAAGCTTTGGCATAATTAAAGATCCTCATATATTTCAAATGTAATTCTAATTTGTGTTTGAAATTTTCCTTCTGGACTAGATGTTAAAACTTCTGGTCCAATAGGTGAATCAAAAATAACATTTGAAACTGTAATATTATTGTAAAGGTCTCGCAACCTTTTGCCAATAACATAATTAGCACCAGCACCAATTCCTTCTTCTGTAAATATATTTAAAAGAATTAAGCCAACAACGCTGTTTGTAGAATTGGCAGAGCCACCCATAGTTAAATAACTACCAGAACCAAAACTCGTTTGGCATTGTACAAAGGTATCTTCTGTAGTTGAATCAAAAGACATATTATTAAATACAACAGGAATAACAGGGCTGCTTGCTAACTCTGTTGCCAATCTTCCTTCTATAGTTGATCGTACTGTATTTAAATCAGTTGCAGCCATTATGTACCTCTAATAATTTTTTTTAACTGTTGTGGAATATAGTTAGTTGTAAGTTGCTTGGCTTGTAATTCTGGAAATCCTTTTATAGTTTGTTTTCTTGTTCTGTATTTACCTTTCCAACTTGGCGGTAATGAAGTTCCATATATTACTGGTTCTGCATATTCAACATTATTTATAATTGTTCCTTTAAATTTTTGTATGTCAGTTTTCCAGCCATTTCTTAAGTTGCCAGTTTCACCAACAGGTGTAGCTTTCTTTGCTAATGCAGTCCACTGTAATGTTGTTTTCTGTATTAAGTTTTGAACTGCATCTGCCATTAGATCATCTATTTGATCTATTTTAATTTGTCTAACCATAATTACCTTAAGACTAGTTCAAAACTTATTGGTATATTATTTTGTTCATTTACAGAAATACTTATAATTTTAAATTCAACACTACTTATAACAACTCTATCTTTTGTAGTTGGTACATAGGTAAGATCACCAGCAGATATAGTTAAAATCTTGTCTTGCGATTCGATAAGATCATTGACCTCAGATCTGTTTACATTACTTAATGTACCCTTAATAGTCGTATCAGAGGTAGACTCTGTTATGGCACCTGTAGTTGTATTATATGAACCAGCAGTAATTCGCCTTATAGTTACATCTCCACCAAGTTTGCTTAGTGTTTTTGATGCAGCTTTTTTTAAGGCGTTTGCAAGACTCATATTAGATAAGCAATAACAGTTCCACTATCAAGCTTGACACTTGTAATTACACCTTCAATAGCAGTATTTGATTTGAACTGTAAACCAGTTAAATCCCCTGTAATATTCTCTGCTACAAGCGTATTAATAACAGAATCTTGTAATGCTTTTATGCAGCCAAATCTGCCTGTATGAGCAGCAGTATCATTTATGATTTTGGCGGCTGGGTAGTAGCTCATTTTTAACTCCTTTTAATTGCGACATTGCCGGGTCCACTTATTCTTAAATCAGTAAAATACCGTTCAAAAAGTGGTGGTACTCTATCAGCACCAACCGAACCATAAAAATTCGGTGTTGCATCTAGATTACCAATTTTTACATTTTTAAAATCTTCAAGACCACTTAATCCTAAACCATTACGATTATTATTCAAGTAAACAGCAAGTATAACTTGTGCCTTTTTTACTTGTTCTGGTATCTCTGTTTCTGCAAAATAATCTGTTGAAATTCTAAATGGAAAGCCTATTGAATATGTATTAATATAGGTATCTGGTTTCCTTACACCTTGTCTTGGCCATTGTAATGCCTGTGTATTTGTGACTTTTGCTCCTAAAAATCTTTCTCGGTCAACTCTAACCGCAGCAGTATATAAAGCTCTGTTTTTATTGTCATTACTAGAACCATCCCATGCAGCTACATCATCATCTGCCACAAGCCCCTCTATTATTGAATTTGCATCTGCCAAAGTAATGTAACTGTTAGCTGATGCCCCTCCTACTGTTGCGTCTATCGAGATTGCCATTTTGTTTTACTTTGGTTTTCTTTTTTTTAGAGGGAGCAGAGACTACCAATTTGGCAGCCTCTTGTTCTCTCATACGCTTAAAAGCGAACATTCCCATTAGCTTGAAGCACCCTTAAGTGCAACAAAGTTAATAACAATAGCTTCACTTAATGAACCACCAGATACATTTGTTACTGTTACTTTGAAAGAACCAGCAGCAATAGCTGAAACTCCAACAAGATATGAACCAGCAGTACCAGCAGAACCATGACAAGCTACAACAACATCAGTAGCAGCAATTTTATCATTGGTTACTGTAAATGTTGCTTCAGCAGCAGCACCTAAAGCTGCGTTGTTCATAGTAATTTGTCCACTCTCTGTATTGAGAGTTACACCTGTTGTTTTGTTAGTGGCTTGTGTTACTGTACCGCCTGTAGTTGGTCCAGCTAATTTACCAGCACTAATCTCAAATAAACTTGGCATAATTTAAGTACCTTTAGTCTTGAGTTGAAACGTTGGTTGCTCTTACGATACCAATGTTTTTTGTTTCGTAGACTTTCGACCAGTTGCCTACTGTTGCAAGTTGTGTTCTGTTTGGGTTAACAGTTGTAACTGCCCATTTTGAACCAACAGGATGATATGTGTAATGCAAGTCAATAGCCATTGCATCTGATTTTGCCAGAATGTCTCTGTCTGTTTCAGTTGTAAGACCAGCTTGCTCGCCACTTGCTACTGCGCCAGCAGTAAAGAAATATGTACTGTACTCAGTTGATGATCCTGACCCTGTGGTAGAAACGTCATCTGAAACAATAACCCTAAGTCCGCAGTATGTAGGAACTGTATCGTTTCCACCAGCATAAGCAGGGGCAATAGTACCACCACTTGCTGTTGCAGAACCGCCATTTCCGTCGGATGCAAGAACATAGTCAACCATTTTTCTCTCAACAAGATCATAATAAACCTTGCTATGCATACAAACCGCTGTAAGCTTATCGCCTTGATCGCCAAGAATTGATCTAGCTTTGGCAACGTGCTTAGGAGATAAACCAGTTGGTGTATCACCTGATTCAGAATCAATAGTTAAACCAAAGAAAGCAGAATTGCTATCATTAGCATTTATTGAACCAAATACTCCATCAAGACAAGCAAGCAAATCTTTTTGTCTCTGGTTTGCAATGTAAGCACCAATCTTTTGACCGATTGCGGCCATTGGGTCTGCACCCGATGCAAGTGCAGCTAAATCTCTTGACTCAAATGCACGACCTCTATGCAAGATAACTCCAACTTGCTTATCAGTTGAAATTTTGCCGGGTGTTAATGAAGAAGAATCAGAGAGAACCTCAAAATCGCCACTTAGATTAGCGGAGAAAAAAGGTACATTTACGAAATCACCACCTTCTGTTGCATTTAGCTCTGCCATTGGTGCGACCACACCGCTTGCGAGAAATGCATCTCTTTGAGTGGTCTGTTCAATGACATAAGGCGTAAATATCTCAGGGATGATTAAATCACTCCTTAGAACTGCCATTTGTTCACGAATAAATTTTACGGTGTGGGCGTAACCCTATTTGACTTAGCGTAGCCTTGCCTAATATTTATATATTAACGTGTTTTTGCAATATCTCTCAACTTTTGCCAAGTTTCTTTTCCATATGTCTTAAAAATACGGCCTTGTTCTGTAATATCTTCTGTTGATTTTAAAAATGGTTTAATCATATCTTCAGAAAAATTATCACTACTTGGTCTTGATATTGGTGCCCCACCACCAGTTGGTAATTTATTTTTTAACAGATAAGGTTTTTCTTTTTCTAATTTATTTTTTACATATTCTTGTACTGGTAATTGTTCATACCCATCAATGACAACTGGTATACCTTCTTTAATCTGCATTTGATCTTTTGGTACAAGATTATTTAATACCAACTCAGGGTCATGTGTTACTTCAGATAAGGCTTGCATTGCAGGAGCAATAAGTTCAAGTTCCCTGTTTCTTGCACTTAGCTCTTCAATTCTTTTTTTATCTTCAGCAGATTTTTCTCTGTATTGTTGTTCTAACTTCTGTGTAGCTTCTGTGTATTTTCCTTCACTCTCAAGTTGTTCTCGTTCATGTTTTTGTTTAAACGCTAACAAAGACTCATAATCCTCTGGCACTTTGGTATCTTTTTTTTGATTTTGAAGCTTTCCTATCAGTTCGTAGTTTTTTGCTTCTAATTTTTTTATTGATTCTTTTAACTGGTCAACTTCTGCGTTGTTTGGTGTTGGTGGCGTAACCACATCTTTGGTTTCTTCAGACATAAATTAAAGCGTAGCCTTTAAAAATTAATATATCAGAAAATTTACCATTTGACTTTATCAGCCCAAAAGGCAGCACTCATTTTACCTTTTGCAATATTTTTTGCGTGTCTTGCTTTAAAAGATTTTCGCTTTGCTTTATCTGCTGCCGACTCTCCTTGTCTTGGTGGTTTATTTTTTGCACCCTGCATACCAAATCTTATAAGCTTTATTTTGTCACCCTCTTTCGCTAAAACAATATGTGATTTTTTAGGATGGCTCGGTGTTCTTTTTGGTTTATTAAAACCAGCAAGACCAAATCTTTTTATGCGTGGGTCACTCATTTTTTTCTGTATTTTTTATATATGGCCATGTCAACAGTTCTTGCTTTATCTCCTCTCATATAACTATTTACCCGACCCATTGCCCATGCAGCCATTGGTACATTACGAGAACCGCCAGAAAGATATGCACCTTGTCCTTTACGGTAAACTTCTGCAAGTTCGCCATATTTAAACTTAGTGCCTTCAGCCTTTTTTTTAAGACTATTTTTTGTTGCGGCGCTTAGTGGTTTTCTTCTGCTTTTTTGTGACATCTTGAGCAACTCTGGATTTTTGTACAGCTTTAATATCAATATAGGCACCTGATTTATAAAGCTTTGCTGTTCTTTTAATTTCTGCAGCTTTTGCAGCAGGGTTTCTTGAACCAGCCAAGTAAACTTTATTGATGCCAGTTTTTTTATCTTTAGGCTGCCTTCTTAGCTTTCGCATCTTTTTTAGGTTTGGTTTCTGTTGCTTTTTTTGCTTCAGATAATCTTTCAGCTAATGACTTTGCCATTATTTTTTACCACCTTTTTTTATTTTTTTCTTTTTACCTTTGGGTTTCATTGAACCATAATGTCCGGGCATGATTTACAAAGCAACTATTAATATCATATCTTTTATTTTGTTTTCCGTCTTGTTTTTTGCTTTTTCTTACCAGCTTTTGACAAAGCAATAGCAACAGCTTGGGTTCTTGAATAACCTTCTTGTATTAGTTGCCTTATATTGCTTGTAATTGTCTTTGGTTGTCTCCCTTTTTTAAGTGGCATTTGGATATTTTTTTATTAACTCTTTTAATGGTAGCTCTGTTCCATCATCTTTAATTATTAATCTCAAGGCCTCTCTTGGACTTTTTCTTTTTTTATCAATTAAATAATTAAAAAATCTTTTTTTATTACCGAGTGCATCTTGTTGTATTGAAGGATTATCTTTTAACCAATTCGCATAATTCATGCCTTGTGGCACTCTACCAGTAGCACTTGGGCGAGTATCAGGAAATCGTTTGCGCAAATCTTCGTCATCTATTATCGGAACAGTTGTTGACCTACAGTTAAAATGTTGTGGTGGCATAGGTCCTTCGCCATATTTAAAAGTTCTGCCATCTAAACTTCCACAGATTGCAGTTGTTTTGCCATCTAAAGTTGCAACATATTCATATCTTTGCGTGACCTCTTGGTTTGCTGCATATGTTTCTTGGTTTACAGAATTTTGTACTTGATTAACAGAAGTTCGAACAATAGTCATTACTTGGTTGTTTGCTAATCTCATGCCATCACCAGCTGCAAGTCTTTGTGCCTTCGCTGTCATTTCTTGATTAGCACCAAACTGTAATCTACCCCTAAGTCTTTTTGCAATCTTTGGTATAGATTCTCCTTCTGTAATACCAATACGAATTTGACTTGAAATTAATTCTGCTTGCTTTATAGATATTCCACGAAAAGCTTTTTCTGCTACTTGGCCACTTGGTAAAGTTATTGCAGAACCTTTGGCTGCAGTAAGGTTAAATGTTCTCTGTACCGTAGACTCTAAATCAGTTGGTAATGTTAATATGTTTACTTCTGTCGGGTCAGTAAAAACAATACTACGAGCAAAGTCTGGAGATATTTGTACAGAGTTAACTCCAACAGTACCTTTTGGTAATACCCTTTCAAGTTGATCTTTTACAAATTCTGTTTGAAATAAAGCAAGACCTTGTAGTTCGTCTGCTAAATAAACTGCACTAGCATTAGACCAACTTTCAAGACTTTCTTTCATCTGTACCAACATAGCCCTTATTCTTGCAACAGTAGCTGGTGCTGTTACTTCATCTATGGTTGCCAATTTATAGGTTAAATCTAAAATTACATTGTTGTAATTCGTAACAATCTGTCTAGCAACTTGGTTGCTGTAGCGGTTTAAGTCAATCGCCTCTCTGTAAAAAGTCTCAGGTGTTG
>VTLG01006669.1_pt1 | contig 11808 bp, 25 predicted proteins | sample 4694571 | NCBI WGS metagenome assembly VTLG01 (sample SAMN12604809, study PRJNA352737) | marine metagenome | biome: ENVO:00000447; feature: ENVO:00000209|ENVO:00000569|ENVO:01000036; material: ENVO:00002151; isolation source: viral sequences binned using virsorter ... | reverse complement strand
ACAGACCATCGATGGGGTAATTTCCATCTCCAGGGTATCTGACCATTTCCGTGCAATATTACGATACAATGGGCGGTAATCTCCATAGGCCTGCCCACGGCTCTCCAATATTGCCTTTGCCTTCTCAGCAAGTTCTTTCGGGTCAGTCATCCCTGCACCTAAATTGAACTATTTCATTAAGCAGAAATGTAAAGCCACCAGATATAAACAATGCTTTTACAAAGGCTTCATAGTTATTGTATGACTCCTTGGTTAGGTGTGGAGGCCATTTATCCTCATACATCTGATGCAAAGTAACTTCGTCTTCATCATCAAGTTCTACATTAACTTCTAGTTTTACTGTATTAACCATATTTAAATCCATCCTATCCTTGGTTGCTCATTATTACCCTGCTCCCAGACAAACCATGCCTCCAGAGTACGGGGTGCCATTCTTCATTAGAGATTGTCGTTGTGAAAATACCCACACTGTTTTTGGTGGATGTACTTCAAAGAACTTGTGCCGTGCTACTCCCTCAAGGAAGTTCAGCTTCAATAGCAATGCGACTTTTCTCTTTGATAAATTAATAGCCTGCTCTGCAAAATCCAAAGCATTCTTATATGGAGGGTTCGTAACAATATTATCTCTCTTTGTGCGCTCCATAAGGAAATCAATCCTAGGTGTGCCATAGCCACGATCAATAAGATCTGAAGCCTCTACCTCATAACCTTCATCTGAGAGTACTGTAGCTATATGACCCTGACCGCAACACGGCTCATAGATACCGCCAATAAACTTTTCTACATTAAGCAATGCCGAAGTAGATTCGGCTGGTGTTGCGTAGAAGTCATCCTTCTCCCGGGAGTAGCTATTACCTACAATCTGTTGGGCATTACCCATACTTAGATTTTCCTAATTTTCTAGGACTTGTTTTTTTATTCTTCATTTTGTTTGAAATTCTGTAGGACTGCATCTTGTCCCGTTTAATCGGCTTCAGCGCAAACTCTTCAGCTATTGATTTCTTACCTTCCATCCACTTCCCTCACATTCTTCGCATTTGTCTTGATATGTTTTGAGGTAACCACCTTCTTCATAATCTATTACGGGCCTCTCAATCATTACTTCACCAGTTCCTTCGCAATGCTTGCAGTCCTCAATGTCATCGTAGTCAACCCACTTATCTACAACGAAAATCCTCACCCGTACCTTACTCTGTAAGCAGTGATGAACATTAGGATATCGAACCAATCGCCAGTGATGCCAAAATCCTTACAGATATCTTCCTCTGTACTGCCTTGGGACTGCAAAACTTTGACTGTCTTAATGGAATCCAGATGGTATTCTAAATATTGGATATCGATCATATTACGTTCTCCCGTATTCTAATTGTTATAAGTTTTTTGAGTTCGTTCTCTATCTGCTCGGCTTGATGGCAGACTTTGTAATGGCAATCAGCCTCTAGCAGGGCATTGCCAATTTCCTTTTGGTTCTTGCTAATGCGCCCCTTCGTTACGGGGTTCTTTAATTCAAAGAATATTGGTGCAAATAACTCTGGATCTAGCCAGTGTCTTTTTGGGACAAATAGTTCTAAGTCAGGCCAACCAAAGTTAGTACCTAACGTCTTTAATTTACGCATGAAGTTCATCTTCCTCATACCCTCATTAGGGGAATGGTGGACCACAGATCCCTTTGGCAAAGTGATTCGGAGCCAATCAACAGTCCACTTATGAAACTGTTCCTCATTCATGGAGGTTATAAAAGTCATTAGGTTGTACTGCTCCATCCGTCATCTGAACTATAATCTTCATATATTTATGACCCGGAACTTGACTATTTCTATGAGTAGCAGGCAGGCACCATCGCCTAACCATAGTTGAATGTTCGACTCCAAACTTCATAGCCAGTTGCTTGTACGTGAAATTTTTTAGTGATCTCCACTCTTGTAGTTTCAATTTTAATCCTGACTTATTTCATGCAGATTTTAATGACTTGGTTTAATGCGTTCTTAAGTCATTACATATCAGACTTAATTGGTCAAATGAAATTATTTGACAGTCATTATATATTCGTATTACAGTCATTTTTCTGGAAGCAATTACATATAGGAGAGCAAGATGTCAGATAAGTCTAAGTTTTTTGTGGTTAAAGAAAATGGCCTTGAGGTAGGTGAGTATGAATCAGATGCTCCAAACCTGATGGCTCCTTTTCTCCGGGTGATGGACGAGAGATTCATTAATATGTGCAAGGCTATTGTGACTGATGACATACAGATGATTGAGGAAGCAGCAAAGAGAAAATGGGACCCAAGTAGCACAAAACAACGAAAGTTCTGGCTCCAATCCCCAGTATATCGCCATGTTCTAAACTATGCCGTCATTTCAGCAATAACTGGTACATCTGCATCAATATCTTACATGGTTACCAAACTGGGAAGTACCTACACCACTATTCAAAGGATTGTTAACGAAGCCGAAGCTGAAGGTTACATTGACGTTTATAATAAAGGCGATTCTAAATCTAAAACAACCATATCATGTAAACCTAATCTCCTTCTGGATTTTATGATGTGTTATTGCATTGAACGAGCAGAAGGCTGGAATGCGGTTATGAATGATTTTGATACAAACAATTTTCATATTTGGTATGAGAACATGAAGGATGATCCCAAGAAAGCAGAGAAGTTTAAAGAAAGTTTTGGGAAGGCTTTGGAAGAAGCAGAAGCACTGAAAGTAAAATTCACTGAAAGTTAAATGTACTGAAAGTAAAGTACTGTTAATCGCTTTCACTACTAATATAAAAACGAATCAATTAATGTATAGGAAAGGAAGCAACACGTTATTAGATATTCATGTATTTTGACTCACAGACTTCCGATGTTGTATATAGGAAGGATTTAATATGAACATAATTAATTTGAATGGACCAATGGCTCAAGGAAATAATTTAAAGAAGATAATCAAGCAGAAAGGCACCACGCTTCGAGAGGTAGCTGATACGCTTGGAGTTCGTCCTGAAACTGTATCTAGACACTGCACTGGGTATAATCGCATGACGATTGAAGATGCAACACGTTACGCTGAACATCTAGGAGTATCACCAGAAGCTATATACGTTGAGCAAATACCTTTGGATATTATTGGTCACTTACCAGAGGGCAATGTAGTACAGATGTATCCATCAAATGAAATGCCAACGATGTCAGGGATGATTTCATATCCACGGCATTTCAAAGGAATTACATTAAAAGACTATCTTGTTAACAACGTAACATCGGTTGGTATTTTTGATGGCACACCTATAAAAAACAAAGAAATAGATCCAGTGTCCAAAGGAGCGATTAGTCTATGTGAATATAAAAATAATGGTAAGCGTGAAGTGGTTTTAGGAATACCATTCGAGTCCGACATAGATCTCTACAGAATAAAACTTATAGATAGTTTCTTGAAAAGGATGAAGACAGAGCGAGAGGGTCAACCTCAACTAATCAGCAAGCATATGCAAACTTTGGAAGACGTTGAATTGATTTGGTCAACACCTCTGCTAGGGTCAGTTCATTATCCAAACCTAATGGGATTTGAAATCGAATACCCATAACAATGCACTGTATTAGAAGTGGCTTCTGCTGCAAGCAGGCTCCTTGTGGATTTGGGGAACCTATAAGCAAGAACAACCCTGCCTGCAAATTCTTAGGTGGAGATGTTCCCGGTAACCACCACTGTAAAAAGTATGATGAGATCATCTCAGGTATGCCTGAAAATGGGGCACATATAAGCCCTGCTTTTGGGGAAGGATGTTGTTCTACATTAAATCCAGATAGGCTACTGCTGCTCAAAAAAAAGGGCGGTAGAACCGCCCCTAAACTTATCTAATACACAAAACTTATAACTGCTCGTAGGCTTCCTCGACCATGTTAATTTCGCCCGGCTTAAACCATGTTCCGTTATTTACTTTAAAATACAATTGACCCTCGTCAACAAAGATACTTTCTATTTGAAATCGAGAAGGCCCATGCTTGGACTTACGCACTCGTTCAACATAGTCACCAACCTTATATGACTCAAAACTGTCAAAATCGTTATACATTAGTTTTCTCCCTTCTTATAGTTCTCAATGTTACCGCATCTTTAATCACTTCAAGACCACCTTCCTCTTCAGAGCCATCAATGTTCTGGCAATTATCCCAGAATAATAATTCTGAGTCATTTTCAGAAATAAATAACTCCAAATAATTATCAAAATAATATTTGCTTCTCTTCTCTTCAGTATCCTCAAGTTCCAAAAACTTGTTAAAAGTAATAGAGCCATCAGTTTCCCAATCCACTTCTGGATAATTACTTTCATGGTCTTCTTTATCGTCTTGAGACTCCCATATCGATTTTAATAAATCATCATAATTCACAAGGTATATATTGTCAGAATAAATTCCAGTGTTACGAGGATCGCCATAACTCATATATTCATTGCCTTCCTCAACTTCCTTTTTGAGCCATGCCTCAATATCTTTCCAATCGATTTCTACGCTTATATCGTAGACCTTCTCGACCTCTCTGAGAAATTTAAGTTTAACTTCCATATTAATCTCCATATACCGCAGGCTGCCATTCCCTACCGTCATAGCTACCTTCTTGGCATTCTCTGGCAAACCTAGTGCCGATAGAAACCCAACGGTCAAATTGTAACTGATTAAGTCTAAACACATACACACTGTGCGTTTCATACTCACGACCACCAATATAAGTACCAGCTTTATTAGTATCGTATTCAAAATAAAGGTAACCCTTGCCCTGAATAAGATCTAGGAGTGGGTCACCGATAGCATCCAATACTTTTTTTCTAGTGAACCTCATTCCTTTTTCTCCTTCCTAGCACCACTCTTAGCGTTCATTATTTTCTCGTATGCCGCTTCATGTACCCTCACATCCCTTTGATCATCTTGTATATCATGCGAATAGCAATCAAGTGCATCCAAGACCATGTGCTTCTGTTTTTCTGTTAATGTGACTGTGTAATATTTAGTTGTCATGCCAAATCTCCGTCTGCTTCAAACTCACAGTCACCACACATATACTCAGAAACATCGCGTCCATGAACGCAAATATACCACGGTCTTTTCTCAGAGCAAGTTTCACAACGTGCCTCATTCCCGTAATAGTTTGTATTTCCGCAATTGATAGGGACAGATTTAGCATCAGCCAAGTAAGGTCCACATGGTACAACTTGTGATATTAATTTACCGCAACCCATTATTTCCTCCTATTAAGTTACTTCCAGAAATAGATATATGACTTATTTAGACTTTTTGCAACATCTATCAGTCATTTAATTACGCTTTTACGCTCATTTTTATTTGCATCTTTTAATTCGATTTGTAAGATCAAGAATCAATGGAAGAGAATCAATAGACATGGGATATGACCTAAAATTAAACCCTGATGGGTTTGAAGAGTATTCACACCACTCAAACCCTTTTAATTCAAGCGATGCAAAGGTGTTTTATGATAAGTTGGTGCTTCGTCCAGAACGGGACAAGGCTTGGGAACTTATTAAGTCAGGTAAGAAGGAAGAGGGTGACCTTATCCTTCGGGAGCATGGTCACTATCAAGATCATTTAGGACAACATCAATTTAACGACAACTGGCATTTCCTTTTTGGAAGAGCCGTAGAGCATTACGTTAGTTTGGTTCTTGTAGAAGACTGTACTGAGAGTGAAGCCTACCGGGAGTCCATAAATATCATACAAGGTTATAAATCCCCACACTGGCGCGACAAGGTTGAAGAGCAAACCAAAATTGATGATTTGGTAAACAACACATCTTGTTTCAGTAATGGATTTAAAAAGTTAACAAAAGAGCAGAAGAAGGAAATGAATGAAACTGAACCTAGCTTCACAGAATTCGGATTAACTTGTCAATTCGCATTGGAAGGTATGCGAGAGGTTACTAAAGGTTCCAACAGAGTTACCGGGCAATGTAAGATCGGTGGCAAACTTGAAGGAGTTGATCTTCCTTATCTAGGTTATGGAGATTATCAGGAGGGTGGAGTTGAGTTTAAAACCAAATGGGGAGCAAAACCACCTGAACGATTACAAGAAAATTACATGGCTCAGATTGCAGCCTACTGGCATTTCACCAAAATTCAGCCAAAATTGGTGATGAGTACCAGATTTGGGTACAAAATCTACTCTCCAAGCATCGAAGAATTAGAGAATGCTCTGAGAGCCGTAATTTCGGCCTGCCAGAGGCGAGAGGCACTTTTGTACAGTTCTAGTCGAATAGATCATTTACTGCGACTCACAGACCCAAAATTCGGGTCCGATTATCAGTGGTCTGGGATGAATCCACTACACGTTAAAAATGCACGCAAATTATGGAGAATGGATTGAGTAACACAAACATACCAAAAGAAGTTATAAAGCTAACTCAAGAATTAGGCATCGGTCAGAGCGAAGCCGTTTGGGATTGTCATGGCACTTGGGTGATGTATCACAAAATTTGTGAACGTCTTGCTGCTCACAAGAAAATTAAATTCGACAAACCTGATGTAATTCACTTTGACTTATCTAAAGGGGAAGTTGTGATTTCTATTACTGGGCATCTTGGAGATGCAGCTGAAACATCGATTGGTGAGGTCAGTCCAAAGAACAATAAAAATGCCTACCCTTTTGCTATGGCAGAGAAGAGAGCCAAGGACAGAGTAATTTTAAAATTGTTGGGACTTCATGGGGATCTTTATTCTGAAGATGAAATTGATGAACAAACCGAAGAAAAAATAATAAGGAATGCTGAAAAGAAAAAACAACAAAAAGCATTAGAGCCAAAACCAGAGCCGAAGCCAGAGCCGAAGCCAGAGCCGAAGCCAGAGGCTCCCCCGGTAACTGACCCAGAAAAAAAACGAGTAGCTGGTGTTAAGAGGCTAACAGAGAGGTTTATGGAATGTAAAACAACTCAAGACGTTGTGGATGTAAACAAAAAGTACATGAAGCATATGATAAAATTAGAACGAGAAGATCCGAAGTTATTTAAAACTATTCACGACTACAAAAACCAACGCTATGAAGAACTCAGAAAGGAAACAAGAAATGCCTAAACCACAATTAAAATATTCAAAGATTGAAATCGATGGAAAACAATATTCCATATCCGGGTGGGTAAATACAAAATATAATGACGAAAGAGTTGAGGCTCACCAAGCTAAGAATGAAGTGATCAGTCTCATTAATAAATTTGACTTATCTATCGGCTTTCAGGTTCAGCGAAGGGAAGAAAGTCTTAGCCCATCGGAATGGCCTCAAGCAGGCAAATTTTCGGTGTATAGGAATGAATACGGGGACCATGCAAAACCCATTGGAGATGCTTCCAGAAATGTGGTTGCAGAGACACCGAAACCAAAGGTTGAAGATGACGTGGATTGGGATGATGTCTAGGCCATATTTGTGGATAGATGAATGGGTAGAACGTAAACGAATTAAACGATTACAGAGAACAAGATTTGGAAGGATTTTGCTATGGATAGACAACTGCTTTATTCGATTAAGGAAGCCGCTCAGATAGTGCGTGGCAAAGCGACTTTAGGAACGATTGAACAAATAAAAAAGTTGGTGAAGAGTGGGCATCTAAAACCCGTGGTGATCGGCAAGAGAAACTTTATTCCTGCCGACCAACTTGAGAAACTTACACGGCCTTCTTGAATTCAAAGTCTGGAAGTTGAGCAGCCTCTCGAACCATATCGTCTTTCTGCTCGTCCTCTATCCAGTGACCGTACTGCTTCTTTGTAAAGGATGGATTTGTATGACCCATATACTCACAAACGATATGCCACTGTGCCCCTAACTTTGTCAATTGAAGTGATGCAAAGAAGTGACGAAAATCCTGCCAGATAATTTTATTTGAATAGACTTCAGCCTCTAATAAATTTTCTTCAACGGCTTTGGCACATCTCTTATTCATTCTCTCGACCAAGGCATGAATAGTTTTTTTCTGCTTTGGGTTACCAGTAGATGTCGAAAACACAATGTCGTTTTCTGACAAAAAGTTATGCTTTCTTAATCGCAATTCTGAAAGAAGAATACCAAGTTTTTCAGAAATAGGAATTGACCGAACACCACTAGCAGTTTTGGGTTTTCCGATAGTACTTTTGTCACCAGACTTCACCGCAGATTTAATGTGGATTCTTCGTTTTGCAAGGTCCACACAATCCCAAGTTAAGGCTCTCAATTCGCCCTGACGAAGACCAGTTTCTACTGCAAGTTTAGCCATAACCTGATCTTGTTGCTCTTCGCCTTCCAATCCAAAATGTAAAAATGCCGCAATAGATTTAGGTTGAATTCTAAGAGTTCTATCTGACAATTCATTGCTCTTTCCAAGGGTCACTTGGGTCAAAGGATTTACCGCACACAAACCTTTTGCTATAGCATGGAAGAAAACCGATTTTATAAATTTTAATCGCTTCTCCTGAGTAGATTTTGAATACGGCTTTTGTGTCTCTGGATTAACCTCATTCAAGACGGCTCCTAAAAGAAATTGCCCTACCTCTTCTTTGTTTTCCAAGGCACCAACAATCTCAAGTTTTGAATCTCTAAATGCACTGCCAAATATCCAATGCTTTTTAGAAATTAAAAATTCATATTGGACCTTCATATCCTTTCGGTGACCAATACCAATTTGACCATTCTTAACTCTGAGATCTTGAAGATTAAGAAATGAATCTGCCGCATCTTTTACAGTTAAAGATTTAGTGACAATCTTTTTGGGTTCGATAATTCCTAGCTTATGCTTTGCCCAAAGTTCGTCTGCTGCATCCTTCGCTTCAGCTTCAGTTTTAAAGTTTCCGTACTGATGGGGCAATCCGATTCTTGATGCGTTTATTACCCAATAATTACGTTTTTGTTTTACATTAAATTTTTTCATTTTGCTGCTTCCACACTTTCTAAATGACTTGATAACTCATTAAATATATGCCTTAAAGCTGCATTTATCAAGGGCAGAAATAAAAAAACTGAGACACAAACTGAGACAATCCGTGTTTTTGGCACAAAAAAAAGCCCCGTTAATTTGCACTAACGGGTAAATAATCTTTATATTTCAGGTACTTAGTTATGGCGCGGTTGACGGGACTCGAACCCGCGACCTCCGGCGTGACAGTCTGGAGTTTTTACTCTACAAACCAATAAAATAAGGGTTTTCTCTCTTCCTTTCTCGACACTTCTAGACCCTTCTCTGCATTAAAACCTGAGACAACCTGAGACACTACACGAATCTGAATCCCGTCACTTATAAGATTTCATCAGAGACTTTTTCTTTGTCCCATATTGGACCTTCTTGCCCGTCTTCTTAGCTTCCATCTGAGCCATCTTCTTACCACTCTTACTATAGCTAAAATGCTTATCTCCAACCTTTGGCATTATCGTATCTCCCTCATTCGGTTAACCAATCTGTCTGCCCGGTTTGTCACTTGGACGTACCATTTTGAATCCATCATTTGGTTAGCTGCCTCTTGCCAATCTTTTAGATCCACGGCTTGTTTCATCTTCTTAAATTTCTTCAATCTGGTTAGCCCACAATTGAACATCATGTTGGCAATTATCTGCTGCGCTTCCTCTGGGAGTTCTTCGAAATAAGGGTACAATTTTCTACAATCTCCAAGCACGATTTCGACATCTTTTGCGAACAACTCATTGACCCTTTCATCAGTGATTTCAGTACCAACATCCTGACCAAATTCTGGCTCTCCATCTAAGATCAAATGCCCGATTCCAACCGTGTTGTAACCCAAGTGATCTTTATAAATTTTATGCTCAATTCCTTCATCAATTTTCAGTTGCTCACGCAGCTTATCTACATCCATTTTTTATCCTTTCCGTTGTCTTATTTTTTCGAATGCCCGATGCCCAAACCAAAAGCTAATAATTCCACTAAAAAGAATTTGAGTGTCTTGGTCCCATATTATTGGCATGGCATCGTTAAGTGATTGACCAGCATCAAGAGCGGTGACCAAAGCAGTGATTTTTACTGTGAGAAATATCCCCACCAATAGGTATCAATCTTGAGTTCGCTCAACTGAGCCGCATATTTGGCTTTCGCCTGCAACATCAATAGTTCTTGTTTGTCGGCTTGACGTTGTTTGAAGAGATCAATAACAGATGGAATGATCGATGTACCGAACCCTAAAGCTGAACCTAAAAGTGATAACATTTTTACTTCCCGTTCTTACTCATCCAAGCAGAAACACCCATATAGGCTCCCACAATTCCTGCCCCAGTGATGAAGAAAATATTTGATAAATCGACAAGCAGTTCGATCCTCTCATCAGCAATGAAAGGCATGAACATCATAAATGTAAACATCCCCATACCAATCAAAGTCCACCTTGCAATTCGTAATTGTGCCAGATGTTTTCTAGACTGATCTTCGAACTCACGGATCTCCTTGGACTTATCTATTTCGTCATCAGAAACTATACCATCGCCATCCAAATCGTAGGGATTTAGAACGCTATCTTCTTGCAGTTGTTTAGCCATTTTCTTTGTACTCGTTAATGATTTCTTGGATTGCTTTTCTTGTTGGGGAAGGGTTCATCAGACACTGATATTCGACCTTACAACGGTGCTTTGGTGAGTACTCTATGATTGCCGTTTCAACGGTGTTTTGATCCCCGTAGTAGACGCATAAAACGTCCCGTGTTTGATGTGTTCCGGGGTTCCTAATTAGGACTGCTACACGGTGTAATCTGCATATAGTATTTTCATCTACTGTCGATGATTTTAAGGCCGTAGGCAAAAGCAACGAGTAGACCCACACCCACGATACCAAGAACAGTAAGTACCACCACAAATTGGATCTTTTCTTTTCTTGCTTCTCGCTCATACTTTTCCTTTTTTCTCTGAACTCTAATTTGTCTTTCAGTCTCAAGGAGTGCATTCCAACCTTTCTGACCCAACCCTAAAGTCCAGATAATATGATGCTGTAATTCATCTCTTTGTTTTTCGATAGTGGCGCGGTGCAACACAAGTTGCGCAGCTTCAGTTTGTATGCTGCTACCCTTCTTTAATTTGGTTAAGAAGGAAGGGTTTTTTAGTTTGTTATGCTCATGCTCAAGGTCTGAACACGCTCCCATCCATTTACCGATCTGGAGTGAAACGTCCTCAAATTCTTTCCCGGCATTTACCAGTTTCTTCACGATCTGGAAGGAACTGCTTACCGCAGCGAATAATGTCATTGGGTCCATAATATCACCTTGAAATCGGTGGGATCTGATCCCCGGTAATATATGCCCGACTTATCTAATTTGAGTTTGTTTAGAGGTTAAATGCTATTGTTAAAAGAATAACAATAATTGTAGCAGCAACAGAAATAAGGATAGTTTCAATACGCTTAATACGATTAAACAAATCCTTGAACTGAATAGTGGTTTCAGTCTCGATGCGATGAGTGCGTGTATCAAGTTGATGTATCTGTTCGGTTACAGAGGTAAGAGTTGGCTTACTCATCCAATCATCCACAATATAGCACACAAGATACAAGTTTAACATCTGTGCTACTATTCCCTATTGTTACCTTGCCTATTGTCTTACTCTTCACAATATCATCTGACTGCACTTTAGCTGTGCCATCACCATTACTTTCTAGTAAGTCACCTCCTGCACACGCACCAGTTACACGAACAGAACCTATGCCCACAGAGGCTATCATTGGTTTATTGCCGTTTTCAGGGTCAAACCTTTGAAGAACACCATATATTCTTTTATCTCCTGCACTATCTGAAACTTTTACCTTTGCGTGGTCTGCTCTAGTTTTACCCTTCTTAGGATGGTCTGCTCCATCTTGAGTATC
>VTLG01001688.1_pt1 | contig 11809 bp, 21 predicted proteins | sample 4694571 | NCBI WGS metagenome assembly VTLG01 (sample SAMN12604809, study PRJNA352737) | marine metagenome | biome: ENVO:00000447; feature: ENVO:00000209|ENVO:00000569|ENVO:01000036; material: ENVO:00002151; isolation source: viral sequences binned using virsorter ... | reverse complement strand
ATCTGCCAGAGCACTGGGTCCAGGTGATGCACATAATCCAGATAGAACTCCCACCGTGTCCTCGTCATTACATCGCGTCCATCTTACGTCGTTAGGAAGGTCGGGCGGGAGACCGCAATCTCCCCACAGACTGAGCATAGCTGCGCGATAAGCGTAGGTTGGACTATGCCGCAGACTGCGCCGCACACTGCGCGAACCCGAGGGTTACCCGTAGGCAATCGGCTCGGTTTCTTCGAGCACATCTTCAGCTTCTGCTCGGGCTTCGTCTTTCGCATGGGCCACATCTGCCTGTAATCGACACAGGGTTTTATCCCAGAGATTCAGGAACTCCGCTTCCCAAACCTCGGCAAAGGCACGGTTCACACGACTGGACCATGGGGAGGTGCCAGATGTCTGTGCGCTGACGATAGCTCGTCCGAGGTGTGCTTGGAAGCGCTCGTGATTCTCCCGTTGCTTCGCAGCGACTAAATCCTGTTGGCACTTCCGCAAGTCCTCAAGTTTGGTGGTCATAGCTGTTGCCCTTTCAAGACACGTTCGATATGGAGGAAGTTCTCTAGTGCGGCATCGCTATCGATACAGTTGTAGAGTGCCGGTTCTGCGAGGTTCAGATGTTTCCACGGTTTGATATGGTCAGAGCACAGCGAGGTGACGAACTCCAATCCTTTGGGCAGATTCGGCAACCACACATGAAAGGCATTCATCCCGTCATGCAGGTCGCCATTGACCACAACACCAGCATCCCGCACGACAGGGATGTCGAAGGCTTTGGCATTCCATCCCACCATGGGGCGAGTGCTCCCCAAGAGTCTGGTGATGACCGGCATCCACGGGGCTTGCCATGGCACCGACATCGCATAGCCCACGCGAAAGGCAAAGCTGATACGCAGAATATCTGCACTGGTAGACTCTCCGAATTGTGACTCGTCATCCTTCTGTATCTTGTAGGGGGTTTCGATATCCCACGACAAGTAACAGTCGGGGGTGCGTTCATACTCCTCAACAAACCGGAGTGCGCGTTCGGGTTGGGGGTCCAGTAAATACTTCGGCGTGCGTCGAGTGAATCCCTCACGGGCAATCCGAATGGCTTTCCGAATGTCACTAATCACTGGACCTGTCCACTTGGCTGAACTCTTTTCCTTGCGACGGGGCAAGAGGAAGCTCGGGTGAAATGTTGGCACAACAGGAATCCCCTTGGGACCATCAAGCACCGCACCCCGGTAACGCATAATCCCCAGTTGTCCCGTCAATCGTCGCATTGGAATGTTTCCGAGAGCCACGATAGCTTTAGGGGCGAGTCGTGCGATACTCTCGTCGAGTAGTGGTCGGCAATGGTTGATCGCCTCGAACTCATAGGACGCATGTGAGAGCTTGTTCTGTGGAGGACGACAGTGAATCACGTTCTCCACAAAGATATCGTCACGACTCAGCCCCGACCGTGCGAGGAGGGTGGCGAGTTGCCATCCCGCCAACCCCTGGAAATGCGTCCCGGTCTCAGCTTCCTCTCGTCCAAGGGCTTCTCCCACGAACATTACTTCTTTGGCGAATCCCCCATCAGGCACCCCGAAGCCACTGCCTCGGGTTTCTAAGGGACACCCGCGACAGAGCGGAGGTTTCGTGGTCATGCTAATCTTGCGATAGCTGCACGGTCTTCATCTTCGACATCGGTGGCGTTGAGATACCGCATGGTCGTGGTGATTTGTTGATGTCCCAACAGACGCTGGATGGTCGGTAAGGCCACCTTCTCATCGAGGAGTCTTGATCCAAACTCGTGCCGCAGGTCATGCCATCGAATGTCTGGGACGTTTGCTTTCTTTCGTGCTTGGTCCCACGCATACTGGTTCCATTTGAATAATGGACGACGGGTGGGTGTGGTCTCCAAATATTTTTGTAAGAGTTTATACACACGGTCTGTCATCGGAAGCTTCTGCATGCGCTTCTGCTTTTGAATTTTTGCTGGCACACTGATGGTGCGATGCTTCAGGTCGATGTGCTTGGCATTCAACTGACACAACGCACCCCGCCGCAGTCCGGTATCACACGCCATAATAAAGAGGGCTTGCAGGGAATCATCCATCACACTCCAGAGGTCACGTTCCTGTTGTTCGGTCAGGCGCACATCCCGCTGGTTCATTTCGGGTTCCAATTGCAAACACCGAGGGAACTGGAAGGACCCATAGCGCACACTCGGCAGCAAGCACTCAGGATATTTCCTGAGCATGTGTTTCATTACTGCACGATAGCGGTTGCGGGTGGATGGTGACCCTTGGAGTTGGGTGAAGTAGTGCTCAAGCGCTTCCACGGTTGGACGTTTGCCAAGGGCTGTTGCCATGCGACGTAGGCGACAGACATCGGAGGCAATGTCCTTCCGATAAACCTTGAGATAGTTCTGCGTATAGCGATCAATCACTTCTGGGAATGTCACACGGTCGGCAAAGATTTTCGTAGTTGTCATCGTTCATCCCTAGAAAAAGGGGGTGACCATCACCAGGAAAATGATCACCCCCACGTGAGACCCTACGGGCGAGTGATGCACCACACAACTGGTCCGAGGGAACATCGTGGGAGACAAGCACGATGCGGAAAAGCACCAGTCGGTGTGCAAACGCAGGGTCTACACAGCCTTTATATCTGCACGAGTGCTACATCTTTATCTGATGACAGCAGACTCACAAGCTCCGCTCGGGCTTCGACCTTGTTCCCACTCGGGCCTTCCCAGAGTGGAATGGCATTCCCCCGGTCGTCCTTGGGAAAGTTCTTCTCTCCCTGCAACACCCACGTTTTCCACGGCACGGACTTGTAGTCCCCACCATTGCGCTCGCGCTCGGCGTTGTAGAAGTCCTTGTCCTTCGCCACCCAATCAATCTTGGCACAGAAGGTTTGCCCGGACTCAATGACTTCCAGCAATCGACGCAAGCCATCCGTCGAATCACTCCATGTCATCGACCGGTCGTGCGCTCGAATCAGATCAGCGATCTTATTTGATTTGCTGTTCCGATACGGGCGATACGACATATTCTGAAACAGGTAGACGGTGCGCTCGGCTTCCTGTGGTTCGACAATCTCCACAGCATTCAACCGAATCTGTGGATACTTGTCATCAGCCAAGAGGGGTTGCCCTTCGGCGTTGGTTGGGATGTTGGCCTCGGTGATACGCAGACGATACACCCCAGCCTTGGGTGGTGAGGGTGGTGCTTGCTCTTGATAGCTATCGGGGTCTTCCACGCCTAGCTCAGTCAAGCCTTCGGGTAATGCGGTCAAGTCGAAATCAATACTCATCTAGTGTTTCTCCCCTTGTTTGAAGTTGTCCAATAATACAGTTTTGAAATGTCCCATGTCAAGCCGGTTGCTTCATCGCTCGTAACTGCGCGATGCGTTCAGCACTCGCCGTGCCTTTCTGCTGTGAGTCCTGATAGAACTCAAGGATGGCTTTTCCTGGTGCCTCATGGGTGTAGTAAAGTGGCAAGCCATCACTGCGAGACCCCGCCCGAAACTCAATCATCTCCAACCCGTCTGGGTCAAAGTGTGACCGTGTGTAGATACGGTATTCGGGTTCCAGCATAGAGATGTTCTGTCCGGTGAGGTCATCCTTCTCTCTGATGTTCTTCGCCATAGCGGTATCGAAGTGAAGACAGTTTCCAAAGAGACTCCCGATGGTCGCAGCTTTGGCTTTGCCGCACACATCAGGCCCGATGAGTTTCTTCCCCGTGATGACCCCGTGTTTCCCACTGCGTCCTCCTTCAGTGAAGTCGGGGGCTTCGGTGGGGTGCGCGGTCCAGATGACCTTGCCCGGAAAGGTGGTCGAGGTGCGAATGGCTCGTTCCAGTTCGCGGTAGGCTGTGCCATGGTGCAAGCCTTGCACCTGTCCATGCCGCCGCCATTCATCAGGCAGTCCCTCTTGCTTCTCATCCACGGTGACCAGCTCACCGCCGTCATCCTTCACGCCACCAATCTTCTGACCCTTCGCGATTTTCTCGGAGATGTCTCCCAGTAACCAACTCTTGATCACGGTGGCTCCCTCAAAGATCACCAAGCCGTGTGACTTACCTGTCATGTAGTCTGAGGAGGGTTTGCCCCAGACCCCATCTTCGTTGGGTGCCCACCCTCGGGTCATCGCTTTCAAATAGGTCATCGCCGCTGGGAGATGGCTGAACTCCACGACCTCCAGCACCCCGGCCTCAATCAAGCCAGTGTTTTCATAGGTCGCCACTCCCCCATCGCCAATGTATACTCGGGACTTCTTCCCTGTCTTGGCGTAGAGATGTTCGACCAGTTCTGCGATGGCTCTCGACTTCCCTTTCATCGAGTGTCCATAAAACAAATCAGCGTTGCGTAGTTTTTCCATCGTTGTCCTTTCGCTTTTGTTCGCGTGTCCATCGGTATAACGAAAGTGCGGCTTGCCATGGGGCAATCATCTCTGCAATCGGTGGGGTTTCGACCACCTGAAACGGTTCTCCTCCATCTTGTTTGGGCAGCAAGACAATCCACCCGGTGTCTGTCTTAATGCCTTCTTCTGCGAGGGCGAGTCGATAGGCACAGGACTGGAGGTAGTGCTCTTCATAGACGCGCTTGCCGGTTTTGAAATCGAGTATCCCCACCCGACCATCCACCTTGACCAAGGCGTCCAGTGTCCCGGCATACTGTCCATGTAGCGAGGCGACCATGCGTTCGGTGTCGATGACCTTGAGGTTGGTGGCCTTGCGCCAGTCGGTCGCTCGTCTGAACGAGCGTTCGGCTTCCGCACTATCTAACGGCGGAGGTGTCTCGGTGCGTGGTCGGTCCAGTTCACCCAGGAACTCCCACTCAATACGCTCGTGGACTTGGGTGCCGATCTTGGCAGCGCTCCGCAGGGTTGCGCGATAGGCTTTCTCTTTCTCCACCTCAGCCGCCACGAGTTCCATGAACAACTCGACATCGGGACGGTCACCCAGTTCGGTGCTGTCGTCATAGGCTCGCTTGACTGCGGCCACGACCGCTTCACGTTCTCGTTGTGCGGCCCACGGAATCAGGGCTGGCTTGGCAATCACCCCCAAGATGGTGGTCACACTCGGGAGCTTGAGTCCGGTGTGGGTTTTGTAAAACCGTGCGCCGCGTTCGGTGGGGAGTCGTTCGAGTTTCATTAGGCGATCACCAATCTGGTTTGCCACTTGCCCCACTGTTCGAGGTGGAGGGTCTCGATGTCTCCCGGCAGGTCATACCCTGCGGGTTCACGTAAGCTGAGTCCGAGGTAACTGCCATCGCCTTGGCGTCTGCCCCAGATGCGTACTGGCCCATGATGCTGAGGGGTAGCCTCTTCGGTTTGCGGGAAGAGGGTTTCACGGTGCTCATAGAATGGACTGCTCCGCCAATGTCCATTCGTTGGCACACCTTCGACAGCAATCGGAATCATATCGAGAGCTTGCGTCCATGCTTGCAAACAGGCATCCGTTGCTGGGTCTGGGATGGTTGGTTCCAACAAACAGTGAGCATGGAATGCCGGGATACAATGCTTGAGTCGCAGCATCGCAGCAGTGGCGAAGGCCGTGGCAGTGGATTCGGTGCCAGCTCCCTTGCCCAAGTTCATCCACTCCCCGGACATGAAGGGCATCTTTGTCATGTCTACTTGTGTGTGCTCGATGAGACGCTTGACACTCATCATGTAGTCATCTTCTTTTACCCGTCGTAGATGCTCATCGAAGAAGTCTGCCTTACCCGACATATAAAACAGGTTGTCCTCATCGCAGGGTGCGCCATAGTTCATCAAGTGCTCAGGAGCAAGGTCATGGCAATGGTCCCCCAGTTCGCGAATGACTTTGGAATCGTAGCCAAATCCGATTTGACTTGGTTCATTTGCCATCTCAAACAACACACTCGGCACCCCACGCAAGGTGCTCACGGCTTGGTCGAGGAACGTGTGCATGTGTTCGATGGCTTTTGGATTGTTTGTAATCACATCAGGTCTGCGATGATAGTCCAGCTCTCCTCCGACAAAGGGTTCCACCCCACCAAACAAACAGACGCGTGTATACAATCCATACTGCGCGGCTCGTTCGGCCAGTGGCACGAGTGCTGACCAAAACGCATCACCTTCGGTATACCAGTTGCTCCGTTGCTTCTTCGCCCAATACTTGGACCCAAGATTCAACAGGGGTCTGATGGCTGTGAGCTTCCGTTGCCGACAGTAGTCGAAGAACTCTTCAATCTCATCCCACTTCCGGTCAATGGCCCACCGCATGATCCCCATCGCGGTAATCTCTCGGTAGTCCACAGGCGTCTGGTCGGGGTCCAGAAAAAAGCGAGACCCTGGTTCCACATGCAAGGGAGCGAGTGGGTTCGGTGTGGGGTGTGTTGGTGTGCCGAACCACGATTGCGTTGCTGCTTCAACCGTTGGGAATCGGTGGCTCTCGAACATCAAACGCCAGCGTATATGGTTAAGGTCTCGGGTGGTAGGCGGTTTGGTCTTTCCCGCTTCATACCACCGCTGGATGATGTGCTTGTCTGTGGCATTGTAAGGCCACCCGTCACTCAGGAAGTCTTTATAGTCCATTGCTTACCTCTTTGTCCGTCCGTCTGACTTTAGTGAGGGCTTCCGCGAAGGCTTCCCCTGCGCTACGGAGGGCATATTCGAGGTCGGTCGTGTAGAGTTTGGTGTGGAGGTCGGCGTTGGTCGTAACGTGGAGCTGGAGCGTCCACCCCTCGTCGTCTCGAATCGTGCGTTCACTTCGCATATCAGGTTCTCCGCTGCTGTAATGATGGCTGGAATGTTTTTCTCTTGGGTATCGGCACGATAGGCACATTGCCCTGCAAGAATTTGTGCGGCCACCCGCAAGAGTTCATCTCGGTCTTGATGGTCTTCTCGTTCATCGTTCGCGGTCATCATCTCCCCTACCATTCTTGGTCTCCTTCTTCCCGCACCCATGACAAATGTCTTCCACATTTAGACATCCACACTGCGGACAACGCCATGGCATAGGAGTGCTCTTACTTCTGGTGCGGGTGCCTCAATACACTCATTACGAAAGTCCCAAGATTACCACGCTGTGTGGCTTGCGTCAAACCCATCGTGTGGTAGTCTATGCGGATGTCGTTTTTGCCCACTATGGATTACTTTGCACGAACACTCCCCGAAGAATCGTGGCTCGTTGACCATCTCATTCCGCGAGGTGGGCTGGTCGAACTGTATGGCAAGCCGAAGTGCGGCAAGTCGCTGCTCACCATGACACTGGTGTCGGCACTGGCTGACGGCTACCCCTGGTTCCTGCATCCCTCGTTCAAGATTCGGGTGCGTGGGAATGTGTTGTTCTTGCAGATGGACACCCCACCGGGGTTGTGGACTGGCTACCTCCGCACCGCACAGCGTCCCTTCAAGGATGTGTATTGGGCTGACCAGTTGCAGGTGCCGCATCCCCCATTTGATATCCACGACCAGCGCCATCGGGACTGGTTGCGTAATCAGATTACTGACTACCAACCCACACTCCTTGTGGTGGATAGTCTCCGCAAGCTCCACCGTGGTGATGAGAATGACTCTTCAATCATGACCAAGGTCATGGCGCTGTTGCGACAAACAGTGGGGTTGGACACAGCGATTCTTCTCATTGCTCACCAGAAAAAAATTGGCGCGATGGATGTAGCTGACCTCGTGGATTCGGCACGAGGGTCAAGTGCGGTTGCGGGTGAGGTCGATGTCCTGATGCGCCTCAGCGGAGACCGGCCTACGAAAAAATACTTTGAATACACTGGACGCACGAGAGCTGTGAACAATTCTCTTGAGCTATGGCAAGACCAAGAGACCGGCTTGCTGATGCACGGGCAGCAACGACATCAGCGTATCGTGCAAGCGCATCTCGACCATCCAGGGTGTGAGAATGTGCGCCAGCTAATCCAAATCGTCCGGTCCCTCGGTATCGACGGCAGCGACTCGACGATTCGGCGGGACATTGAGCAGCTTGGTTTGTTTTAAGACGCGCTCTGCCCGTTGTCGTCGTCGGTAGTCGTCGTCTTTATACCGCAGGTCGAGGTCATCTTCTTCGTTGGGTTGCTGCCCTTGACACATCGCCCGGAGTTCATCGCGTTGTTCCTTGAGGAAGGCCAACTCTCTCTGCTGTGTGCGGAGTCGCTTGATGAGTGCCTTTCGCTGTTTACTCAGTGACCTGAGTTCTTGTTTCAGGGCATCGCGTTCTTCCAGTAGGCGCACCCTGTCTGCATCGTCGGTCATGGTTGTGGTTTCTTGCTCAGATATTCCTCGACACTCACAGCATTGGTCTGATCACCATCGGTAAACAGGTCGAGTTGCTCTGGAGTTTTGGTTTCGGCGTCGAGCTTGTTCAGTTCGCTGTTGATGTTTCTGGAGAGTGGGGCCAGCACCCGACTGAGTGTGAGCAGGAAGGGTTCCTTCCCTTCAAAGGGTTCACTGGACGCAATGATCGGAAGCTGTGCCGAGAGGCAGCTTTGAATCACGATAGCTTCCGAGAGTGTGAGTTCTTGGGTGAGCACCTTGCGGGTGGTCGCGATCAATTCCTTCTCTGCATCAGTAAGTTTATCGACATCAAGCATGTGTGGTCTCCTTGTGTTTTCGTTTTCGTGTGAGTTCATTGCGTCGGGTGCGATGCGGTCCCGCTCCGGGTAGGTGGAGCACAGGCACACGCGGTCGCCTATTGATTCGCGCTTTCTTCTTCTTCGCCATCGTCTGGGTCTCCTGCTACACCGTGGTCGAGGAGTTCATGAATGAACAGCAGCATGCGTTCTTCTTCGGTCTTCTCCGAGAAGACCAGGGCCATAATGACAAACGCTGTAGCGATCCCGCTCATTGCAAGGGCGATATTCAGGGTGGCATCTAACAAATACACCACAAGCACACACCCTCCAGCCACAAAGCCCACTACGGTATAGTCTACAAAGCGTCGGAGACCACGTAGGTTGTGCATGATATCTTCCTCCACTTCATACTGTCTCTGCACTTCCCACTCTCGCTTCCATCGTTTCATCGCGTATCCCTCCTCGGTTGCGTTGCTCAAAGTCTTGGAGCCATTGCTTGAAGGTGAGGTCTGTCGGTTCGCACCCGACCAGACACTGTGGGCATCCCGCACATGCGCCACCATTGCGTTCGCAATGGCTGAGATTCCAGGTATAGGTCCACTGTCGCGCCTTCGTCGCCGTATGTGGATTGACCCAGCGTGGCTCCCCAGCTTGCTCGGCGCTGCGCCCATGCTTCGCGATCCTCCGAAGCTCTGCGGTCTGGTCGGTGGGCGTGGGGGTTTTTGGTTTCTTGCTCGGCCATTGCCACTGGCAATTGGGTAGGTGTCTAGTCTTCGTCATCGAACGTATCCCGTAGTAGTTCAAATGTTCCGCAGCGTTTCCCCGTGCTATCCCGTAAGCCGAAGCTCAAGCGAGTTGCTCGCATGTTCCAGATGTGGTCGCCATCTTTCTGTTGCACACGTTCAGCGGTGTGTCGTAACAGGTTTGCTAGTTCGTCTCGCCAAAAGGCTTTAGCCTGTTGTTTGCTGCCCTGTATCCGCACGGTAAACTTGAATTGATAGTTACTCATACCTCCTCTGTCCTGTTGAGCCATGCCTTGACCTTTGCGGGGTTGCCCCAACAGGTGGAAGGGATGTAGTTATAGCAAACGCGCACCCAGTTCTGGAGTGCCTTGAGATTTGAACTGTCTGCACGACCGATTGCTCCCACAAGGTTGTTCTCTAGGACAGCGGTGAGGAAATGACCGGGGTCTCTCCGCTGGATTACATACTCGATCAAGCCATCCTGCATATGCACAGGGACTGGGTTCCGTTCAAAACCCCGCACCATCTCCTGCTCTGCCCGTGTTCTCTGCTCGTCTGTCATGCTGTCCCCCAGATATCATCCTCGATTTGTGCTTCTTTTCTCAGTGTATCTTGCGCTCGTTCATTACTAATCACTGCGAGGAGCGACCGTCGCTTCAAGACCTTGGCAATCCGACAGGCTACATGATGTTTGGGTAGCAGTTTTCCATGTTCGATCTGGCACAGTTGTGCTTGTGTTGTGCCAACCAGCATCGCAAGTTTCTTTTGACTGATGCCCTGGTTTTTGCGATGCCACCGCACACTTTGTCCAAACTCTCTCGGAAAGGGGTTGGTGTAGGTCTGCTCATTCGCCACGCTGCACCTCACGTTCAGCGGCTTGCTGCTCGGCCATGCCCACTTCTTTCATGCGCGTTGGTGCCGCTTGGTGGTCGTCCACTCTGACATTCTCGGGGTCATGGCTTGGGTCTGGATGGCTCACGGGTCTCTCCTTTCGACGCTGTTCCAATGCGCGATACGCAAGAAAGCGTTGATACTTTTTTTCATCTACCTGATAGAAGCGTTCTACTCTATCCCTGTGGGGTAATCGAGCGAGTGTATTTCCAAGGGCCAGCCCACATAAAAAAGCAGCGAGCAATCCCACGCCCCCACTCATGTTCGTACTCTCTTTGTGATGTGCTCGGTATCACGTAATGCGATCAGTTCATCCACGAGTTGATGGGCGAACCGAGCGTGGCCTTTTTCTACAGCCACGCTGAGGTTACGGATGTTGCGAATGATGGTTCCGTTTGGGGCAAGGTCTTCAACCGTGCCGACCTTTGACGGTACACTGCGGTCGTAGTCTCTGCGCTTAATCATTGTTAAACACCACCCGTGACTTATCATGCTCCACCGTGGCTGCACCGACATTCCACCGTTCACCCTTCAGGTAGGCTGTTGTTGGGGATGCTGTGATTCGCACGAGCAGGTTCTTCACCTTCGGCCTGATGACTTCCGCTCGCACGTAGCCGTCCACGTTCTTCATCAACCAGCGCACATGGTCACCGGGTTTGAATCCTCGGGCAGCGTTGGCATTCAGCCGCCGATGTCTATCCTTCACGGCGTCAACGATTTGTTCCAGGTCGCGCTTGGTTGCGTTGAGGCTGATGAAGTCCAGCAGGTTCTCAAACTGCGTTGCTGCTTCGGTGTCATCTTGTCTGGTGGTCATTCGTTGTCTCCTCTTGTTTGGTGTAAGGACCACTATAGCAGAGTCCCATTTATTGTGTAAAGAAAAAAAATGTTACGCGCTCTCGGCAACCTTTCGCACCCAGCCGGTGCCATTGCAAAATTTGCACATCATCGTGGAATCGTAACAATCCGTTGGCCCACAGGCGATGCAGCGATAGAGGGTGCTACCATTCTTAGTGCTGGGATTCAGCCCATGTTGTAGCTCGCGGTATTGTGTTAGATAGTCTTTCGTATTCATGCCTTGTCTCCTTCTCCGATGAATAAAAATCCTGGTCCGTTGCCTTCTGCATCTTGGCTCACCTCCAGCTTGAGGGTGTTACCTTGCATGTCCTTCACCCAGTAGGTTGGGTAGGGCGTATCGTCGTATGGTCCTTTGACCATCTGAAAGCGAGTGACCGTCGCGCCTACGAGTTGTCGATAATAATTAGTCATGTTCATGCGTTGTCTCCGTCGTCTATGCGTTTGAGGTCACGCGCACTCAGCACGTTGGCACTAACGAGCACTCCGTTAACGATGGCTGCATCCCACTGCACCTCGTTGTTCCACTCCTCTGCTCCGTCAATGTGGGTGTCCATACGAACAGCAATTGTGCCACCGTGCTCGTCGTCGTGCGTGTAGCTGACGGTGCCTTGCTCACCCGCTTCTGCCACAAAGTGTGGATAGCGATCAACATCATGCTTCAGTTCGACACGTTCCCCTTCCTTAAACATGCCCGACCTCCTCTGCTGATAGCTCAGCCACTATCACATGCGGCAAGTAGTTCTCCCGGTATTCGGGCCATTCATTTTTGCCAAAAAAATTTGAGGCTTTCCGAGCTGACCAGACAA
>VTLG01010771.1_pt1 | contig 11810 bp, 6 predicted proteins | sample 4694571 | NCBI WGS metagenome assembly VTLG01 (sample SAMN12604809, study PRJNA352737) | marine metagenome | biome: ENVO:00000447; feature: ENVO:00000209|ENVO:00000569|ENVO:01000036; material: ENVO:00002151; isolation source: viral sequences binned using virsorter ... | reverse complement strand
TTTTGGAACATTGATCTTACCTTTGGACTATCACTTAAATCTGTTCCATCTGGAGCTGAGTATGTAGAAGTTCTCATGTCGTAACCACTGTTAAATAACAACTCTCTCCCGGGTGTGTAATCTATATTGAAATTCACAGGTGAAACCGCATTAAACATACGAGTTACAAAGTTATGGTCTTTAATTGGTCTTCCAGTTAAGATGTCATATTTAATTGGTAGTGGATCTGCTGCAATATTTTCAGTAATTAAGTTTCTATTTCTAATAGAATCACCAATATCAGAACCTAGTTCTCTTGTGTAAGGAGTTAGTACTTTACCTATCTCATTTCTAAGACTAGATAATGGAAGAGTATTGTTCATTAATGAAGCAATTATTCTTTGTTGTTGTCCGGGTGCACCAGAGAATAAATCTACAAATGACTGTAATCCTGCTAAATAAGATTTACTTGTAGCAGTACTAGCTAATGCCATTGCTAATTTAGATAATCTATCTTCAGCCCACTCTTCACCCATTAATTGTTGGTGATCTCCTATATCTCCTACTAATGCAAGGATCTGGTTATAAGGTTCAAATGCATCATAGTTAACCCATACATTACCAATCTTAATTGTTCTTGGTTTCCATCCAGCATCTAACCATGCTTGTCTTTGGGTTCTATCTGTAGGTCCATTACCATGTAATCCACCACTAAGATATGCCATTGAAGCCATACTCAATGCTGCACTACCTATAGCTAATCGTCCATTCTGTACAGCTTTAGCTGTCATTAAATCTTGAGTATTATGTATTCCGTATTTATGTAATGAGGAAAGATTAGATCCGGGTTTAGCTCTAGCTATTTCATTAAATTCTTTAACTAAGAAGTTAAATCCGGGAGTATGCTTAGCAGTCAGTGCTAATCCATTAATACCTGTTCTAGCGAATAGGAAGAATGGTCTAGCCCATGGTGCTTCGTTAAAAGCATCTGCAAGTTTTGCAGAGAAACCAGTTAAGTCTTGAGTAAGGGTTGCTTCTTTTCTACTAAATTCAGCAGCTTTATCTGTGATATTTCCAAACTTATCAAATATTTCATTATTAAAATTATCTTCCATATCCCTAAAGAACTTCGCATCTAAGTTTTGGAAGTTACCATCTGGAAGTTTATTCGCTGCTTTTAAGAATGCTTTCTCTCTAGATCTAGCTCTACCAATAATTAATGCAAAAGCATCATCAGTAGATGCCATTATTTTGGTTGAGTAGGTTAATAGACTACTGTCATTTAAACCTCTAACCATATTGGCAGTTCTATATAAAAGTTTATCTGACCAATCTCCTCTAGTCTCTGCCCAATGACCATACATATTCCATTGGTCATCCATCTTAGTCCTTTCAACATATCTAGTTTTCATAGTTGAAATATCACCAGCCCAGTAAGAATTAAGCTTTCGTTTAAACAATTCAAACGATTCAGGTATTGCTTCACGCATTGCATTAAGAGAAGCTAAACCAGCTCTCATTGTTGCTCCATCACCTTTCATCAAACCACCTAAAGCCATAGACATTGGACGTGAGAATGTTGCGGTTGATGTACCCATGATTGCTCGAACTGCTGTTTTAGGTCCAGACAAAACACTATGAGTAAACATAGTTCCCATCTCTCTTAAAAATGCACCAGTCTTCTTAGGATCTCCACCCCATTCACCACCTCTCATCTTGACTTTCATAAACTGATCAAGATCATCTAGTGTGTTGATATCTTTAGCCATAGAGATACCCTCGAACATAGCTTTAAATACTTCATCTCCACCATCTTCAGTAGTCATATCCAAAGCCATACGGAATGCATCAACGCTTTCCTGTACTTGTTTGTCTATCATTTCATTCTGGAGTTTTGGAGTAATTGTTTTACCCCTCATCTTTCCGTACTGACGAAGTTGTTGAGATATGTCTGCACTAGCCATCTTTCTCATCCTTAAACCAGCGATTAGTTTTTCAACCATCTTCTGAGCAGGACCATCAATATCTTTTATGTCATATATATCTGCTAATTCTCTAGCTGAAACACCTGCATCTCTGATCTCATTGAATAGAGAAGCATTAATCATATCTATAGCATCAGCATATTCACTACTTACATAGTCATATAGTTTTTTATTACCACTCTTACGTACAAATTTCTCTTTACTAATCTCTTTCCAAAACTCTTCAGGAGTCATGTCAGATGTATTTCTACCTTCAAAGATTGCTTTATAAGTATCAAGATCTTCTGCAAACATTTCATCAAGAGTCCTACCTTGTCTTTCAGCAGTTTCTCTCATCTGATCAACATAACCTTGACTTCTAAATCTACGTAATACTTTTTCTACTACTGATCTTGCTTCTTTGGTTCCCTTAGTAAGAGCTGTAACTTCAGTGTTTGATAATGCAGATCCAAGGCTACCTTCTTCTTGACCAAATTCTGCTTTCTTTCTTTTTTTAGCATCACGCAAATTTGGACCAGTTTCTAGTGAAGTCGTAGCTTTTTGTGATCTGTCTGCTAACTGAGGATTCTTACTTGCTCTGAATCCGGGTTCCTTCATCTGAGTAGCAGCTTCTTCTAGTTGCTGTGATTTAATGCTTTGCTTTCTTGCAGTAACTGCTGATTCAATAGTTTCTTTTGGGAAAGCTCTACCTGCTACAAATAAAAGATTGTCAAATATACTTCCTACAATTACTCCTTCAGCTACATTCTTAACTGTCTTCATTATTGGACCATCAGTATCATTTGTAGCTAATGGTGTATCTAGCCAAGGATATCTTTCCTTCAGCATTCCGGAAATATTATCGTCTTGGGAATCTTTATCTAATAGGTCAAATCGAACACTAGCTATCGCTGCATTACTTGTAAAACTTCCTGCAAAATTTTTAGCAAAAGTTAATCCTGTACCAGCTTTATTTAAAGTTCCAAATCCACCAGTTAAACCTACAGTAGTTGCAACTTCAGTACCTGTTCTAATTAAACCTCCCCACCAAGTTTTAGTCTCTAATGGATCATTTTCAGCATAAAGAAGGTTGTCCCATTTAGGATCATAATCTTCTTCAGCTGCTTTGCCAGATATCATATCAACAACTCTTTCGGGAGCAGTAATGATATTAGCAACACCATCTCTTACACCTGCAATAGGTGCTTTAAAAGTATCAGCTATATAGTCTCCTAAGTTAGCTCCTTCTGGTGCACTAGCTTGTAATTGTTGTTCTCTTTGTTCAGCATATTGTTGCTGTGTAGCAGCACGTTCTTGCTCTGCTGCTTGCATATTTTCTACTGCCGCAGCAGTGTCCTCTTCGGATAATCCTTCTCCTCCAGAATTGTCTATCTCGAGTGTAGGATCTAATTCTTCATTCATAGTTACCACAGTAATTATCGCCACACGTTAGGCGAGTAAACCGCAGTTACTCGTCCCATATCGTATTAGCTTTTTTGTTATAAATGGATGTTTTATTGTTTTGTTCTCCAGCTCCTTGAAATTCATACTTTGCTCTTGTTATACGAGAACGAGTAGGAAATTTATAGATAAGATTTTGAACTAAAGGATCTAATTTTTCTTCTTCTTCTTTATCGACTCCTGATGAATCTTCTAATAAAAATTTAAGTTGAGCATTTGCAAGGTTAATAGGATTAACACCCATTCTCATTGCTAAGTCTTTGTAATAACTAGGGATATCTTTTGCTTGCTTTAATGGAGTATTACTCCAAGTTATTAATCCCTTTTCTATGTCAGCGTTAGTTGTGATTTTATTAGTTCTCCACTTACCTCCACCAGATTCAGTCATAGAAACTTGCATCATTCGACCATAAGTTTCATCACCATCAGAATAGTCAGTACTACTCATTTGAGCAATTAATTTTTCATTACCTTCTATTTCTTTAACAGCTTGTTGAGCGGCTAGAAGAGCTTGCTCTTGAGTAGCTACAATTTGACCATTACGCATATACGTATTCATATAAGCTTTATTGAAAACTTCGGTTAAGTTATCTCTTAAAGCTAACCATCTAGGAGATTTAATTTCAGTATCTCCATATGTATCTACTGATAATTCATTAGTCCAAGATTTTATAAACTCATTAGCTTCTGTATGTTGATCGGTACCGGGAGTTGTAGCTCCACCTGATATTATTTTATCTTTGTATTTGTTATATATTTTCGTACTAACCCTTTTCATATCAAAATCATAGACACCACCGTTGTAGCGAATAGATTCCTGAATCATGTCCTCAGCTTGATCATCGTCGAGATTACCAGCTAAAGCTCCAGCTATCTCATTAGGAACATACCCATCATAATTACTTTTATAATATGCCATCAACAAAGTTTTTTGTTTATTGTCCATTGGTCCATATGATTTGATAGTTTCTACATCAGCAGTGATTTGAGCTTCTTTCTGTGCTTTTCTAGCTTCTACACCTGCGTGAGCTGCATCAGCTAATTCACCTTGTAGACCATCCCATTCTTTCCAAGAACCCATAGTCTTAGTTGAACCATCACGAGCTGTTATTTCGTGATTAACTACATTCATAGCTTCTGGATATGAAATCTTATTTTCCTTAACGAGGTCAATTAAGGTTTCTTTAAAAGCTATTCTTCCTGCCTGTATAGATACTCTATTTCTAGCGGCATAAGTTCTCGCCCATTCATGAGCTAACTGAACTCCATCTTCTGGATTAGCAGTAGAAAATCCTACTTCTATCTTTCTTTCATCAGCTTCTTTGACTTGAATTTTATATGCTGTTTCTCTTTTTACAGCTTGCTCATCTCTTCTTTTCTTATCAAACTTATCTATCTCTGGTTTAACAACAGTAGCTACAAGAGCGTCATTTAATCCTGCAAATTGTCTTGCATAATTAAACTTAATCTTTTCATCTAAAGCTGCAAATTCAGCAGCAGTTTTAAGATCAGCATGCTTTAAACCTTTTACTTCTACACCATCTCTTACTAGATCTATAGTTGTAGTTTCATAAGCATCATAAACATACTGGTCATAACCTTTAGCTTTTTCTAAAGCATAATTTTTTGCAAGTAGATATTTCTCCCAACCAGCCATCTCACGGAAGTCTCGAGCGGTGATAGAGTCACCGGTGTCTTCTTCGTATTTAGAAGCAAATTCTTCTGTCGCTATATGATCTTCAAATAACGCATTTTCTTCACCTCTAAAGAGTGCTTCCACTTCTGGACTTACACCTCTAGTAAGTATGTCTAATTTGATTTGAGCTTCTCTATCTTCTCTATGTTTATCTTGTTTCTTTTGAACTAGATCTTGAATACCTTTTGAAAGGGTTCCTAACTGGCTCCAAGTTTTTTCGGTATTTCTTACACTATCTTCATTATTTTTTTCTAACTGCTGTAGGTAGTTTTCTTCTGATTGCTGGATAGCTCTATCAGATTTTTCTTGTTCTGGGACAATATCAACTATCTCTTGTGGATTAAGTGTCTGTCCAGTTATTTCATAATTAGCCATTATTAACCGAAGGGATTAAATGAATAGGAATAATCTTGTAAGCCACTATTAGTCTGAGGTACATAACCACTATCCCAACTATTCCAACTAGTTTTTTCAGTTTTAGGTTTAGGAGTTTGGTTTTGTTGTTGTTTCTGTTGCCAGTTAGATTCAGCCTTACCAGCTATACCACTAGCTAATGCTTCACCCATGCCTAACATTAAAGTTAAACCTACGTTCTGCATTACTGGAGGTGGTGGTGCCATATCAGCTACAGGCTGAACAGCTACCTTACTAAATGATCTATTAAGTGCTGATTTTAATTGTCTCTGAACATCTCCTGAAACTGCTTTAGCCTGATAACGTGCTTGAGTTAAACCTCTGGTTCTCATTGCTTGAGACATACCAAAGTTAGCTTTGTTCATAATTAACATTCTTGCTACTGACTTACCTCTAACACCACGCTCGGCAGCAGCTGCTTCTACTTGACCTTCATTAGCTAACATCTTTTTAAAGTCTTCTTGATTTTGTAAGATTGCTAGAGATCTTGCATTATTTAATTGTTGTTGTGTTCTTGAATAAGCTCGTTGAGCTGCAATGTTTGCTTGGTCAACTTCTTCTTCATGTTGTACTTTTTTAGTTGCGTAAGTGGTTCTTGTTTGCATCCACTTACGTTCACGAACTTTTAATTGATGTTCGTAGTTTTGCCTCTTTGCTCTGTTAGAGGCTGACGCACCCATCGCTGAGCTTAACGCTCCGAACGCTGGACTTATTGCTGCTGGACTGCACACGGCAAAATTCTATAAAGGATAAATTGTTTGGTCCATAGGGAAATCTCCTAAGAAATTTAAAGCCTAAAAACCTAAGTAACTTGATATGGACTTTGTTTCTTTCGTCGACAATATTCCATAGTAACTTTTCTGTTCTTGCATTCACATACCGTTTTGCTTCTCTAGCAAAGGTATGAGGATATTCGTAGATAGCTGGGGTGCAAAGCATCCAGATTTGTCCACCATTATGGACTCCTGCCATGCCTGCTATCTCGCCATTTGGTACTTCAAAATAAACTGAATCAGAGTTATGTACTCCAACGATCAGTGCATTCAAAGGGTCATGTCCATGACCTTCTGTAACCTCCCGATAATCATCAGGTAATAAAGAAGAAGCCACTCTAAGAGCAGCTTCTAGGGTTGCTGGGTGAATGTATTTAGACACGCTTATAATTATTATTTGTATAAACTCCTTCCCACATCATGTTATGAAGTGTAGCTGGAGCTGGGTGTGTAGATTTAAGTGATAATGCTGCGTTTATATTTCTATCGTAAATAGGAATTGTTCTTAAATGATTATCATCAACAATGGTTCCTGCATTAGATTGATAAGAATCAGCAGAAGGTAATTCAAAAGTTTCTGTATAATCAACTCTACCTGTTCTACTTAAAGTTGTTTCATATATTCCTATTGGACCAAATCCAAATTTAACTCTATGGACAACAGTACTTGCTCTAGTATCAGATCTCCAACTTTGACCTTCTAACTTTCTATAATAGATAGTTGGAAATTTAACTTCCATAGTAAAGTTATATCCAATTAAAAATGTCTCTCCTGACCAATCACCATCTAGTTCTAAATTAGATCCATTAACTGTTATCAGACCATACCTACCTAGGTTCTGTGTACCAGAACTATTATTAGAATTATCGTATGCAGCTAATTGATTAGTACTTTCTAATCCTGTAGGCTTAGCCTTTGTAGATTTTCCAGTAGTAGCGTTATAGGTCCAACCACTTGTACTCATTAAGTGATCTAAATGTACTCTATTTTCTGCTAACGCATATGTATTAGAATCCATTTTAATTGAAAACTTAAGTAGTTGATCTTTATTGTTATTCCTTACAACTACATATAAGTTGTCATCCTGAACACAGTGGTATTGAATAGTCCCGGTAACTGACCACTTAAACCAAGCTGCTAATTTTCTGTCTTCAATCTGATCAAAATATCTATACCCATACAAGGTAGAGGTACCTTCTTCACTAAAGAAAATAATTGAGTTTTCTCTGGAATTAGATATAAGCTTTAAATCATCATTAAACAACTTACTAACAACAGCACTTTGTTCGATTACGATTGGTTCACCTTCCCTTAAAATATTAGCCATCTCAAAGAATCTAGAATTTTTTCCAGCATTATCTAGGAAGCCTACCGTCGTACCAAGAGAGATAGGGTTAGTTGAACTGTTAAAATTGTAAGAAGAAAGAGCATTGATCTTAGCGGTTAATGGGCTGAATGTGTCACTATCTGTAGTGAGCATGAATTGTTGGTTTTTAGAAAATAAAACTAAACCTGTATTCACTTGAATACCGTCATATAATATTGCTGGGTATTCTGAACTAGCTGAAATATCTATAGGGTCACTAGCTGTAAATTGTATTGCTGACTTGTTGAAGAAATTATAGAAACTTCCCGGTCTAGATAAAATTATATTTTCATCGGAAAGGAAGCAGAACCTATTTCTGAAGAACAGTAACTTGTTAATAGTTTGACCTATAAAAGAAGGTTCAGGATTAGTTGTAGAATCTCCAACTACTGCCTCGTCCCATTCAGGAATAGAGTAAGTATTACCTCCGATTGTATAGTTAGATCCATCTATTTCAGACAATCTAAAATTACCATCAGCAGTTCTAACAAGAACTACAGGCATTGTTGAATAATCAAATCTTTTTGTTCTTCCCGGTTCAGCACATTCTTCCCATATACCTTCACCATCTCTATCATTATTTCCGTAGAATTTTACAAAATGATTATCTTCGTCAGCAGCACTATTAATAACTTCGACTACCATGCCGTGCTTACACTGACTAGGTAGATCACCTACGTTATTACACTTACTTGCTACTACATTTAATAACTCTCCAACAGGTGTAGCAGCACTAAATACTGAACTTCGTTTTATGTGTATTCCAGTTCCAATAATTGTTATATCACTTGCAGAGAAATTACCAGTAGCTAATAACTCAGTTCTTATATCACCAAGAATACTTTCAGCAGTGATAGTTGTTTCTGTATCAAACGGGGTTGGTGTAGGTCTGATTAAACCAAGGTTTGCTTGTACAACTGAAGTACTTACCGTCTCTACAGTGACTTTATAAAAGGCATCTTTCATCCATACATATACATAATCACCAGCTTGCCAACCATCTCCACCATGTAATAAATCATATGTAGTGGTATATCTAGCCTGATAAGTTACGTTAGATCCAGAACCATAAGGTACTGATTGACCAGTGGTTTTGATACGGAAAAATAAGTTTTTACGCCCTGTTTGGTTTGCTGTATTACTACTGTTATAGACACTTACATTATAGCTATAAGCTCTATTTGTAATATTTCCATCAGTTTTCTCTCCACCAACAGCACCATCGTCAACTAAAGTTGTACCACTGGCAACGGAAAATATTTTAGTTGCAACATTAGGAGCGAAGGGATCTCTTCCATCCCCTGCAGATGCTGAACATCTATGAATCTGAGAACCACGAGAAGCGTGATCTACCATATGACCACCACTCTCACAGTAGTTATTACTATCCCTCAGTCTTTCAACACTAATCCTTGTAGCTGTTGTAGTAGTTGAAGTATTGTTGTTGTCGTAAACATTTAAAGAATACTGTTTTGAATAAGATATACTTCTTAACTCGAGAAAAATTTCTTTCTTAAAATCTCCAGAAGGTTCTAAAGTACTGGAAGTCGTATCCATCGCAGTAGTTTTAGTTCTATTTGTTAGATACGTAAAGTCATTTAATGTCAGTGTCTGTATATCTTCAGCATTAGTATGGGTTAAATAATTATTATTTCCTATACCATTAACAACTGTTTTCTCTGCTCCTGATAAACAGTCCCACATTTTGACAACACCATTCTGTGCTATCTGTCCTATATATTGCTCATTCTCATCACGATAATAATGAAACCATTTACCATTAGATGTGGAATTATTTGAACCATCAGATAAAGATGCCACAAACTTTCCAGCAGGTCTCTTAAGTAATCCTTGTGTAACGTCAGGTAAGGCGTTCACCATATCTTTCACCTGACCGGGAATTTTCTGTTCATCAGGTTGTTGTGAAATGCCAGCCGTTAACGCTGGAATAGTTTGTGTAATGTTTGCCATTATCTAATAAGTGCCTTGTAAGGTTGATAAGATCTATAATTACTTTCATGTGGAAATCCCAAGAATGTATGGTCTCCTTGATCACAGTCGTAGTCAAGAGCTGCTGCTCTAGTTTTTGCTTCTTCTAGTTGTAAGAGTTTTACTAAATCAGAATTAGAAACTAACTGTGTAGCTGCTCTTACTGATGCTCTAGCAATTATGTATCTCTGTATCGCTGGAGGGACATCATTAAAATCAAGTAAGTAAGTTATGTCAAAATAAAAGTCTTGAGTGAAAACATCTGTATGTAAAACGTTGTCGTATAATTTTCCGTTCTTTCTAACTACATCTCTATTTCTGTCATAAAGACCTTCATGTACATCAAACCTAAGATAGTTAGTAGGTATTAAAAAATTACCATTAGTGTCAGGAGATATTTTTACATGATCTTCACGATTAAAATGCCATCCTTCGTTTTGAACATCCTTAGTAACTTCCATAAGTAATCCATGGATCATTGCAATCTGTGGATTAGCATATGTATTAGCTATTTCTTGTCCTGTATTTGTTACGTTTGTAGTTACTGTTCCTAAAGTAGTAACTGGTGATTGCCCAATACTACCCAAGATAGAATTAACTGCGGATAGTTCGGTATCGGTTGCTATTTGAGTAGTCATAATTTAATAATTAACTCCGCCTGATGATTGATTTCCATTAGGTAGATTTACGTCTGGTTTTGGGATTTTTAAATTTTCTTTTCTGGATGATTTTTTAGAGCCAGCTTTATCTTTATTTGATTGGTTTGTATTTGTCTCTGGATTATTTGGATTACTTTGTGGATTAGTTCCTCCACCTGCTCCTAGGTTTTGATCTCTTCCTGAAGCTGCTGCTCCTGCCTGTGGTCTAGTTACATCAGGATTATCTAATTCTCTGCCTTTACCACTAGCATGTACCCCTTGTCCCGGCGTATTAAATTCTTTATCGTACTTAGCACTCCACTGCCAGCGAGCTACTTGAGTAGTAAAACCAGAGGCTGGATGATAGTTTTTAGGATCTTTAGGGTCCCAACCTTTTTCCATCATTTCTGCTCTTTTCTCTTTTACCCACTGATCCCACTTATCCACTTTATGTTTAGACCATGTTTCTCTCCAATTACCTTTAATAAAAGAAGGGTCTTCTCCAAATGGTGCACACATAATTAAAAAAAAGGGGAGCCGAAGCTCCCGTATAAAAAATAAAATTAACCGTTCTCTGGGTATGTTGTACCGAACGCTGCTGGTGCTGTTGCTCCAACGTATAGTTCAACGGCTGCTGCTGGGTTTAGGAAATCTGCACCCATAGCTAGTCTTCCAAGGATTACGTCACCTTGATAAACAACTGAAACGTCGCCTGAAGTTACTTGAACTTGTGGTCCAATAGCTTCTACAACCCCTGCTGCTTCCTTCTGGAAAATTAATCCACAAGACTTAGCAAAGTCAGTAGTGTTACCATAGTGGTTGTTTAATCCTGCTACAGACTTACGTCCATCAGGTAGAGCTGTACCGATGTGGTCTCCTAAGTTAGAAGGAGATGTCTCACCTGTAGATCCGCCATAAGCTACACCATGCTTAGCAAGGAATGGTATGTTCATTGACTTGTAGATCTTGATGCCTGCAATTTCAATGATTCCGTTTCCAGACTGTAATGCTGTACCTTGTACGTCTCTATTGATTAGTCCGTTTGAACCAATGTCTTGAATCAAACTGTAGTACTGACGAGGGTTTAATACTGCACATCTTCCTGAAGAAGATACACCTTTCTCGTCAAGAGCTGCTGCTGCGTCGTAGAAAGCATTAACTAAGTTGCCTGCGTTGTAAGCATCAGAATCATTAGTTGTTGTACCAACTCTGACCTGTGTTCCACCGGGTTCCTTAAAGTTTGTCTTAGCTACTGGAGAAGCTTGTCTTGCACCTTTAGCTACAGCTCTGAAGATGAGTCTGTCATACTTCTCTGCTAATGCGTAGCCGATCTTCTTGGAGATTTCTCCCCTCAATTCGTAATGTGCAAGTGTCTCATCTAGCTCATAAACGAAAGCTGATGAAATTAATAGGTCGTCGCAAGTTATTGTTTTTTCTGCAACTGGAGGTGCGCCGTCGCTGTTACCTAAAATTGAATTTCCGGGAGTATGGAACTCAGCAGTTGTTCTACCTGTGTAGATAAACTGTAG
>VTLG01004931.1_pt1 | contig 11812 bp, 5 predicted proteins | sample 4694571 | NCBI WGS metagenome assembly VTLG01 (sample SAMN12604809, study PRJNA352737) | marine metagenome | biome: ENVO:00000447; feature: ENVO:00000209|ENVO:00000569|ENVO:01000036; material: ENVO:00002151; isolation source: viral sequences binned using virsorter ... | reverse complement strand
TCCGGGGTTAACTAAGTTGATACTTTGAACTACACTTGCTTTTTGATTTAACGGATCAGCAGCACCTGTGCAAACAACAATACCACCACGTAAATTTGCTGTAGCGATACCAGTAACACCACCTGTTGGTGCGGATGATATTGCTACTCTTGGAGCAAATGTATATTTTCTACCACGATTTGTTACATCAATAAATTGAATACCACCATTTACGACTGTTGTAACAGCAGATGCACTCGATGCGGTTCCAACTAATGTGAGAACTTGTGTTCCACCTATAATGAAATCTTCACCATCAGCACCCTCTGTTGCTGCGAGTGTGTCATCAATCTCATCAACACCTGTGTCAATAACTTCATCCTCATACTGAAAGAGTTCACAACGAAGTGTATAAACATAATTTTTCTTTAGTTGATAAAATGGTTGTTCATGTTCTACATATTTAATTTCAAATAGACGATCACCTAACGGAAAATAAATTAAATCACCCTCTTTTGGTCTAGTTGATAATCTTACATCTGCCTCATTTTTCATCAGAGGTGAGATGTATGTTTCAAATCTATCTCTTGATATTGTAAGTGTTAGTTCGTTTGTTGCCTGAATACCAAACTTTGATAAAAGTGTTGGATTCTCTCCATATCCGTCAAAAGATTCAACGTAGGCCTCAATGGGATATGCATCATCAAACTTTGATTCAATAACTTCTTTAATTATTGTATTACTGTTCGCATATTTTCTTGGCATATAATGAACATTCACTCCATAGATTTGGAGTTGCTCATTTATAAGAGATTGAACTAGGTTCTGTTCGCTAGTTGATCCTTGCTGAAAAAAGGGATTGAGAACCATGCCACTATCCTATGAAATCGAGAGGAGGTAACTCGTAAGTATTTGACATTTGTTCTCTTATTACATCCAATTCTCTTTGCCCATCCTCATATATTTGCCTACCGTTTAATTCAACACCACCGGGTAATTTTACACCCTGAAACTTAATTAAATTCTGACCCCATTGTCTTTTCATTAAAGCAGTTAAATATCTCTTCAAAAAGTAGTCATTATACACACCTGTATGATCATTGGGATCAATAATTCTAAAACAATCAATAACAAGATAATCATCAACAGTCATCGATGCAAAATCCATGTCCATATATAAACGATCTTGTCTTTGATTAAATCTTATTTGTTTTTCAGTCGTAAGTGCAAAGTTGATGTCTTCAAGATATCTCTTTGTCATTGCATAATTTAATATACCAGCATATCCTAAATTAAAGGCTACATCATTTAAAAACAATTGATATTTAATACTAAACATATTGTTTGTCACAGTATTTGCACCATCAAAATGGAACAATTTGTTTACACCTATAACAGAATCTGGCATTTGCAAGTAATTGCTATCTTCCTCAAAACTAAATGTTGTGGATATACCTGCTACAGTTGCGCTTGTTGTAGTTGTTACTATTCCTATCTGATTTTCTGCACCTTTCCCCCTAGATCTATCAACATCAACCTGTCTTACTTTATACTTTAAAAATGTTTGTATTACACCATTGAAATGTCTTTCTTGAAAATATTGAATTGCATCATCTAACAAATCTTCAGTCTGCTCATCGGCAATATTGATCTCAAGCAGTGGAGCACCCAGTTGCCTTTTGCAATAATCTATTAGTGTTGATCTACTTGATGGTTGAGCCATTTATACTATACCTCTGTCAATATTTAGGGTGCAGAAGATACACCACCTCTTACAAGTATATTTCCGTCTACAATTCGATATACTGTCATGCCTGATCCCACTAAAACATCATACACATATCTACCTGCGTTTATACTTCTTGTAGCAGTTGATCCTAATGATATAGTTAATCCATATCCACTTGATGGAGTTGTATCAATACCAACTGAAAATGTGGCCACAGGAAAAGCAGTTGATCCAATCGCTGTGCTTTTTGTCATCTGAGATGATCCTGTCCATCCACTTACAGTATTTAATCCTACTGAATTTGTGGTAGAAAAATTAAATCCAGTATTTGATGTATCAACGACATTAAAAGTTGCACTAAAATCAGCACCAACGTTCATTATCAAATCGCATGGATATGCGACTCCTGCCTCTGGATCAAATGTGATTTTTTTAGTTGCCATTTACAATACTCCTCAACATGTCTTTAATTTCAGTGATTTCATTTCTAAGAGTTGAAATATCTCTTTCAATATTTTCAACTTTACTCACTTCATTTTGTTTTTGTTCACGAAGTTTGAGATATTTTTCATACTCAGACTTATTAGTATTGACAATACAGTTTGACTCTGTATTTCTCAATAGATGATTGTTATCTTTTACTTTGATGTATGACATTAGGCAAGGGCGATAACTTTAAGGTTAGAGACTCTCGGTACATAAGATGAATTTGTTGATGTCATCACAAATTTTATTCTAAAAGCCTTAAATGAAGGTAAATCAGAAACACTAAATGTTAATTCCTTAAATTGTAATTCATTACTTAAAAATCCTCTTGCCTCTGATGGTGAAGTAGGAACATCAGTTTTTCCGTCACTCTCATCGATAGAAATAACTTGACCTCTTTCATTCAAATTATCAAAACCGGGGAATGGAACAAATATTGGATCAAATCCCTGATTTTCACTAACAGCGTAGAATGCTCGAATATCAGTATACTCATTTGAATGAGCATCAAGTACAATTTTTAATGATGTTCCTGATGTTTCTAAAACATTTTCTTTAGATATATATTGGAATCCGGATGGATCATTTTCTAGACTATCAACTCGGTTATCAGTTTTAAAATTAGATATCAGTTTATCAACCCTATTTGATATTAAAAGTGCACTGATTCTCTCCATGTCAACAGTTGGTGATAATCTGGAATCAAGAGAATCAAAATTTAAGGTCATGTTAAATGATCTATCTCCCGGTAAAACAGTGATTGAATCATTATTAGTTTCATTGACTCTTGATGCAATCAATCTAGGTGAAGTCATATAATTAGATTGATTGATCGCTACGGAATCAGATTCTTGAACAACAAATGGTGTGTCAATTCCCTGACCTGATCCATTGTTGACGCTTGTTCCACTAACTGTTTTTATTTCAGCACTTAAATTAGTTCCTTGAACAGTCGTATTCTGAATTAATGGTTTTATCAAATCAAATTGCATATTTTGAGTGGCACGTATATTAACTCCACCACCTGACTTTGTTTCTTTTATTTTTAGTTGAGGGAAACTCTCAGAGGTTGACCTACCAATTCCATTCGCACCCATATCAATTTTTATTTTATAAGTGTCTAATGTAATTGGGTTAGAATCAGTAACATTAGCAAGACTGTGAGATAAATTTATTCTTCTTAAAGAGACACCACCAAATTCATATTTTTTAACAATGTCACCTGTTTCATAGTTTTGTCCTTTTGTAGAGTCTTGCTCTCTTGTAATTCCAGTTAATGTATCACCAGAGAATCCTGTATATTTAATAATCTCATTTTTGATTTTAATATAGCCAGGATTTGAAGCTGCAACTCCTACATTTTCGTAAGTCGTAAATTCAGTTGTGCTACCAATAGATATGCTTGCAGTTGAGTCATTTGCATAAGGTGCAGTTAATTTAGTTTCAGTTACATCACTCTCAACACCTGAGATAGTCACCCTATTATTTTGATGATACATACCATGATTCTTATGATTAACGATAATATGTAAACCATCACTAACAGTTGTGATACCGCTTGTAGTTGGGAATGCTCCATAAACACCTCCCGCACCTGTTATCGCACTCGTAATACCTGCCACATCTCCAGCAGAGTTCGATCCACCAGAATAGAAAAGGGTTTTTCCAGCACCAACAGCAAACTTCCCTTGAACATTATCCAAAATTAATTCACTGGTGCTACCGATTGATGCAACAGTTAATCTAGCATTAATACCTAAATTTGTTGATATACCAAGAACATCGCCAACAGAATATCCCTCACCACCATTTACAATTGTCGCTCCTGAAACCACACCACTACTTAAAGAAACATTTGCCGTTGCATCTCTACCACTTCCGGTTATTGTTGTTAATCCGATACCAGATATTGTGCGACTGCCTGAAGCTGGAGTGTAACCAATCCCCGCCCTTGACACTGTAAGTGTTCCAGTTGCAATACCAGCAGTTGCAACTAAATTACCAGACGCTCCTGACACATCTTGAGATTGTGAAATTAAGTTACCAATTGTTGGATGAGTATCATTTGCTTTTCCACTAAACGCCGAGTTAATACCAATTCTTATTTTCTTACCTGTGATGTTTAATGAATCTGATAACAACTTAGGAATTTGAGCGTTACCCTCTGCTAAAATTGGATTATATATCTGAACTGATCCTGATGTTACAAATTCTGCTCTGTTTAAAGTAAATTTAAGATCTTCCCATTGACTTGGTTCCCATGTCGAAGCATTTTGTGATTTGAATAATGAACCTAATGTTGGTTGGTTTGATACAAATTCATCAGTTACTAAATCATTCTCACCTATTCTTGATATGAAAACTCTGTATTTAGCTGACGCAGAAAGCATACATATCGCATATTCAGTGGATGGTGACAAATATACTGGTGAAGTAAATGTAAATTTAGTTGCAGCAGACCCATTAGTTGATGTTGTAATTTGATCTGGATACAAATTAATTTGTGAAAAGGGTACAACTTCTTGACTTGGAACTCCAAGTTTTACTGTTCTAATATCTAATTGAACAGGAACATTACTATCATCAATAGTTTCAAAAAATACCTCACAACTCGTGGCAAATATACCAGTTGTATCACCAATATAAAATGACTGAGCTAATGGATCAATTCTATAAAAATCCGTATCAACGACTTCAGATCCAACAAATTCAGAGGTTCTTTCTACTACTCCTCTCTCTTCATTCACATCTAATGTTTGAACATTAGCATTTCTTACTGAGATGATATTTTCTTGAACCGTCTCTAAAGTCCCTGCTGAGTCAAAGATCCCCTGCGCTGTTGTTGATGCTTCACTAAGATTATTTTGTGGATTATCTATGAGAGTAAATGCTCTTTTTCCAGTTAAGAATGATGGATTTGATGAAACATTAGGATCAGGAATAAAAAGACTTCCAAGGCATGATGATGCATAATCGCTTATCAATCTCAAATTAGTAATTTTAGCTTCAGCACCAGAATTGCCACCTTTTAAAATCATACCAGTTTCAATATATCCAAAAAAGTCACCTTGTGCTTGTTCGGCAAGTGATTCTAAATCAACGTTTAGAGTTGTGGATGTAGAAGAATATGATGTAGGAATTAAAACACCACCTTCTGCAAGTTGAACTATTCCCGGAGTTCCTGAGTATGTTTCAAGAGATGTGATTGCAGTCGAAGTAGTATAAGGATTTTTTGCAAATACTCTTGTAGGGGCATTAAATGGGCCTTCTTTATGATTAGAAACAGCAACCTTAAATTTAATTTTTGCAGTGTCGGTTCCAACAATGTTAAATGTTTCTCCTGTTACAGTTTCACCAACTTGAAAAACTCCTGATATCATAGAAATTTCTATCAATTTTGGAACGCAATATGCTGTCATATTTTGATTATCAAAAAATGCAAATAATTTTGATTGTGGTTTAAATCCTTTTCCATCAAAAGTTATATTTCTTGATCGCATGATTGGTATAACTTCAGTGTTGATAAGAGTATCTCCCTGTGAAGTCATATCAAATTGTTCAGTAATTAATTGTCTTTGTCCAGTTCTTGTCTGTGTTCCCTCTCTAAATGTTTCCTCAAAAGTGTCCTGAATATCGTCTCTTCGCCATAAATTACTATTTACATGTGTTCTCTCTACTCTAGTTTCTGTTCTAAAGCTTACTGTTTCTCCAGTCCAAACAGTTTCCCAACCTTCCCAAACGGCACTGGTTAACCCTGTTTGAGGATCGAAAGATCCAAAAGATCTCTCTGCTTCAGCAATAGTATCAGCAAAATTACCCTCTGTTTGAATAACATTAGCATCTAACCTAACTGTATCAACCCATGTATCAGATGCGGGTCTTAAATCAAGAGATGCTTGCCAGAAGTTAAGTATGAATGGTGTAACACTTTCTGATCTTGTTCCAAATGGTTGATTTAAGTATGGAGTTTCTTCATAATCAAGTGTTAAAAGATTTCCTGTTTTCTTGATATTTGAACCCTCTGGATCTGCACCATTTGAAATTGTATTTTGTCCTTCAACCGGCCCTACTTGCAAGTCGATTGAATTACAATAATGTGATGCTCTTAATTCTTTTCTTCTAATATCAATACTGTTTTTGATTGGTACTCGTGTTTCTTGTGGTATCAAACTTGAAAAATTATCTACAAAAAATCCGGATTTAAATTTATTTAATCCATTTTCATCAGTTATGAATAAATTTGCAGTGTCAGTTTCTAAGAGGGAAAGTGTAGTATAATATTCTAAATTTTTTATTCTTTCTTCAAGTTGACGAATATCTTGCATCCTATATCTTTTGTGTTTTAAGAAAGATATTGATGCATCAGATACATCATACAGATATGGTGGTAAATTTATTTCTGCAATCTCTAAAGCTCCATCAACTGGCAATGGTTTATCTGGATTTTCACTTGCAGATCCCTCTGCTATTGAAAAATTACCATTTTTTGTTAGGTAAACTTTATCAATTCTACCAAGAAAGAAAGAGTAATCCATGATGATAGATTCATCAGATGCTAAGACATTTGCTGCTGAATTACCTGATGCGTTAAATGATCTTCCGAAAAATTCTAAAGGAGATCGATCACTTTCAGTTACCGCATAATTTGATACTCTTGGTCTTATGTCAATAATATCAGTGTTTCTAATATTATTAACAGTTTGTATATCTCTAGTATAATCAAAATCATTGTATGAATTTTTAACTGTAACATCACCTTCATCACTTGATTCAAAATAAGCACTTTCAAAATATACCCTTACTTTTTTAGTTGGAGATTTTTTATTACTTAATCTTTGAATAGAACCAAAATTGTAAATAGTCGATCTTTGCCCACTGTTAAATTTATAATTCTTAGATATATTTTTACTATTGTTATCAATTGAATTTACAATAGATTGAACATTTGACTCTTCAAAGTTGAGTGCTTCTCCTTCTCTAAAACCTCTCTCATTCAATGGTAAAAAGGATATTTGAGAATCAGATAAAAATTCTGCAACAACTGCTATTGCACCAGATTGGACTCCCTTTACTCTCTCACCAATAATTAAATCAGTTGTTTTACCAGCTGGACTATCTATCGAAGATAGTGTCATTTTTGGTGCAGATGGATCAGATGTAGAAAAAGATTCAAATATACCTAAAATTCTTAATACATCTGGAGTATTTAATGATATTTTTTCATCTTGAACACGAGTTCCAAAAGGATAACTCCCTGCTGTCAGTCCGTCATTTAAGGTAGATCCACCTGTGCCTGATCCCGATGAACTTGATTTATCTATGAGTTGTGAATTAACTCTTTTTTTTCTTTTTACTTTTGCTGATACATTTGTTTTTGATAATGTTGCAACAAGTGTTGCAGCTAAATTAGTGCTTAAATCAGATCCAATATTACTAATCTGTAAAGTTCCATTGCCATCACTAAATTCAAATTTATCGTCAGTTAATGTTTCTTGAACTCCATCTTCTCTTATGAGTGAATATCTTTCTTCATCAAATGGTAAAAATGTTTCATTAGTTCCTGCCAATACCGCAGTGGTTAATTGATCATCTGCTGCATTTATCGTTACGTCAAAAGTTTTTCTTATATTTAAAGTAGCCGATGATACATCAACATCTGATATGTTATTTTTCGGCATTCGTGTGAAGAGTGTGTTATCTTCAGATTTTGCAAATGGAGTCGTGACAAGTGTGAGGTCAGGGACTTCCACAGATGTATTAACCGATCCTAAAGGTAAGAATCCCTCTGCTACCCCTGCAACAGTGGTTATACCAGTAACAAGAACATCGTTTGTATTAACCTCTGTAATTCTTGCTAAAGTTTTTAAATTTTTTCCAAGACCACCAAATTTCAATATATTACCAACTTTTAATTTACCGGGAAACTGAGGATTTCCACTTGTAATTGTACTTACTCCGGATCCACCAGTATCTGTTGATGATGTGACATTTGCAGATCCAAATATAAATTCATCCTGCTGAACCACGTCTGCAACAAAACTTTTTGCAGATCCAACATTTCCCAAATTAGGGCCTGCATACAATGACTTAGCATCACCAACACCAAAAGATGTTACTGCTAGAGCCACTCTACTGTTTTCTTCACCGTTTATTATAATTGGTTCATTAGGGACTAACTCACCAGATTTTTCATATAAAGTTAAAGATGTTGTATTACTTGCATTTGATCTAAGAAATCCAGTGGCACCACTAAATTTACCTTTGATAAAAGCAGGTATGCTTTGTGTTATTGCTTGATTTAAAGTTATTTCACTAAATGTTTGCACATCAAATAATGAAATATCATACTCATTTACATTTGAATTAGTAGCACTATATGATCCTGACTCTAAAGCAAAATCATATACTCTTGCAACTCCAATTTCTTTTCCAATAATTGATCCACCTGTGGGTAAACCATTATGTCTTTGGTCTCTTAGACTTACTATAAATGTATTTCCAATACCGACCTCTGGTGATCCTGTTTGATTATTAAGTTTAAGTGTACCACCTGTCTTATAATTTACTCTTTGACTCTCTAATTTTTTTGTAGTTCTTGGTTTTTCAAGATCGAGAAAAGTTGATGATATTCTCTCTATCTCATAACCTTTTACAAATGCTTTACCTGTTGACATTTGTAATAAAGCAAGATCATTACCTGCTACAGATCCCTGCTCAGTAGATTGTCCGTTACCATATACACCTTTATTTCCTATTTCGTTATTTAACGATTCTCTAATTTTGATAAAAAATGGTTTAGTTGTGTAGTCACCGGATTCTGCAAATGTCCTTCTTGCTAATTCATCACTTAATAGATTATAATCAGATGTTGTAGGTCTTGCTCTTAACGTGCCATTTCTTACAGATGCTAACTCAACAAAATCATCATCATTTTTATCATCAAGTGGTTTGAAAAATAATGAACATGTAATTTTTAATCTATCGGCACCGGGAGCTGCAAAATTATTAAAACCTTTTGAGTTATCTGTTAGATTAGAATCCTCATCAGAGTTTACTGTCTCTTCTAATACCCTAAGACCTATCCTACCACTAGGAGTATTGTTATATTGATCTAAAAGTATTGTTTGTGACGCAACGCTCACAAAAGTTCCTCTTATAAAATAAACACCCTCAGATATGGAATATGATGATCCCGTTGATGTAGCATTAGTTGATATCGCTCCAGCAAAAGATTCTCCTTTTGGAATAAAGGTGCTATTTTCTGGGCCAGAAACAATGTCTATATCTGCTGCTAATAATTCACCATTTAAAAATGTTGAATTATCATTATTTAAACTTGATGAGTCATATCTAACATAAAGTGTTAAATTATCTCTTATAGAATCCGTGGAGTCAAGTATTTTTACAATGGTTGCTGATACACCAGATGTTAATCCTACAATTTTGCGATTGAGTAATTGATCAACATATGATTTTACAGTAACTCCGAGATATTCATTATTGATTTCAACACAGGAAAAATTTTGATTATATGTCGTATTACCGGGTATGACTTTGGCACCCTCTTTAAACATATGAGTTCCAAATTTTGCAATTTGGTCTTGTAATATTGATTGTAAACCTGTTAATTCTCTTGCTTGAACAGGAAAACCGGGTTTAAATAAAACCTTATAATAATTATCATCTGCATTAAAATCGTCAAAATATGGCGATACATTTAGATTGGTTGATTGTGCCATGAGTGATTAGAATTGCAATATAACTTTAATATCTTCTTTTTGATTAGAAGAACGGGTGATAGCTGGTCGATGATCAACATATATTATATTACCAGAGTATTTTTTAACTTCTGGATTTGCCACACCATTAGTAAATGTTTGACCAAGATAGTATGTTTTATTATTTATTGAGGTTGATAGACCGCTAAATGAGGTCTGTATTGCAAGTGTTGTTGATCCATCATCTGGAACAACACTGAAACTTCCACCATCAGAGATATCTGATGTAAATCTATCTGCATTAAAACCATATATTGGTGAAGTAGTGCCAAGTCCAACAGTCGTAAAGCCTGCTTGATTACGATCTTGCCAATATTTTAGAACACCAGTCACTTGATCATAACCAAGAACTCTACCAATAGCAGTAACACCTGTTCCAGTTTTTTGTGTAATAATTGAATCAGGAGTAAACGTTGCTGAACTATAACCAGCACCAACTAATTTTAAAGCATAAGCTGCACTAGCTTTATCTAAACTTAATATTGATGTTGATCCAAAAGCTTTTGGATTCTCAATAATACCTATTCTTGATATTTGATTGCCGGTGATAAAGTCTGGATTTTCCGGATCGTTTTCAATACGTGAATAAACTAGGGCATTTGATGCTCCCAATTCTTTGTAGATGTCACTGCCATGACCACCTTGTGGTGGAATGATTACATCAAGTTGAGGATATGAGTCTGGTCTAGGTAAACCACCAGCGACAATATCAACGGTTCCAAATGTGTATCCAGATCCTTGATTTGTTACTATCACTGATCCTATTTTTTGATCTGCATTGACTGTTACCGTGCATTCAGCACCAGTTCCATCACCTTTTATTGGAACTCTTGTATAAGTTCTATTTGCAGTTCCTAATCCAACTCCACGATTTTGTATAACAACAACTTTTAAACCACCATCAACTGCATTGTTTCTTACTGCAGAATTGTCTGATCCAGTTGCCCAATCAGAAGGGACTGGCATATATTCAGTTGAATCAAACTTTACTAATTCTGAGGGTTTGACTGTATAAAGATACTTCCAAATATATCCATCACCACTTGAACCAGCTGCTTTTGGTTCTAAATCTGTAAATGTTGGTTCATCAAGAGATGGTTTTCCATCTGGGTTTTCAGGACTTGTACCATTTTCTAAACAAATGTAGACCCTAAAATCACTGTTAATTACATAATAAGTTGCATTATACAAGGTTGTACCCTGTCCATTTTTTGGAGGATTGTTTATACTGTAATCTGGTCTGTAATAATCATACGTTGTTCCTGAAGTCCAATTATTTTTTCTCACCACTTGTTTCACATCACTTGCAGTGATTTTTTTCATAGCAATCATTGTGTCATAATAATCATTTTGATTGTTAAAATTATCAATTGGCGCAGGGGGATTATTATTCCAAGTTGCTTGGATTGTTGTCGGATCTGTCAAACCGACAAAAGTATAATAAGAATTAGACGATGAAGATACTCCAGCTACAAAATTCTTCGCATTTAATATTCTTATCTGGTCAGTTATTATGGCAGACATTTATTTAGAATTTTTTAGTTATTTATGTGGTATAACTTCCTACTTTTAAGGAAGTCTTTCTTGTTATTATAACACCAGTCTCGATTCCAGAAACGCCATTAGAGGTATTTACTGTATAAGCACGAGAAACATTACGTTCAGACATCATAATTCTTCCGAAACTATAGTCACCGTAGTAATGACCATCAGGTAGTTGATCAAGTCCAGCGGTGGTTCCCATACTTACAGTAACTCTTTTTAGTGCAGTCTGTCCAAATCCGATTGCATTTGTTGTGACACCTGATACAGCAGCAACACGATAAACATTATCTATGAA